>Ga0247610_10000752_pt1 | contig 43963 bp, 46 predicted proteins | sample 174DNAGHGhighgp2_FD_193483 | JGI IMG/M metagenome (GOLD analysis project Ga0247610, IMG submission 193483) | Sheep rumen microbial communities from Palmerston North, Manawatu-Wanganui, New Zealand - 1742 DNA GHGhigh gp2 | ecosystem: Host-associated > Mammals > Digestive system > Stomach > Rumen...
ATTGGGCAAAAACGCCATTGCGACAAGCCTGTGGATGTAAAACTGCTTCTCGTCTCTGCTTCTGCTTAATCTCACGTATAGATACTTCCCTTTGTTCACTGATGGGGTCAAAAGATTTCCATTGACCCTTCTCACGTTCCCCATGTCCGACACTTCGTACAACCCCTCGTAGCCCTTGACGGGCAACCATTCTTCTTTTTCTTCCATTTAAATTTCTGTTTCATTTTGTAATCAAGCTCCTTTGTTGATGTTTTACCCTTGTTAATAAGGGGCACACCCGTGCCCCCATGTTTTGTCTTATGCCTTTACAATCACGCCATGTTTGCCTTGGCGTAATCCTCGCAATATTTGGTCAACGCCATGTCATAGGGGATTGCGGTCGCGTCCAGCTCGGAATTCTTGGTCTTGCTGACCTTTTTGCCACGCTCATCAACCCACTCGCTGTCGCCCTGCTTGCACCACACGTCCTTTGGTTTGCCACCAAGACCATCATGGAAGATTAGCTGTCTGATTGTCTCTGCATCCTTTGGGTAATACTCGGCATACGTCACAAGACCAGTTCCGATAATGCTTACGCCAACATGGTTGTCAACCGTCCGACCGAATGCCACCGTCGCCATGCGACCGTTAAAGACACAACCGCTGTTTTTGTCAACTTTAACAATTTCAACTGCATTCATCATTTTCGTTCTCCTTTGACTTTACTTGTTTTAACTAACGTCCGCTGATGCCCACCAGCGGTAATATAACCTAATATACATCATTTCGGCGATATTGCAATCGCCTTAACGAATTCTTAATCTTCTGCAATCCTTTCATAGTCCGCTTTCCCAAAGCCTGTCAAACGCTTCTTTGCTCTTACGCTCAGCTTCCGCGTCGCGTTTTGCGAATTCTTCATCCAAATTAACACCATGCTCAGCGACAAAATTCAGGATGGTCTTTTTGATGGTTGGAACAAGCTCATTTTCAGGTACATTGGTGTAATATCTCCAACCTGTGACCGTGATTCCGTGAAAATCTCCGTAAAGCTCGGAGATGATGTCCAAAATGAAGTGGTCAGCTCTAGAAAAGTGCTCGTGGGTGTTGTTCCATTCATCGCAGATTTCGTCGAGCGCGTCGTCGATTGCAGAGCAAATCTTGCGGAAACTGCATGTGCATGCCAGCATGTTGTTTTCCATGTTCTCGTATGCCCAATCTTCCGCCGTCATCATCGCAAATTCTTCCTTCTGTGCCTGTTCCGTCGTGTAGGTTTTCATGATTGTTTTCTCCTTTGATTGTTTAATGAATTCTTAATCTTCTGCAATCGCTTCCAGTCGGTCATCATACGCTCTAAACGCATCCGCGACCTCGCCACGGATGTCACCGCGTTCATGGAAGGAGCCATTGTAGTAGCTCTTCACCCACTCAGGGTGTTCTTTGCAAACGGTGTCCACCGCTTCATCCGCCAGCTTCTCCCACGCCAACTTATCGTAAAACATGCCGTGTGATGTGCACCCCGCAAAGAGCCGAGACACCATCTTTCTGAAACTGTTTTCATCGCCTGTCACATCGTACAGGTCATCAAGCCAGTCCCGCATCTTCTCTTCGGTGCTGGTCATGAAGACGCGCATGTACACATTTTCCTTGGTGAGGATACCCTGCTTCATGAGAGCCAGCTCTTTTTCCCACTTTGCCTTGTGCCTCAGTAAGCCAGCCGTCTCCTCAGCAACGCCCCTCAGACCGCCCGTTTCATCAAGGTCTTCGTACCAATCTTCCGCCTCGTGCTCACAGGAGACGCGGTACATCTCCAAGTCTTTCATGGTCGCTTGGGGGTAGTCTCTCAGCACTTCTGCCTTCACATTATCCATCAACGTCGCTTTGACTTCCGTTTTGAGGTTGATGATTTCATTGCTCAAAATCGCCTGTTTCTTTTCTTCTTCGTTCATCGTCTTTACTCCTTTTTTAGTTTGGTCGTTTCTTTCGACCGCCTCACCATCGGCGGTACGATATTAAGATACATCCGTTTTGTCAAATTTCTAGGTGGGTTGCCAAAAAAGTGAATTTTTTCGTTTGACAGGCGAATTCGAGTGGCTATATTACCGCCCCTCTTTACCATTACATTATGCGCCGTGCCCCCAGAATTTCAAGGGGGCACACGTCCTAATCCGCCTCCGTCATCACACGCACGTCTTTGCCGAAATCCTCCACGACCGCGTTTTTTAGCTCCTCCACGAAGGTGTCGCGTTTCATCAGCCACGGCACAATCTCGCTTTCTGGCGGGGGTGTAAAGGCCAAGACACTGGCCACAAAGTCGAACGAGAGCCGTGCGCCGACTTCATCCCAGAGGGTGCACACCAGTTCCTGAGTATTGACCATCAAGCTGTGGTGGTCGAAAAACAGCTTCTCCGCCAAATACTTGAAAAGAGCGTTGCGGTGGATGGCGAATTTTACCGCACCGCCCTCCGTCAGCTTTTCGACGGCGTACGTGTACTCCTCCACGCGCCCGTTGATATAATAGGCGTACAAATCGTTTTCCATGTACACTCGCCCCACGCGCTCGGCCTCCGAGCCCCAGTCCAACCCGAAGACGGGGTGCCACCTGAATTCCTCCTCGGAGCCCCAGTCGGCCTCCCAGTCGAGGAAGACGACGGCGTGGCCGTCGTACGTGGTGCCGACGTATTGGAGAGGCTCGCCGAAGCTCAGCACGTACGGGAGACGGCCTTGCAGGCGCATGTGCTGTTGCACAGGCCGTATCTCCCGCATGCGGCGACCGAAATCCTCGCGGTAGTAGGCCTCGACATCGCGAGGCCCCCACCACGGAGGGGGCGCGAAGTTGGAGCCTGCCAGCCAGAATCTTATCCAGTCCGCGCCTTGCATGTCAGATGAGCCCGTAAACAGTGAGCACCTTCTTCGCCGTTTCGGCCTTGGGCGTTTTCGAGTACCAGAATTCCAGCAGGATATACGGGTCGGTCTGCATGAGCACGTCCACGAGGGCGTTGATGCAGACGGGGGCGATTTTGCGGCCCGTCAGCTTGTTGTAAACAAGGCGGATGTGGGTCTTCATTGATTCAACTTCGCCGTCCCAGCCTGTGTAGAATTTGGTCTCCACCTCGGTCTGGCTCAGGTATCTGCCGTCAGTCGCCTTGCGGATGGCAATCCACCAGCCGTCGTCGTCGATGAATTTGGCCACAGGCGTGGCGGAGTCCCAGAGCTCCTCGGCACTGAGCTGGGGTGCTTCCGTCACCGTCGCCTGCACGCCAACCGCCTTCGTGGTGCTGTCGCCCGTGCCAGCCGTGCATGCCGCCGTCACATTTTTCGTCTTGTCTTCTTGTTTGTTTACCATGTTTTTTGTCCTTTTGTCTATTGGTTTTATTTTGCGCGGTTCACTTTCGCCGCTCACAACATTAAGATACTTCTATCTGGCCTAATGTAGTTTTATCTTGTATTTTTCTTGCCTCCGTCATTTGCATTTTGATTTTGACCGATTATATTCCGCGATTTTTTGATTACGTTTCTAATATGACTCGCACAAGGATTTTTTCAAGGCGTTTTTAGAAAAAAATATTTTTTCTTGTGTTTTTTCGCGTTTTGACGGCTTGCAATCGCGAAAGATGAGTGTAAAGTACTGGCCCTTCCGAGACGACGGCGGAAGTCAGACCGCGAGAATCATGCGGCCTTTGAACCATCCGAAAAAGACGGATGGTTGCACTTTTTGTGCAACCCCTAGAAAAAGAAAACCCATCCAAGAAACAGCTTGGATGGGTCGGCTTCGCGAATAAGCCTAGGAGCAATGAACATGGCGACGACAGCAGAAAACAACCAATGAAAAACCACTGCCGTCATTTTATTATACTATGTGGATTTCTCCACATACATTAATATGGCATGTTTTTTTCTTTTTGGGTCGAGGCTTCTGATGCTCAATACCATTCCAGATTGCTCAGACGGCAGTCGAAGGTGTTGCCGTTGATGTGCCTTACACGTCGGCAGTGCTCTGGGTTCGGCAGGAAATGCTCCGCCACGAGCCGTTTGACACGATACCATCTTCCACGTATCTTGTGATATGGTTCATGTCGGCTGTCAATCAGATGCACGAGAACGCCACGCCTGCTTCTCACATTGCCCTTGTCGCTGACATAGTAGCCATCGGCAAACTGCATCCATGTCTCTGTGACCCATTTGACCAGAACCCGTGTCGTGACGCAGATGGTATTGATTATGGTATGGACGTGTGGCATCATCGTGTTCTCCCTAATCAACATGGATGCCAACAATACTGGTCGCATATATCTTGCCAACGTTGTATTACCAATCTCTTGCCAGAGAAGTTTTCATAGTTCTTGACCAGCTTATCAACCCAATGAACGCTGATAGACCTTGTATCTGGATACTCATAGATTGTTTGTTCAAGAGCAGATATATAGTCTTCCATCGACCTGAAAACAGGGTAGTCCATTCTTTTTGCATACCACTTGGCTGGACGCAGCTTATAGATGACGTTTTTCTTCTCTTGAACTTTCACGCCCCACTTTTTCATGGGGGACGTTATTTCCCAGACCTTCTTCAACCAAACTTTTTTGACTGTGACAATGCCTTCATTCATGACATAGCCAAATATAAGGTAATCCACATCCAGCATATACGGCTCATCCAGAACGGTCGTCGCAAAAGCCTTGAAATCTGCAATGTCAAAGCCTGGCGATGCTTCGTAGTTGAATGCCTTGACTTCCAGCAGACTATGAGTTAAGTCATTTGGATTCAGATAAAAATCTGGTGGCATCTGCGTGTTTGGATTTTCACTGTATGCGACATCGTTCTTCTTCAGCCAAGCCTCCACCCATTCCTGCATTATGTTTCCAACGACATCCTTCTTTTTGACAAGTACTTCCAAATCGTCAAAAAAGAACTTAATCTGCCCCTTTGCAGTAAGAATCCCGTCTTCGTTGATTAACTTGTCGTAGATTTGTTGTGCAGAGCAATTCATAAGCTCCCCTTGTTGTTCAGAAAAACATCCAGCACCTTCTCTGAAACCTGCTTGATTACTGGAACCACAACGGTGTTGCCAAGCAAGTCAAAACCTTCTTCAACAGTCACGTCAAACTTGAAGCTGTCTGGGTATCCAAACAACCGCAGGCCTTCCCTCAAAGAGAGTTTCCGCAACCCGTTGCCGTCCACCACATACAAATGTTGCATATCCATTGCAACCAATGTAGGGGCTATTCCATCAGGCGAAAGAATCTCGTTGATTTCAAAAGACATTTTCCCCGTGACGATATTGTAGCCCAAAGGCAAGGTCTCGTCTTGCACACGGACATATACGCCGTCAGCGTTCTTTATTCTCCGTTTGGGGTGTTCTCTTTTCAGATACCCCTTACGGGACAAATCGTCCAGCATTTCTTCCAAGTTCGGCTTGTCATAAAATGTTCTGATTTTATCTATATCCAGAGACATGCCGTCCATCCAGTCGATTCCATATTCCTCCGCCCATTTTTTCTTACGTCTTTCCTTCAAGAGCAAGTTGAGAAATTCCTTTTCTTCGGTGGTGACGGCTCCCTTTGTCTCAATGTCCCATGAATGGATGTTGTCTTCACCACCTCTTTTATCCTTAATGGCTTTTCCATTCAACTCCGAAACCGAATAATGGGAGAGAAGCAGATTTATGAACTTACTGCTTTCCGTCGGCAAACCCTTTTCCAGAATGTCACCAAGTTTCGCCTCTGTCTTTGTAAAGCCGTCAAGCACTGGTTGCTCAATCTTTGTCCCGACTATATAGATTCTTTTTCTCTCTTGGGGGACTCCAAAATCCTTTGAATTGAGTACGCGCCAGTTGAATTTATATCCTAATTCCTCCAATGTGTCAAGAATGACTTTAAGCGTGTTTCCAATCGGGTCAGAGTTGTTTTTCTTATCGTGATTTACAAGTCCTTCGACATTTTCAAGCACGAAACCATAGGGCTGTTTTTCTTTAAGTATCCTTGCGACATCGAAAAACAGCGTTCCTCTGGTGTCGGCAAATCCCTTTCTGGTTCCAGCCATTGAAAAAGCCTGACATGGAAACCCTGCAAGCAGGAAATCAAAGTCAGGGATGTCTTTCGCTTCTATTTGGGTGATGTCACCATAGACCTTTTCTTTTGGGTGATTCTGAGTCAATACCTTTATGGCATGCTCTTTGATTTCCGATGTAAAAACGCACTTGCTCGTTATTCCAAGTTCTGAACAAGCCTGTTCAAAACCCAAGCGTATTCCACCTATGCCAGCAAATAAATCAATGAATTTTATGGTCTTTTTCATGTGGAGACTGCTTGGAAAATGGCTTTTGTGGACTCAATAAACATTGAAACTACCCCCCTCAGAATCCTCTAATGTACCTCTTCAATGGAGGAAGTCAATTTCAATGTCCAGAAAAACAAAGTCCATAGCTTTTCAGTCGCCAGCGACCATGACGGGGCATAGACAAAAAAAGGGGCGTGGTTGTGCAACCACGCCCCTAATTGGATTGAACTTAAACTGTCGGTCTTACTCGAAAAGCACGCAGTTGACGCACGTCTCGTCCACCAACTCTCCGTCCTCGGTCAGGAAGCAGAACATGAGTTCCACAATTTTCTCGTCCTCGACCTTGGCGTACTTGATGCGAAGTGGGGTCTGCGTCTTGCCTTCGCTTTCCAGCTCGACCATCCTGACGATGAAATGGCGAAGCTCCGTGGCGTAGGTATTGCCACCCTCAAACGCCTTGGAACCATCCAGCTTGGAAAGTTTGTAAGCAATCGCAATCTGGTACTCCACGCTTCCGTTGGTCGCGGCTGAGACTGTGAAGCTCCGACCATCCGTCTGCTTGTCAGCTACATATACGCTTCCAGCAATGTCCAAGCTCTTGATAATCAAATCGACCATTTTTTCCTTTTGGGCAGGTGTCAAGTCCCTGCAACCCGTAAGCAACGCAATTCCAATAATCAATGCGATAAATTTCTTCATGTGTTTTTCTCCTTGTGTTTTAGTAATGCTTCCAGCCACCGATACGGACACCCACCCATACCAGCCACGATTTTATTCTACCAAAACCTTTTTCGATTAAGTTCTGCTGATAGAATTCGTCGGCTTCGGCTCTCGTGCCGATATGATTCTCGTACATGAAATCATGAATGACCGATGGCACCAACGTCTTTGCGTTGATTTTCGGGCTTAGCGTTCGCCAGAAGAAGCGTGGAACCGACATTCCGTCTGATTCATAACCCGCTGGAATCTCGTACTCCACACCTTTGAACGTGAAACGCAGGGGCGTGGCGAGCACGATGATGTCGCCACGCTCCGAATCCCATTCTATTCTCCAATAGAGGTTCTCTCCCATTACTTTATCCCATGTTTCAAAAGTTCGGTCTCAATCATCTCTTTCACGTCTTCTTTGGTCAATATATCCTTCTGCAATTGAACGATTTCCAACCTCAGAGCTATCAAGTCCCTGCTGATTTCAGCCATGCGTGTAGCCTGAAGGCTACCTAGCCAGCCAAGCAAGCCTATCAGTATCGAAACTACTACAGTCAAAATCTTTTTTTCCATCTTAATCTCTCCTTAATTCGACGAAGGGGTGAATTCCTCGTCGAGCAACGCCAATTCAAGGCTCGTGAGCACTCGGTCGTAGATTCGGCAACCAGCATAGTAACCATTGACCATCTTGTTGCCGAGGGATGCCCCGTAGCTACCGCCGACGCACATGTTTACCGTATTGAGGTTCAACGCCCCGTTGTTGGTGAGCACTTGCGTACCGTCGATGTAGAACGTGTTCTCGCCACTGGAGGTGTGCGTGAAAACGAAGTGGTGCCATTTCATTTCGGGGGTGGGCGATGATGCGTTCCCGTTGAAGGTGCTCCAAATCGAGTAGTAGTAGTAGTCTCCGCTTGTGCCCATGTTGAAGCACTTGCCGCTGTCTGGCCACCCCATGAAGAAGCCGTGCAACCATGAGCCCAGTCCCGTCAAGTCCGCCAGCCTCATCCAGTACGACATGGTGTAGTCGTGGTCGCCAGTGCTCACGCCCGTGCTGTCGGTCGTGTACAGAGCGTCATTCTGCGCGATGTACGCACACGGCACCCCGTCAACCGTCCCGAACGTCGGCGAGTTGCCAATGACACTCATGGTACGTGCGTACTGGGATTCGTCGTCCGTGTCCTCAGCCAACGGCAGGTACAGGAGCGTGTCGGTCGGGATGCCCGAATCCTCGAATACATAGAGGGTGATGGTCTGCGTGTCGGTCGCGGAAAGTCCAGTGCTGGATGCCACCGTGACGGACACCGTGGCGGTCTCTGTGGCGGTCTGCGTGCCGTCGCTCGTGAAAACGCCCGTCGTGCTGTTGAACGTGATTCCAGCAGGAAGCGTCCCCGTGAGCGTGAAAACAGGCGTGATGGCGTTGTGCGTCGTGGTGTAGATGACAGGCTTGCTCTGGGCACCAGAGCTTGCGATGAAGGTGAGCGCGGTCGTCTCGATGTCGATGGCGTTGTTCGCCACAACGAGCGTCATCGTCCCCGTGATGCCTTCGGGGTTCTCCGTGGTTGTGCCTCGGACAACCACCGTGTAAGAGCCAACCGTGGTCGTGCCGTCGCAGGTGAACGTGTTACCGTTCATGGTGATGCCAGAAGGCAGGGAGTAACCCGTCTCGATGGCGAAGGTCATGGGTTCGACGCTCTTGTACGAGAAGGACGCATTGTTGCTCCCATCCCTCCAGAAGTTCATGGTCGTGTCGCTGATGATGTAGGGCGTGAATTCATTAGCCAAATCCGCGATTTCAACGTCCGTCAGCACTCGGTTGTAGATGCGCGGGGAAGCGATGTAGGAGGTGGCGGCTTGATACCCGCCGAATTCACCCATGTGGACACCGCCTAGCGTGATGCTCAGTCCTTGGTTCGCCAAGCTCCACGTGCCGTTTGGCTGACCATCGAAATATCCTTTGAGAGTCATGGTCGTGCCGTCGTAAGTCGCTGCCGTATGGTGCCATACGCCCGTTGTCCACTGGGGGCTTCCAGGCTCATGGTCAGGCCCGTAGTTATTATATATGGGGTGGCCTCCTTTCGGGCCTTGCAGGATGCACTTTCGCCCAGAATTGGTGCCGAGTGCAAAGAAGTTGTTAGCCCAACTCAGGGACGGGAAGTATGCGAAACAGCAGACCGTCCACGACTCGTTGCCCGTCGGAAGGTCTCCATTAGCACCAGCCAGCACGTCTGTGAAGAGTTTGTTGCCACCGCCCACGCTTGCGCAGGGGATGTCGTCCACGGTCGTGAGCGAGACGGTGCCTGTGACTTGCATCGTCCTGCCTCCAGCAATATCCGCCGTAGCGGAATCCGTGAACGGCATGTAAAAGACCAAGCTGGGGTCGAGACCGCCAGACGACCTACTGCGCCTGATTAGAAGCTCGTAGAATTTGTACATGCTGTGCATGGCTCACCTCCTTACGCTTGCGGAATATCTTCTTCGATGACGACATACAGCTTCGCTGTCTGGCTATCCCACCGCACGATGCACACGTTCCTCTTGCCAGCCGCAGGCTCGTCAACAAGCGTGATTCCTGAACCAGCCGTCACGGACGAACCCGTGGGCACATCCAGTACGATTTCAGCATAAGCATAACCTCCCCAGTTGACCGCGTTTAGCGTCAACGTGGAATCCACCACCACCCTGCATGTCTTTTCGTTCGCGGACGGGGTGACGGTGAATTCCGTCGCGGTGGTCGTCAGCCAAGTGCCAGAAGTCGAATTCATGTTCGGGTAGCTTGCGATTGTCGTCTTCGTCCATCCAGTCGGAATGTTCGAGTCGCCACGTGTGTCGGCAAGCGACGACAGGCAAACGAACACGCCTTTGTAGTTCGGGTCGCCAGAATTGGCGACCCAGTTGCTAGTGCATGACGTGTCCCACGTCGGGAAATCCACGCGGATGTGCTTAAGCGACGGGCATCCTTTGAACATGTCGGTCATGCCGTTCGTGGCGAGCGTCGTGGCGAGGATTCTGTGCGCCACTTCCAGATTCGGGCAGTTCTCGAACATGCTCTGGTAGCAGTTTTGCGCCAGCGTAGTGGCTGGAAGGTTGACGGTCTGTTTGATGCCCGATGCCGCGAACATCGACGAATAGCAACTCGCGTCAAGCGTGGTTGCAGGCAACTCAGGCATCTCCGTGAGGGACGTGCAGTCCTCGAACATCGTGCTGTAGCAACCCGCCGTGAGCGTGGTCGGTTTGAGGATGCTCGGTGCCTGCTTCATGTTGTAGCAGTTCTGGTACATGGCTTGGCATCCGTTCGCCCCGACCGAGGTCATCGCGTCCATGTTCGGCGTTCTGAGCATAGTCGTACAGCTACGGAACATCTTCTTGTACGCGCTGGCTGGAACCGTGGTCGCAGGCAACGTGTCCTGCGGATAAACAAGCCCTTGGCAGTTCTCGAACATGCTCTGGTAGCACCCTTCCGCCAGCGTCTCGGCAGGGAGTGCTGGTGCGCCACGCAAGCTCCTGCAAAAACAGAACATCTCCATGTAGCAATAGTTGCCCAGCGTGGTCGCAGGCAGGGCTGGAGCCTGTATGAGCTGTACGCAGTTGGCGAACATCTGCTTGCATCCGTTGACACCGACGGAGGTGATTTGGAGGTTTGGTATAACCGTCAGCGAAGAGCAGTAGTAGAACATGCCTTCCATTCCGCTCTCCCCGACGGTCGTCGCCGAAATCGTCGGGCCTTTTTCGAGGCTGTAGCAATTGTAGAACATGTTTTTGTACGCGCTGGCTGGAACCGTGGTCGCAGGCAGGGCTGGAGCCTTGACGAGGCTCCAGCAACCGTTGAACATGTTCAGGTAAGGGGATTGGTTCGGGAGCGTCGTGGCAGGCAGGTCAGGGGCTACGAGGAGGCTCCTGCAACCGTTGAACATCGAGCTGTAGCATCCCGCCGTGAGCGTGGTGGCAGGCAACGCAGGCGCGTCAACCAGTCTTCCGCAACCTTGGAACATCGTGGCGTACTCGTTCCCTTCTCCAAACGTGGTCGCAGGCAACACCTTCATGCTGTGCACGAGCTGTTTGCAATTCCTGAACATCCCTCCGCACGCCCCAGTGTTGACCGTGGTGGCGGGGATTTCGGGCGCGGAGAGAAGCCACTGGTTGTCCGTGTTGCCGTCTCCGCTGAAGAGGAACCAGAACCCGTAGGACGGGATTTCCGTGGCGGAGCAGTCCTTGGCAAGCAACGACAGGCAGTTGCCAGAGCAGTCGAGCAACAGGTTCGACGCGGTGAAGTAGTAGCGGTTGCCGTCATCCGTGCTGAACGCGGAGTTGTTGCCACGAATCCACACCTTGTCCCCTGTCGCCTTGTTCGCAAGGAGGTTCCCGCCAATCGTGTACGCCGTCCATGTCTGCTTGTCATGGCTGTATTCGAGGCTGACGCTCGACGGGGAGCCGAGTTCCGACAGGCTGAGGCTTGGGTTCGAGCCAGTGACCTTGGCAATGGTGAAGCAGAGGTAGTCCAGCGGGTCTGCGATGTCGGCCCACTCCACGCTGGAAGCGGTCTTGGTCAATACCTGACCAGCCGTGCCAGCCACGGAAGGGGCATCGAGCTTCTTGCCCGCGTTCTTGATATAAGCATCTGAATTTACGTTCGTTTCGTTGAAATCGGGTTGTACGTTTTGCAACATATTCGTATCTCCTTTATTCTAAATCTCTTACAGTGCCGATTCCCACATGACGCGGAACTTGGCGGTGCCGAGCCCCTCCCACGTGACAAGCACATGGCTCAGATACCCCTTGTGAGGTACGTCTATGAGGTCTATGCCCGTGCCTGCGCTGACGGTGGCTGTAACAGCCGCGTTCCAGCAGATGTACGCCTGAGCCGAGCCCACGTAGCCAGACGGCAGGTTGATGGCGTTGAGCGTCAAATTGCCATTGACGTAAATCCAGTTCTGTTCGGAGCTTGCGGGGCAGAAGGTGAAACTGTCCACCGTGACGCTCCATCTGTTAATCATCGCGTCGGCGGTGTATGCGCTCCTCGTGGCAATCCAGCCTTCTGGGATTCGGCTCTCGTTTCTAGTCGAAACGTCGAGGCTTGCGTTGCAGACGAAAGCCCTTGTCAAATTTGAAAGACCGCTCATCCACGAAGGCGTGGCGGATTCGTCGAACGCCGTCATGTTAGGAATCCACAGCCTGCACAGGTTCGTGCAGTTCTTGAAGCACTGGTTGAAGGCACCAGAAGCCAGCGTCTCGGCGGAAATCCTCTCGGAATCCGTGAGAGCCGTGCAGGAATCGTACATGTGGGCGTAGCACTGGGACGCGAGCGTAGTGGCAGGAAGCCTCGTACCGCACTTCAACGCCGTGCACCCCTTGAACATCCACTGGTAGCAGTTGGAAAACAAAGTGGTGGCGGTCAGGTAGTTGAGAGGGATTTTCTCAAGGCTGGCGTTGTTCATGAACATCCCGCCGTAGCAGAATTCCGCCAGTTCCTGCGCAGGCAAAGCGGGGACTTCGGTCAAGCCAGCGTCCGTGAACATTTCCTCGTATGCGTGGTCAAGCATCGTGGTGGCAGGGAGTATTGGAGCCTTCCGCAACGCCTTGCACTGCTTGAACATCTGGCGGTAGCAGTACGACGCGAGGTGAGTCGCTGGAAGCACGCCCATAGCCTCGGAGAGGCGGGTGCACCACCCGAACATGTTGGCGTAGCAGTACGGAGCGAGCGTCGTGGCTGGCAGGTCGGGTGCCTTGGTCAGCGACGCGCATCCCACGAACAGGGAGTTGTACGCATTCGCTCCAAGCGTCATGGCAGGGAGTTTAGGGGCTTCAATCAAAGACGTGCACGAGTTGAAGAGCCCTTGGTACGCGCCCTCGCCCACGACCGTGGCGGGGAGTTCTGGTGCCGAGAGAAGACCAGCGCAACTCTTGAAGAACTGGCAGAATGCGAACGACGGAACGGCGAACTTGGAGCAGTCCTTGGAGAGCAAGGACATCATGTTGCCAGAAGCCCTTACGGTCACGTTGGTTGCGAAGAAGTTGAGGTAGTTGCTCAAGTCTGTGGAGAGCGTGTTGTTGTCGCCCCTGATGTAGATTCTTGTGCCGAGGATGTTCGTCCCTGAAATCGTCGTGTTGAACGTCAGCGTCGCCCATGTCTCCTTGTCGTAGCTGTATTCAAGGGAGGCGTTTACCGACCCCACTGTGTTGATGCCGAACCCGCCAGTCGATGCGCCAGTGGCGGTCTCGATGCAGAGGTAGTCAGTGAGGTCTTCGGCTTCGGGGATTTCGGGCTTGTCGCTAAGGTCGTTAAAACTACCGCTTGTAGCGACAGGCGCAAGCTCTGCCTTCGTTGCGTAGGCAGAGAGGTCGATTTCGCCAGCCAGCGTGTCCCATGTGCTTCCGTTCCACGCCACGTTGTCGCCAGCCTTGATGCCGTGCTGTGCATCAGCCGTGGCGATATTGTAAACGTCACCTACTTCCTGACCAGTCGCAGGCAAATCCGAGTATGCGGAGACGCTTCCCTTGTACCTGTAAACGCTCGCCACCTTGGAGTCAATCTCGGTCTTGGTATAGGCATCCGTGATGCCGTAGCCAGCGATGGTGGTGGCGACATCGGCCTTCGAGCCCAGCAAGGTGTCCGTCTCGCTCTGAGTGTAAATGCTCGGCTTATTCAAAATAAATGACGGGCTGGAACTCGATGTTTCACTCCAATCCGCTTGTGCGCCGTCATTTATTTCAACCGTGACATCATCGGTTGCATTGACGCTAAAAGCACCTTTGCTGACCCCTCCCTGTGTTATGGTGACGGTGGCACTGCCAATATCATTCAAATCCGCTTTGGAGTCCCACGCCGTTTTATCAGCGACAGTTACGTGGATGTCCGTATCACTTGTGTGGCTGGTCAAATCATCAGCATCGGCCTTCCCTGCGAGCTTCCCGTCGATTTCATCCTTGGTGTAGTAGTCATCCGTCGTGATGGGCTCAGGGAGCGAATCATAATCAGCGATGATGCCGTTTGCAACGCCACGGCCTTTCGCGAGCAGGGCGTAGGTGACGTTCTGGCCGTCACCTGTTTTCAGATACAGGCCCACTTGAACATCGACTGGCCTGACCTTGCCGTTGACCGTATCGCGGAACTTCACCGTCCGCGTTTCCACAGTCATCGTCACGCTTCCAGCGGTCGCCTCCTCCGCCGTCACCGCATGTTTGACCACGACCATGCAGGTGGCCGAATGCAGGATGTTTTCGGGCGTGCTGTCATAAAACACCATGTCGTTGTCAACGGCAAAAACAAGCAGGTCTCCCGCGTGGATGACGTTGGGCAGGAATGTGAACGTGACCTCTGGACGGTCGCCGTAGTCGAATACCTGCGGTTGTGAAGGCATGGCCGAGGACATGTCGTCGAAAAACATCTTGGGCTTGATGGCAAAATTCATCTTGAAGCGTCTCCTTTCAAAATTTTCAATATCGCGTCGTTATATTATTTTACTATGTTTATACGCTGTGCTTGGGTATCTCGTATTTTGAGATAACCAGCTTTCCAGTTTCGGTTGCAAGTTCTCGGTTGTAAAAGGGCTCAAACCCTATATATAGTATTTTTTTATTTCTATCCTAAATTATTTATAATAAAAATAAAAACATTCCTGTTATAAGGTTGTAAATTTTCTTACAACTCTTGCAACCGCGTTGATTATCAACGACTTATCTTACAACCGTTTTTACAACTGGTTGTACAACCGAGAGCATCATCGACCTCTGAAATCACCATCTCGGAGCTGATGTACTTACCGCAGGCAAAGCGGTCGTCCTCGTGCTTGCAGTACAGGAAGTTCTTGTGCTCGAACGAGTAACGGCAATCGTTCCAGCACCCGTGGCAGACATGGAGGTTCTGGACGTGCCTGCAATCAAACTCGTTCCACGCCTCCGTGAAGGTGTTTATCATGATGATGCGGTCTTTCGGCAGACAGCACCACGCCAGCCATGCCAGACCTGAGCTCATGCCGATGAAGAGGTCTGCGTCCTTGATTATATCAATCCGCTCCTGCAACGGCCTGTTGCCCGTGAAATCCTCCGCCCCGTACGGCATCTCGTACCATGTGCTGTCCACGCCTACCTCGTGGTCTTTGTCGATGCACAGCACGCGGTAGCCCTTTTCCTTCAAATATGCAATGACCTCGCGCCAGCCAGACCTGTTGTTCCAGAACTTGCACGCGGACGATGCCTTTGTGGCAATCACCACGTATTTTTCCTTGATAATTCTCTCATGAGACAAATCCACCTTCGGCGGGAAGTCTCCGAGCTCCTTCGGCCCGAATCCAAGCATGTAGCCAACCGTATGATGGAGGCCGACCTTGCGGAAGTCCATCGGCTGATAATCCTGACTTTCCTCGCAGAAATACAGCCCCACGCGGTACGTGGCGTACGGCTTGAAATTCTTGGCCTCCTCCTTTGTCAGCCAGTGTATGTCAGGATATTGTGGCTCGAAGATGGCACGCATCCACGGCATCATCACCACGTACGAATTGCACTTGCGTTTCTCGGTGAATTTCACAATGTACGAGAACCAAGCGATAGTGTCTCCCATCGCACCTTCTGGAATCGGGAACAGGACATCCCTGCCTTCGAGGTTCATTTCGTGCTCGAAAACAGGCTTCGCGAGGTTGCTCTGGTCGTAAATCATGAGCTTCCAGTCGATGCAGTACTTTTTGACCGATGCCACGTACGAGCCAGCCTCGACGTTCGATGAATATACGACCAAGCCAGAATTCATGTCAGCAAAGACGATTCTATACTTCCCCTTGGTCTTCTTGGGGATGTTCACCCTCAACCCGTCGTTGAAATCAAACGTCAATTCATCGACGGCTGGTAGCACTGGCAGGTTCGGCGGTGGGCAGTACATCTCCTGCTTCACTTCCTGCTTTTCCTGCTTCTGCTCGTCTTTCTTTTCTTCTTTTTTCTCGTCCATATTTGCCCTCCTTCTGGGCTCCTTCAAAAGTGAAGGATGCGGAGGACGGTGAAGGACGGCCCGTTTTTCGGCTCATGACGACCTATCCGCATCCAATTGATGCCCTGGGATGCCCCTGGGACGCAACAGAATCAATTCTGAGCCATCTTTGGGTGAAAGGAGTACGCTGATACGTTTTTCAGCCAAAATGCCCCAGAAACGCTTTAAATGCGTGTTTGTGTTTTTTAGGCACAATCTTATTTTACACGTAGTGGATGTTGCTTCCTGTCACGATGGCTCCCGTATCACTGGTACATGCCCAGCACTCGGCGTTGTTTATACAGTTCAACGAGCCACCAGCCAGCACGTGCACCGTGGAGGCGTACGCGGAGCTCGTGAGCTCGTACACCGCACCGCTCGAAACCACGATGGCCTCGTGCGTGCCTGCCGCGAATCTGGCCGTGGCGTTTTCCGCAAGTTGCACGCTTACGAGCGTACAAGTCCCGCCGTAGTAAGACCCAGCCCCAAGCTGTATCTCGGAGCCCGTGGCGTTGTATAAATTTACGGAGCCCCATGCGCCGAAGGACGCGCTGGACAGCGTGCAGTTCGAGCTCAGCGTGGCTCGGCACAGGCTTCCTCCGCCCGAAATCGCGCCCGTGACGGCGCAGGCGTTGAGGTTAAGCGTGCCAGAGGATGTGACCGTCACATCCTCGAACACCGCCTCCGTGAGCTCGATTCCGCCAGAAGCCACATGGACGTGCGATGCCGTGCCGTAGCGGCTTATCAGCACTCCGCCCTTCTCGATTTCAACGTTCTCTGTCAGGCCGTACAACCCGCCCGTGAGGCTGGCTGAAACACAGGAAATGTCGGAAAGGACACCGCCGTTGCTGAGCGAGGCGTACACGTACGCCATAGAGCCTGCGGAGATGTCCATGTATGCACCGTCTCCCAAGCATGAAAGATACGCCATGCCAGAGGTATTCGAGAAACGTACGTTGCTCATGGTGGAACGCGCATTCATGAATGAGCTCACACGGGCCCCGTTGTCCATGATGGCCACTCCGCCCACCGTCGTATATGCGGAGGCGATGAAGTTGCTTCCAGAACCTGAGCCGTGTATCGTCAGCCCATTGACTTTTGTCTTGTTGATGGCATAGAACGAGCCCGTGGTGTAAATGTGCGCGTCGCTCACAGCCGCTCCGTTGGAAACGGAGAGCTGGTGGTACAACCCGCCAGATATGAGACCGCTCGTGACCATCATGGAGCCGTACGGGCATGTGCCTTGGATGCGAGTGTCGTAGCTGTCGTTAAGCGTGACGGAAAGACGTGCGCCGTATTCGAGGGTGAGCCCAGTCATCGTGATTCCGCTGGCGTACGCGAGCATCGCGTCCGAGCCGAGCGTGAAGTCGCTGACCGTGCATCTGTCGAAGTACGCGGAGCCCTTGCTCACCTGCACGCCGTCGGCGTGTGCGCTGACCATCGCGAACGATGCGGCTGGTTCGATGAGGGACAAATCCGACACCGTTCCGACGTTGACGCTCACGTAAGTGGAGGCACGCTGGGTGATGTTGCTAAGCAGGCACGAAGAGACCGTTATGGAGCAACGCGCCGTGCCCAATGTCGTGTCCGCGATGGTTCCCTTGTAGCCGTACAATCGCGCAGAGGCTTGGTACAGATAGGCATTTCTGACGGTGCCTTCGGAGCCAGCCGTTACGTACGCGGAGGCGGGTATGTTCACGCCATCGGCGACCCCGCCTGATTCCACGAGCACGGTTCCGCCAGCGTACACCTCAGTGGCCGTAGCCGTCCCGCCGTACACGTACATTTTCCCTCCCATGAGCGTGGCCGCAGAGCACAGGCCAGAATCGTACATTTCCAAGCGGTTGATTTTGCCCGTCCCAGAGCCGATGTCCTTGCTGGTCATGGTCATGTTGCTCTGGACGCACAGGCTGTCGCGGAAAAGGAAGCACCCTTTCGAGCCGTAAATTGCCCCGCCAGAAGTCTGATAATCGTTACCCAATGGGTTGTATCGAATTGGTATCTTCATCGGTTCGCCTCCTTTTAGTCGGCGTATGAGTATGCGTAGTTTACACCGAGGCTTATGTTGTTGACTGCGCCAGACTTGTAAAAACCACGGATTGTGAAGACATGCCACGTGTTGCTGGACATGACCAGCGGCAGTTCGTCTGGGATGCTTATCGGGTACATGGTGCTCTGCGCCGAGCCCACGGTCACGGACGTGATTGTACCTGTGGCGAGCACGTGGTATTCCCACGTGTACGCTCTGTCCTGCTCCACGGTCACGGCGTTTCCGTCCGCGTCCACGATGGAGCGTATGTCGATGCTGATTGAGCCCGTCACGCCGCCGTTGATTCGTACGATGGGCGTATCAAGCGCAAGCTCCGTGACCGCAAGCGAGCTCGTGGAGAAAATCTGCGTCACGGGGTCTAGGATTTCCGCCTGCTCGTGCGTATGCGCCGAAGGCGCAAACGTCTCTGGCTTGCCCGTGATGCCAGTCCACGGCACGGCATTGGCCGTCTCGGCCACCTCGGCCACATCGACCTTGCCGTTGTCGTTCGTATCATACACGGATTTGGTCATGTCCCCTGAGCCTGCTCCGTCATCGCCGATGTACTTGACCCATGTGGCCCCAGCGAAATCAGCCGTGGTGGCGGAGGGCGAAGTATTGGCTATTTCGGCACGCCATTTCAGCGAATTTGTCGGAGTCAATGATATATCCGCGCCTGAGCTGTTGCTGGCGTACGCCACATGCACGTACGTGGCCTGCCCGTCGTCGCCGTCCTGACCACGGGGCATCTCGATGGCCTCGCTCCACGTGGCCGTGCTGACGGCGGAATTGCGCGAGCGCATGTACCTGTCATCCGTGGTCTGGGTGTCATGCCAGCTCGTGCCGTCCTCGGAAAACTGGTACACGATTTCGCCTGCCACGAGGGCATCCACCTGTCCGCGTGTGTACGTGCCGTCAGGGGCGGGTTCGGGAGTGCCCGTACCGCTTTCCAAGATACGGTTGCGGAAATTCTGCCCATTCCACTGGATTATGATTGCTGGCGCATCGGATTCCCCAGCCAAGTACCCGTCAAGCTCCGCGCTGAGCGAAATCACCTCGCTCGTGCCCATAGCCGTTTTGAGCTCGACCGTGGAGGTGTCCACGGGGATGTGGAGAAAACCGTCCTCGTCCACGCTGAACCCACTGACAGTACGCACTTTAGGGCCTGTCGAACTATCGTAGTCGCTGTCATATCCGAAGTCCCATGAGACATACTGCTGTACCTGCTCCTGAGTCATCATCGTGTCGGATTCCTCATTTTCAAAAAATCCGATAACGATTTCAGCCGTCTGGCCACGGGCCAATGACGGAAAGATATTTGAAACAGTCTGGTTCGCCGAATCCACAAACGTGGCCAGCACCGAGTTGGCACGGACGTAAAACTTGATTATCTGCATTTTATAACTCCTTGAAATTGTTCAGTTTATCTGCCAAATCTGGGTTGTCTTCCAGCCATGCGGAAGTGACATCTTCTTTGAGCCGTTGTATCTCATCAGCTATCATACCATCCTCCATCAGCTCAATCTTCTTCGCGATGTCACGCGCCGTCTTGGCTATTTCTGGCTGGATGTACTTGCAATGAGCCGCGCACGCCCTCAGCTCAGCCGAGCAAAAATCCCTGTTGTCCATCTCATGAGTGAATTCATGCCACGCCTGCCATGCCTGTGCCACATGCTTGCGTGCGCATGTCAAGCACTGGTCGTACGATTTTACACTCAGCGTAGAATTTTTTGAATCTCCGTGGCACCCGCAACCCATATCAGTCTTCCTCCACAACATCTTCGACCGTCATTTCGACCATGCCTTCCACACGCACTAATTCCCAATTCTCGGTCGTGCGTATCTCGCGGTCTTCAAAATCCTCGCCACATTTGACGGCGTATGCGCATGTACCGTCCAGCAGGCATGGCTTATACGTGGGCTGGCCATCGGCCATGAGCTCTGAACAATCCCCAGTAAACATGTCGATGGCGTACGTATGGATTTCGTCGTTTCCCAGTTGGCAGGAAGCCAAAATCGTCCTTGGATTCGTCGCGTCGTGCGTGAGGCGGTAGATATACGTCACGCCGTTCAGTACGAAATGACGGCGTTCCCTCTCTCGCTCCACGTCGAATTCGTTGCTTCCGTCACCGTGCACGGTCGTGTTCTTCCACTGGTATCCCACGGAAGCACGTACAATCTCACGGACTTCTCCATTGACGAGTTCGTACAATCTGAACGGCACGGAGAATACAGAGGCACCTCCCACGAACGTCATGTGGAATGTGTTATCAACACCGTCGTACCACGCGAATGGCGAACATTCCGTGGCATCTTCGGGAAGCCCCGTGTCGATTCTACGCCATTCACCGTCAATCAGCTCGTGTATCTTCCATTTGTCGCGTATCATCACACAACCGAATTCACGCCTTCTGCCACCATCGTATGTGGCGAACGGCATGTGCGTTTTTGCATATTTTTCTCGGTCAAAATCAAACATTTCCCACTCCATTTTACCACGTCTCGCAGTCTGGTTCTATCAACGTCCCCGTAACTGGGTCTATACAGCACATCTGCAAGGTCATGAAGCCGTCGTAGCTGTACCTCGCGGCAAAGCTCGCAGGCAGGCCCAGTAGCGTGCCTTCCTCGTTGATGGTGCCGTTTCCGTACCTGATTTTCCCCGTGCACTCGCGAATCTGCCAGCTACGCTTGTACGGGGCTGGCTTGGCGAAGCCCCTGACTTGATAGGGGCTCAAATCCCACGACGTGTTCGGATGGAGCAGGTATCTGGCGAGTATCTTTGGCTTGCAATCGCAGATACAGCACTTGCCCGTCCAGATTCCATTGTCGAAGAAGATGAGGTCGCCGTCATCGTCCATTTGCATGAATTCCGTCATGGCGAGTCCTCCCCGCACTTGCCCACGAACATGATGCTCGGCATGTCATGGCAAATCTGCCTGACCACGCCGTTGTGGATTTCAGCCAATACCGTGCAGGTATCCGTCTTGCTCCATGCGTACGGCTCGGCCAACACGATTGTGCCTCCGCCGTCCTTCGTCTGCCTGAGCAATACGCTCGTGTTATCCTCAAACACCAAGTCCGTGGCAGGCATGGACAACGGCTGGCCATTGAGGAAGTATTTTCCAGCACCCACGTGCACGTATTTCACGTTTTCAACCGTCTTGATTGATACGGCAAAGTACCCGTTATACGCACTTCCCCCGCCTCCTGCTCCGAGTATGGCGTAGCACCAGCCAGTAGCTTGGTCTGCGTACGCGAGTTGTATCGGGCCGTCCGCCCCAGCCACCAGACCGCCTTGCCCGTCTGGCATGGCTCTGGAAGCCCCAGAATCGCTCACAGACGCAAAAACGGCCACGCCCCCTGTCACCACACCTATCCCCTGCTCGTTTGCGTTTATGGGGGCTGTGAGGGCGCATAGAATCCCTGCTGTATCAGCGGTCGGTACTTTCAGGTTGAAGACTGGGTGTTTCTGGAACTGGTCGAGGTTGGAGGACGGAGAAATCACGGGCGTGCCGAGCTCCCACACGGAGCCCTCCGTCGCCACGGCGTTCGTGGGGTTGTACACCTGCACGTACGTACGTATCGCGGAGCGGTTGTATGCGTGGTTCTCCTCGCTCTTGCGCACGGCTTCTATCGCGTCGATTATGGCGTTCCAGTCCGCCGCGTATATCTTCAATGGCCCACCTGATACTAGCTTGTGCATCGTCTTTATCCGTTCTTTTTAAGTCCTAACTCAGTGAAATCAGCAGACTTATAGATTTTTTCCACTGCCACTCCCTCTGGTACGACGACCTGATATTTCTTGTCATTGACCGTCTTGACATCTTTACGATACTTGACCCACAGGCCGTCCCATCCGCGTTTCACGATGTTGCTGTAATCTCCCACTTCGATTTCATCGGAATTCTCGTTTACCAAGAATTTATACTGGACTTCGATGAATGTATCGCCAGCGGAGTAGTTTACGGATTCACCCACAAACAGCAATTCGCCTGCCTTGTACCCACGGAAAGTATCAGAATTGAAACGGCATCTGCGGTATGCAATCTTCCTTCTAAGCAACGGTGTCCACTGGGATTTTTTAAAATAGTGCGTGATGGTCAGCGTGCCTGTCGGTATGTACACGCTGATGCCCCTCGGTTCAAGCGTGCCGTCACCGCTCTCCTGCACATCAATGAGCCCACCGTAGCTCGGCACCTGACCGTACGTGTGCATGCGGCCTAAACTGACCGTCCTAGTGGCTGTTGATACGCCGAATTCCACGCTGACCTTTTCCTTTGGGGTATCGGAGCCCGTGTCTTCCTCCGTCTCTTCCTCGAAATCCACGTATTTGTACTCAGCCGTGACCTTCCACTTTTTCGCACTGATGCGTTCCGTGACCGTAAAACGTTGGAGGGTCATGCCCAAGTATTTTTTAGGCGCGTGCGTGGAAGTCCTGCATGCCGCCACGACATCCTTTTCATCCGCATCCGTGGTGCTCTGGGCGTACAGCGTGAGCTCGCATGAAACGGCTCGCTGTTGCGTTTCGTCAGTTTCCAAATTCGTGGCTGGTGCCAGTTGTTTAATTGTCCAACTCATATCTATATGTCCTTCTTACTGAGCGGTCAACATCTGCTCGACGTTATCCGCGTACCTTCTCTGGTTCCGATTCATCTCCGTCAGTTTTTCGAGCATCTTCTGGGCCTTCTCGGAAATGCCCGTCAGCATGGTGTGGCTGGATTCGGTACTTGAATTCATCAATTCCTGCATTTCACCCATTTTCAGCTTGATTCCCTCAATCAACGCGGGGTCTATGTTAAGTTGCGTACTCTCCCTTGCCTCCTGCATCTCCTTCGGCTCGCTGTTCTGGTTCTGCACCCGCATGGCCGTGTACGCCTGCATCATCATGCCACTCACCATTCGGGCCCATGTGCCGAGACCTCCCCACCTGACGCTGATGGCCTGAGCGTTGACTTCGGCTGTCGCCTCTTTATTTTGCGTATTCTCAGCAGTTTGCGCCGTGTTTTCCTCGATGTCCTCCCACACTTTGTAGTATTCCTCGTGCTGGACTTCGTTCTCCTTCTTCATGGCCTCGTTCTTGGCCTTGAGGGAAGCTGTTTCTTTTGCTATTTCCTGTTTGAGGTTCTCAATATCCCTGCGCCTGCGCTCCATCTCTGCGGTCAACTCCGCATCGTTCTGCTGTTTAAGTTGTTCAACGACCTTATCGTACATCTGCATCTTGTTCTGCAATTCTTCATTGAGCTCCGCGATACGCGCCTGCGTCTGCTGTTCAATACGGGCCAGTTTTTCCTCGGAGGCTGTCATGTTCGAGGAGAAATTCTGCTCGCGGTCGAGCTGGCGTTTCCTGTTGATTGCATCCAGAGATGCGTTGTCGAAATCCGCGTCCTCGCTGGTATAGCCGTTTGCAGGGATGTATGACCTCATCCTGTTGATGGTCTTCTCCACGGCGGTCACGATGTCGTCAAACGTGTTCTGAATCCACAGGACGACCACACTGAACGCGGCCTTGCATGAGCTCGCAATCCATTCCCAGCCGTATGCGATTTTGCCCCTGACGTACTCGAATGCGGTCATGACGCGGTTGACCGCCCAATCCCAGCCTTTCGCCATGCTCATGGTGAAGCCTGCCCACAAATTTTTAAGGTTGGAAACGAGCGCATCCCAGACATCGCTGATTTCAAGCGTCCAGATATTCCATACCAACTGCATATCCTTGCACAGCAGGCTCCATGCGTCCTTGAAGTTGCCGAGAAGCGCGGCATCCCATATCACGGAGAGCGAATCTCCGAGACCGTCCATCGTCTCATTCCACTTGGACGAGAAGAAGTTGCAGACATCTGCAAACACGCCTTTCAGCCATTGCCACAACTTGCCGAGAGCATCGGTCTTGTAGATGATGTACCCTACTGCGGCCACGACGGCGGTGATGCCAGCTATCCATCCCCATGTCGCGGCTGATATGCCAGCCACTGCGGCGAAAAGTCTCCTGAATTCGCTCATGAGAAACCCTTTGATTATCATGGCCTCTTTTCTGGCTACGCGAATCTGCGTGACGATGAGTTTCAAAGGTGCGACAAAGAAGTTATATAGTGCTCTGTTTGCTACACTTCCAAAGTTTTGCATGCCAACAACCATAGCTCTGATTCCAGCAACCAGTTTCAGCACTCTGGCACCAATCATCAAGAAAACTTTGTCAATTGAGGCAATCGGGTTGAGCAAGATAGAAAGTCTCTTGGAAATGGTGAGAAGCAATGCAGGTACCGCGCCAAGCACACTGGTAAGCATGCCCGTGCCTGCACCGATTGCTTTAACGAGCCCTCCAATCATGGCGAGCCCTCCGCCGATGCTCTTGACGGCCACGCCTGCGCCAGCGATGACCGCACCTATCGTGGCCAACGCGCCACCGATGATGAGCACCAACGCCAGCCCCTTGGCCATCAGTATGAACCATTCCCTATGGGCCTTGATGAAATTCCTGACTGGAACCACCCATTTCGATATGAGCTCGGCCACCTGTTTAAGCGTAGGGGCGAGTGCCTCTCCCAGAGACACAAAAAGGCTGGAAAACTGGTACTTGACATTCGTCCAAGCGTCCAGCAACGCCGCCGCCGAATCAGCCTGTTCCTTGGACATGATGATTCCGAGCTCCTGAGCCTTCTTTTTGAGCTTGTCGATGTCGCCAAGCATGGGCAGTAACATTGTACCTGATTTGCCGAACAATTGCATGGCGATGGCCGTCTTTTCCGCCTGATTCTGTACGGCGTTCAGGCGACGGGCCACGAGCTCGAATTGCGCCCCAGCATCCATGTTTTTGAGGGAATTCGGGTCAATCTTCAATTTTACAAACGCTTCGAGTTGGCCCTTGTTACCGCCCTGCGCTTCCGCAATTGATTTGTTAAGTTTACGGATGGCCTGTTCGAGGATTTCAATGCTCGCGCCTGAGCGTTCGGCGGCGAACCCCATAGCGGAGAGCCATTCCACCGTGGCACCCGTACGCAGACTCATCTTGTTGAGCGCGTCGCCCATCTCCACGAACCGCTTGGTGATAGTGTAAATACCTGCGAGGCCAATGGATGCAAACGCCATGAAACGGCTTCCGAAGGTCATTAGTGATTTACCGACGTTAAGCGTTTTCTGACCGAAGTCCTTGATGGTCTTGCCAGCCGCAGAGACGGCGGTGCCCACGGCGTGAATGCCGATGGCGAGACTTTTTCCAATCTCGCCCTTGCCCAACGCCTGAGCCGAGGCTTTGAGTTCCGCCAATACCTTCTTGGCTGAGTCAACTCCCTTCTTTAAGTCCTTCATATCTGCGGAGATACGAACGAACGCCTCTCCCGCCTTCACTCTGCTTGCCATAATTATTTACCTCTGTTGTCTTCTTCAAAAAATCCATCCTGCCTCATGGCCGCGAAAACGTTGTCAGCCGAGCCCACACGCTCGTTTCTGCGTTCGTACGGGTTCACGTCATCGGCCTTGTAGGCCTCTTTCAGGAATGGATTCGCGTTAAGTGCGGAAGCCATGATGTGCGAGATTTTCGTCCACACATCCTGCTGGTGAGCCTTGACCATCCACGCGAGCTCGCGGAATGTGTAAGGCAACGGGTCTATGCACAGGATACCCGCTATCTCCCATATCATTCGATAGGCTTCCTGAGCTCTTTTTCGAGCTCCTTCTCCGCCTTCTCCAACGCCTTGTCCATCCTCTCCTGCCCCAGCGTCATCGCCTTGTTCAGGAGATTCCGCGTCTTCTGCGACGGGAAAAAATTTATTGCTTCCTCCACAAACGCCTGCGTGGCATTCTCCAAGGCATCGCCGTACAGATTCCGACCGAAATCAGCGTCCGTGAGACCGTAATTCCTCGCCTGCTCTTGATGCACCACGTACAAGACATCGCACAGCAGGCAGACATCCTCCGAGAGCTTCTGCATGAGCTCGCCAGTGGCGAATTCCATCAGGTTGATTCCGAGGGTGTTTTTCAACTCCCTGACTTCCGCCACCGTTATCTGGGTCTTGTACTCGTGGCCTTGCGAATCCTTCCAAATCTTCATAATCCTCGTCCTTCTTTTTAAAGTTTATACGTTTCTGGCCGTCATGCGCCATTGTTTTTATTGTACCATCAAGCAATCGGAATATGGCTCATGGTGGCTGGTCTGTGCTGAAAACAAAAAAAGCGGACGGGAAATTTCCCGTCCGCCATTGTATCATTCAGGTTATTAGCCCTGTGCGCTGGAACCAGCGGTGGCCACTTCTTCCTTCGGAGGTCTCTTGTCGGTGTTGACGTTGCAGGTAAATGCGTAAGTGCCTGCGGATTCGTTGGTCTGGTCATCATCGACAGATGCGATGGAGAAGTCCGCGTCGATACCACGGCCAGATTTTGAAATAGCCTTGAAGGCTACCAGTTCGCCAGTGTGCCAAGCATGGAGCAGGGCTTCGAGCTTGGTATCGGTCGTGCCGTCCTGAGACTGAGTATCGTAGTACGTGAAAGTGAGCTGGCAGGATTTGCGCCCTGCGATGGTGCTTCCCCACTCGCCAGAGGCTCTGTCAGAAACATCGACATCCTCGCGGGAGTACGAAATTTTGACATCCTTGACGGCGGTGAGCTCGGTCGTGGCATTGCCAGCGGAACCTGCGGAACCGTAAAAAAGTTGGTCAATTGAACCAAGATGTTTAGCCATAATATGTTCTCCTTTATTAGTTTATAACATTTTTCCAGAATTCGGCCAGCCTTGGTCTGGCCTTGTCAAGTGCGGGTTGCATGGTGGGGCGTTTTTGATATTGATGCTGTTTTTGCAGTTTTACTCGGTCGCCGTGTATGTACCGTGTCCACCGTACGATGCCCTGACCGCCGTATTCGTGTAGCGGGGCGATATGTCTTTTGCCTTCAATCGGCCCGATATACGCCTCGCCAGCGTCTTCGTCAATCTCGAAGTGGAATGAACTTTTCCACCAGCGACCGTGCTCGTACGGTGGCTTGCCCAGCGGTGAGGGCTTGTAGCGGATGGTCTCATGGAGCTTGCCAGCCTCGTCGTACCAGCGGTGCTTCTCGGTCTTCTGGCTACGCCTGATTGAGTTCTTGGCGATACGCCATACGTACGAGGCCGAGCGTTTCAACGCCACTAGACGGGCCGCACGCATCTTTTCGCCGTCGGCTTCCAGAGCGCGGTTCCACTTGACAATGACATCTGCAAACTTTACGGTTGCCATGCCTGCATCTCCCCGTCCATGACCTCGACCGTCAAAACACAGAGGAATTGACGGCGTTTCTTGATGAGCTCTGCATCGCACACAGTGGTCTGCGGAGCAAGCACCTGCACGCCAGCATCCAAATCCTCGCCCGTCAAATCATCCGCCAGCCTCTCGGCCAGCTCCACGTACTTTTCGACGGGCTCGTTTTCCTTCAACCACCGTGCAAGGCCTATCTCGTAGGTATAGGTGTAGTGCGTGTTTGAACGCCCGATTTCACGCTCGGTGCCCGTGGGGAGCACGACGGCCTTCGTCAAGCTATCTAGGTCTCCCAGACGGGCCTCTGCGATGTATGTGAGCTCTGCGGAATCCACATACGGCTTGCAGAAATCAGCCAGCTTATGCCCAATCTCAATCAGCCTGCTCACCGTCCACCTCCTCCGCATGCACGCGGTACGTCGTCTGCGCTCGGTCATGCCACCGCCAGCACGGTTCGTAATCCGTGTCGCACACCGCGTATCTCTTTTGATTCCAGACAATGACATCACGCACGTCAGGCCGTCCGATGTTGACATCGGAGGCCTTGAAAATGAAATCGACGCGATGGATTTTCATGACCGCCCCACCGTATTCCTGCAAGGCCAGCGTGCTCTGCCCGACTTTGGCAGGGCACACGCCACAGCTCAGGCCGTCTCTGAGGAATTCGATTTCCTCGTCGAAGCCCGTCTCGGCCTGCAATTTCCTGCCCAAGTCAAACAGTCCCATGATTTTACCTCGTTTTTCAATTATTCGTTGATGATGACGAGGATGGCTCCGCCAGAGACACCAGCCGTCGCGGCAGTACCAATCTTCGTGAGGCCAGAAGCGGAGGCTCCGACCTGATTCCCGCTGATGTAGTAAACTTCCGCGCCCTGTTCGATGGAGGCGGTGCAGTCGAATTCGTACGTGCCCTTGATGGAGACCGCGCCGTACTCGCCAGAGGCGATGGGGGCGTGGGCCACGCCGAACTTGGTGCCGACGGTCACGACCGCGCCAGCGGCGAGGTTGGAAGCGGCAGTGATGTTGATGGTTTCATCGGATTTAATGTACTTTGCCATAGTATTTTACCTCTTATAAGATGTTAAGTTTCAGGATACGGAGCGGATTTTCAAAATCCGCTCCATGTTTATTTCTATTGTACCTTTCTATTAAGCCTTGTCTCCCTTGACACCCGCCTTCGGGTCGGCGAACGCCACGCCGAAGGAGAACTTGCCACGGTAGCTGATGCCGAACGTGTCGAAGCTCGTGGGATTGCTCTCGACGACAGGGGCCTGCTGGCCGTTGAGGAAGGCAACCTGCATGGTGGCCGCAATCTGCGGGTCAGCCAAGAGATAATAATCGTCATCGCTGGTCAGATAGGCCGAGGCGACGGGGACGAAACGGTTCCTCCACGGATTGCCCGTGGTGTAGTTCTTGGAGGCCGTGTTATCGCGGATTTCAGCGTCGTTGAACAGCTTCAGCGCGACAGGCTCAAGGTTGGAAGGAACCAACAGAATAGCGGGCTCGTAACCCAAAATGTCGCCATTGGCATCGGTCTGCTTGCGGAACGCCTTGACCAGCTTGCCGAGGTTCTCGACGTTCAATTCGCCTGCGGACGTGACGATGTTGTGGTTGTCGGCCTTGAAGAAGTCCGCGTCGTCTTGGAACTTCGTCCACAAGACCTTGTTGAGCTTCAGAGCGGCCTTGCGACCGAACGCGAAGGCACGCTGGTTGATGGCTCCGAGGTCGTCATTAACGATGTCCATCTCGTCGATGGAGAACATCAGGCCATAGCGCTTGACCTGATTCTCGTAGCTGGATTCGGCGAGCTCGCCAGAAGGAATCGTGCCGCCGTTCGGGACTTCCTCATACTCGCCCTTGGCATTGAGGGTGTAGGTGCTGAATGCCTTGTAGTCGCTGACACTCGTGATTTCCGCGACTTTGCGCCATGCGTCTTCCGCGTAGTCCCAACCAGCACGGATGCGTTTGTTGATGGCGTTGGAAAGGATTCCAGGCAGGCTGATGTTCGAGAAATTGGCCTTGATGGCATTGACGGCATCGGCCATGTTCGAGTTGCCGATGTAGCCGTTGTAACCAGCCTTGTGGGCGCACTCGGTGTAGAGCTGGCGGAGGCCCATCTGGCCCTTGTACTGCCTCTCGGCGATTTCAGCGGCCTTGGAATCTTCCTGCTTGATGCCCATCGCCTGCTCGACGGCGCACTTGAGCACTTCGCCGTCCGTGGCTTCGGACGCATTCACATTGATTTCAGGGGCAGGACGCGAGGCCTGCACTTCGTTCTTCTTCTCAACCTCGTCGATACGGGCGGAGAGCTTGGTGATGCCTTCGGTGATGGCATCCAATTTTGCGTTGAGTTCTTCGTTCATAGTAATTTCCTCTTCTGTGTTTGTATCTGATTGGTTATCAGTTGTTTCTGTATTCTTTGCGGAAACTTCCTCCGCCTTGGTCACATTTTCGTTTTCAGCTTCGCTGGATACAGTATTCTCAGCCGTAAGCTCGATGTTTTCAGGCTTCGCCTCAACATTCTCAGGCTCCTGCTCAGGCTCTTCGGGAGCCATGAGGCTGGCCTTGATTTCCATGCTGGTCTTCGCATCCGCGCCGATGGCCACGATGCTGATTTCGCGCAGTATGGATTCCTTGATGATGAGCGCAGGGCCGTTGACGGTCTGGCCGTTGACGGTGGCCGTCGTATTCTCACTTATACGCTCGTACTTGGAGTTCTCGGCTCCGATGCTGACCTGCCATGCGAATTTCTTGCCTGCCCTGATTATACCCTGAGCGAGCTCGTTTCCATCGTCGAATTCGCCGTCAAAAGTCAGTGTCTTTCCGTTGTTTTCCACGGACACCACGCCAAGACGGCAGGCTGGCTCGTAATCATGGTTGTACATCAGCGGTATCTGCTCCGCGAGCTTCATGCCAGCAAGGTCAACATAGCAGGGCATGCTTGACCACCACTGCGAGAAACTGCCACCAGAATACGCCGTACCTGAGCATTTGACGGGCTTGCCGTCCTTCTTCTCAGGCACCTCGTACTCCTTTTCAGCGAGCGTGAGCATGCTGGGCACTTCCGCCTCTTCAATTTTCTTCTTCCTCGCCATAATCTGTTTCCTTATCGTTGTCTGTGTCTTTGTTTTCGTTCAATTCAAAACCGAATTCCTGTTCCAGCTTGCGCTTGTATGCCTCGGCTTCAAAGCGTTGGCGCATAACAAGTTGCCAGTCAAGGCCCTTGTCGGCGCACATCTTCTGGTATGTGCTCGTGCCGTTCTCCATCTGTACGGCCTCGGCATTGGCCTCCTGCAAAGGATTGATGTATTCACGCGCTTGGAACATCCATCTGTGCATTGGCACATCGTATGCGGGATGCATCTCCATCCACCACTGCCTGAACACCTTGTCCAGAATGACATTGATGATTTCGTCACGCTGGACGGCGATTGCTCGGTCGTAGCTCTGCATATCAAGACGGGCTGAGCTGTAGTTGTAGGTGCTGGAATCTCCGAGCACGACGTTCCTCGTGGCCAGTATGCAACGAGCGCACTCGATTTTCACGCTCAACGCGAAATTCTGCTGTGAATCCGTGGGATTCTGGAGCTGGTACTGCTCCATGCTGTACCCAGACGGAAGCGTTACCCACGAACGCTGGGGCATCGAAAATTCGGTGAACGGAGGGTCGGCCACGCTGTCGGGGTCGATAACCGTCGGGTCTGGCTTCAAGACACCCGCCACGGAGGCTGAATTCTCCATTTTCGCCAACATGGCGATGGTGTAAGCACGTAACATTGCGATGCTTGGCAACGCCGAGGCGATAATCGGAGCCCCACGGTGCTGTTCGGGACGCTCAGCACGGAAAAGATGGCACATGTACTCGGAATCGACCGTGTAGTGCTTGCCTGCGATGACCGCAGGGTGCTCCTGTGCGACAGAATATTTTACAGGCACGAGGAACTTGTCAAAATAAATCCCGTCAGCTTGGAAATCGAAGTCGGTATCGGTATCCGTATCAGGCGTGCATATTCTTTCTGCATCGAGCAAGAGGGGGAAAAGTTTGCAGTCGTTGAGGTTCGCGGAACGGTTGGTGAGCTGGATAAACGCCTCGCCGTCACGGATTTCCGTGACTATGGCGGTGCGTATGACAGACCACAGGTTCACGCATTTCGCCCACTCGGCGAATTCCCGCTCAAAGGCGTTCGCGTCGTCGTCATAACCCAATATTTGCAGTTTAGCACCCGTGCCGATGATGTTCTCGGCATGGCTCTGCAACATGCCAAAAAGCCAGCTATTGTTTTGGCATTCGTACCTGCTACGCGAGCGCAACGTCTTGCGCACGTCGGCACTCAAGCTCTGGTCGGCGTTCCAGAAGTCAGCTCCCTTCCATTGCTCGGCGTTGCGCTTCGTCTTCACCGCCGCGTCGTATTGAGCTCTTGTGAATAGTTTCTTCCAAAATCCCATATCTGAACCCCTTAGATAATCGGGCTGTTGTTTTTGCATACGGAAATCTTGAACGGCGAATTCGACTTCTTGGGCTCCTCCGTCGCTTCCAGCAACTTGATTAACTTTGCCAAATCGTCAGGAGAATCCGTGGTGATGCTCTCGCCGTCCATTGTGTACTGCTTGGGAGAGGCCATGCGCTTCAAGATGGCCTCCATGATGGCCTTTTTCGTTTCTTCCGTCATATTGTTACCCCCTCGTGATAAAATTCGTTTTACACAGTGCTTATACGTTTCTGTGAATCATATCACTATTGTACCATCCGAGTTTTTCAGTTTTTCGGTAGCCTCACGGGGGCTTTCCGTTTCCTAGCCTTGCCAGCCACAGGCTGTACGCCCTGCTCGCTGGATGCCGCATAGCACCCGCACACGCAGTCGAAAAAGTGGTTGTCACGGCCAGCTTGGCATTTCCAGACATTTACCGTGCGGTCACGTCCAGCGGTCGGTATCGCGTATTCCGCGCTCATCTGCAAAGAAAAATTCCTGTGAATCGCGGCATCCTGCACGTTGTGCTGTCTGCCCCACACCTGCAAACTTCCAGCATCCCCTATTGCAGTCTGCAACCTCAACGCCACCAATGTCTTTGCGTAGTTGGTATCAATCTCGATAACACGGACATTCGAGCGGTTCTTGGTCACTAACCAGAAATCCCCAATCGTCTGACCTGCCTGTTTCCTGTATTCGCTAAAAGGCTTTTTATCAGCGGTAATCGACCGCCCGAACGACGGCATCAGCACGCTGGAATACTGGCTACGCGAGCAGAACGCCGTCACCGTGCTCGTGCTCGTGCCCCACGCGGCATCCACGAGGCACCGCTCCACGCGCATCTCCGCGCCGTCCTCGCGTACGTATATCCTCCCGATGATTTTCTCGGCCAGCGCATCAAGTGCCTGCACGAGCGCACCCTCGAACCCCATCCCCTTTTTCTGGTACGACTTCGAGATGTCGGCCAGCGTCCAGTCCCAGCCGTTGTCAGGCCATGTGCCGTAGTCGATTACATGCCCCGTGCCAGTGTCCGCGAACGCCATCACCACGTACGGCAGTACATCTTTTTGTACGTCTATGTACGCCACGAGCTTCGAGCACTCCGCAGGCACGACGTATCTTCCAAGACCAGATATTTTCGCGATGATGTCCGAGGGCTCGATTTTGATGGTGTCGGAATTCAAATCATCGAGCGGCTGGTTCTGGTACTCGGCGTAAAACGTCTCGCGGTTCTGGTACAGCTTGTCCATCGCGTACTGGATGGCTGAAATCTCATCATACTCATATCTTTCAGGCCATGTGGCAATCGCGCCCTCGTCCATCTCCTTCCGATGGGCCTTGTAGAAGGCCGTGGCATCCGCCACGCCCCTGCCCATGCGCATGCTCTCGGCCCAGATGTCATGGTACTGCTTCCACATATCCTCGTTTACGGGCATTGATTCCAGCAATCCGTATCTCACCCCGTTCCACTCTGGGCTCTGCTGACGGTCGAGCAATACGTCGGCCACGTCGCCTCGCCTGATGACCGTGCACGCCATCACGCCCGCTATCTTCTTGCCTGCGCCAGCCAGACCGAGCACCGTGCCCCTGATGACTTTCAGCCTCTTGTCAATCTGGCTCACCGAGCTCGCACTGCGGTCGTTCTGCACGTCGTCGAGAAACACGAAATCAGGACGGAATTCCTTGCCGTCGCCCGTCGTGTGCTTCAACCCGCGCAGACGGCTGTTGATACCCGCCGTGACCAAGATGGCACCTGACGACGGAGAGCCCTCGATGGTCGGGAACCGTATCGTGCCGCTTGAACCCCACGAGATGTCAGTGGGCTTGCCGTGGTACATCTGCCCTGTCGCACGCTGGCTGATGCCTTGCAGGCATTGGATGGGGAAGCAGAGCTCTGGAAAATCCGCAATCAGCTTTTCATTGCTCTCAATCTCGGTCTGGACAGTCTCCAAAATCTCCTGAGCCGCAGAGCGACCGTCCCCTATGGCCACGATGTAATGACGGTAGCCATACAGCACCGCCCACAAAATCGCACGCTCCGTGATGGCCGACTTCCCCGAACCACGCGGCAACGCCATCGAGAAAAGGCCACCGTGCAATATGGCGAATTCCATCTTGCGCATGACCTCCGTGTGGAAAGATGCCCAAGGCAAGTTGAATTTCTCGTCATCCTTGAAGTATTCCTCGATGAACAACTGCAACGACTTACTGCATTTCTCACGCCTTTCGGGATTGCCTATTTCAGGTATCTCGCCTATCTGCCTCGCGGCTGTATAGACCTCCTTCTCGCGGCGTTGGTAATAGACTTTTCGTACCTGCCGCCGCACCTCTGGGTCTTTCATGTCCTGCTGGGTGAATCCAAGCTCCTCGCGCACGGACTTTTGGAGTTTTTGCTCGGATACGACGGATTTTCTTTGGTTCTTCCTCAGCAGGAAGTCAATCTTTTTCTGCGTGCTGGCCTTACTCATCCTCTGGCATGTCCTCCAAATCTGGAAGCGTGGCGGAGTGGAAGTATTCCAAGAAGAGCTTGATGGACTTTATGCTTCCGTCTTTTACGGCATCGTCCACGAGTTTTTTACGTATCTCCAACTGCGTCCGCAACTGAGCCGTGCGATACAGATTTTGGAGCTCCGTGGATTCCGCGAAGTCATCCAATGAGATACCAGCCAATTGGCACATGTCCTTCAAGTCGAAATTCGTCCGTCCGCAATCGGACACCAACGCCTTTTGCTCGTCCGTGAAAATTTTCTCCTTCTTCTTTGCCATTTTGTGTCCTCCAAAAGTTGTAAAAGTGGGGAAAGACGGCTCCTTCGCCGTCACCCGTCTTGGCGGGGGGTGGTAGGAAGAACCTAGCTGTGGTGGCAGTGGTGGTGGATGGCCTCCTAGGATGCCTCTGGGACGCTCGCAGATTGATTCTGGCGCGTTTTACGGCCTTCCCTATGTCATTATACCCTCTGGGATTATTTTGCGTCAGAAGCGATTCTAGGGCCTATTCCGTCAATGCACGCCTGATGCCGTCCAAGAAGGTGGCTGATTCCTCTGGGCTGATGCCGACCTTGGCCATAGCCTCTGGCACTGGCGTGCCTGCCATCACGAGCTTGGCGAAGCGTGCCTGCGTATCGTCCAAGCGGTCGTACGCTTGTTGCAGGTCGTCTTCCATGTACATTGGCTCCATGAAGCCCTCGTCCTCGTAGTGCAGGTATGAATTCTCCCATGCCTCCCGCGACATCGGCCTGCCCTCCATCCCCCGCATGTCAATCAGTATCCACCGCAGTTGGGTCTTGACGATGTTATATAGATATGTCTTTATATTTGATTTCTTTGCATCAAAACGTGGAAGATAGCGAATGATTTTCATCAGTATTCGCTGGTAGATGTCCTCCTCGTCCTCGCAGGAGATGTAGATGCCTCGGAGCTTCTGCTTCTTGAGCTCCATCCTGTACACGGTGCCGATATATTCGGCGTACTCGGCGTAGATTTCATCCGTCCTTCCCATCCCGCCTGTACCACTCCCTGAGCTCGTCCATCATGGCCATCCTCGCATGTTCGTCGATGCCGAGCTCCCTGTCTATTTCGTGCCTGTTCATGCCTGCCACGAGGCACTCGGCCAATGGCCGCAGACGCTCTGGCAGGTCGTGCAGAAAGGCCATATCATGCTCATCCACGGGGCTCAGTTCGTCGAGCCACTGCTCGTGCGTCATGTCCAGCCCCTCTGGCTTCTCCTGCCTCAGCGTCGCCCACGGCAGCTCCTTGTGGAGCTGTTTGCCCAGCCATTGCCTGATGCGGCACCACAGCCACGTCTCGTACGATTTGAACTTCTCCTTGACCTTTTCAAATTTGCCTTCGGAAATCTCCGAGGCCGTGTGGCTTACGGCGTACGATACGCAATCCTCTTTGGTCGCCATCGGAAGCGTCCACGTTATCAGCAGGAAACGGGCCATCCTGTACAGCATGGCCACCGTCTCCTCTGGAACTTGCGTCTTTTCCGTAAAGCGGAAGCTCTCCTGCTGTATGGCCAGAGGGATGCTGTCGTACTTCCAGCCGTGCCTGTACTCGCCTCGGTCGCAGGCGTAGTGCAGGGCCGTGACGGTGCGTGGCCAGTGCGTGAGCTCAGCCGCCTCTTTGAGCGTTTTGGCCATGATGACCTCGCCCGTCTGCTCGTTCGTGCATTTTACATGATACCGCCCATTCCGTTCGCGTACGCCACCGTTGCGGGTCTTCGACGCGCTCAACTCCACGGATTTGATGCCGTGCGCCTTGAGCAGGGTGGAGGCGAGGCCGTTGGCCATGCGCTGTATGGACGGTGCCGCGCACCGCAGGGCCTTCGCCGCCGCTTCGAGCGTATTGAACTGCTCCTGCCTTCCGTCTTCGTATGAAATTTTCACCTTTTTCATGTGATAAAAACGTGGATACCCCCTGGGACGCAAAATAAAGCCCCTCTGAGCCACGATATGTGTGTAGCAGTACGTCGATACCCAATTTGACCTTTCATGGCTCAGAGGGAGTTTCTGAATGCACATGGCCAGACTGGTGCCATGCCTCCACCCAGTCGTCGGAGGCAATCGGGATTTTCACCGTGAGCCACCACTTGAAAAAGTACAGCTTGACCTCGCTCATGCGCTCAGGCTTCTTGGAGCGCATGTACGCCAAGGCCTCTTCGGCGTGCTGGCCAGCCAGCTTCCTGACCACGGGCTCCGCCATCGACAGGCACGTGTGGCTGTGGCCGTGAGGCAGGGCCTCGCCAGTGAAGGGGTTGACATACCGCAACCTCAGCCCCTTGCACAAGGAGCCGTGCACGCAGGCGTGGCTCACGCACTGGACGGTGGTGCCGATGGCATCGGCGCATCTCTGGGCAGACGGGTATGTGGCCGTGGTGCCGTCTTTGGAAATTGCACATACGCACTTCATGCCTTATTGTACCATCGAGAGGTAAAAAAAAAGGGGCCAGTACGAATCGTACTGGCCCCTGTGTCGTATGGGACGGGATGTTATTTGCCACCGAAGAAGCGGTGGATGGTGGCGGTGCTCTCGCCCCGCGTCTGGTTGGCCTCCTTGCTGATGGCTCGGAGATGCGTATGACTGTTGTGGTAAGCTCGGAAATCATCAATGATGCTCTGGTCGGTGAAGAACATCTCCATGCATCCGTCCGTGCTCGGCCTGACGGCCTGCTTGATGGCTTGCTTCTCCTCCTCCGTCTTGCCGTCCCACCAGCCACGGAAGACATCGCAGAAGCGGTCATTTATATGGTCAACCTCGACATCTTCCATCTTCGTGACCAGCGTCCCGCTCACAATGCAAACGAACGGCAATACCACCGTGCTCCTGAACTGCTCTATGACTGGCTTCACGGCATGTCGGCACGCACGCCTCACCTCCGCCAAGATGACGGTCGGCGCGTCCTTCGTCCACGCCCTGCTGAGCACCTTGTTGATGCCGATTTCGGTCTCGCTCCCGTCCGTGCGCTGAATCCAGTAGCACGGCGTGTTCAGGCCTTGCCCTTTGTAATAGTGCTTGATTCCGCACCCCTGTTTCGTCTCCCAGTTCGGGTGGTGGGAGAAGAATTCGTCCAGCGTGACCTGCTCCTCAGCGGTGTAAACGTACCCCGAAGGCCTGTCATTCAGCATGTCCCTCACTTTCTGCGTAAGTTCTTTCTTCGTCATGTTCCGCTCCTTTTGTTTGCTTGTTATGTGATATGTCAGGTTGCAAGTTCACGGTTGCAAGAGGGGTAAAAACCCTATATATATGTATTTTTATTTTTACTCCTGTATATAATATAATATAAAATAAAAAATCCTATATATAAGGTTGTAAATTTTCTTACAACTCTTGCAACCTCATTGGAAATCAACAACTTAACTTGCAACCGTTTTTACAACTTTTGACTCTGGTTATACAACCGAGGACTGAAAAACGCCCTCGGTCGTCGTCATCTGTCATCAAAACGGGCTCTTACCGTCCTTGATACCGAGCTTCTGCTTCATCGACTCCGAGACATCGGGGGAGTCGAGGCACTCTGGACGGTCGCAGACCGCGCCGTTGACCGTGACTTTCCGTGATTGGTCATGAGCATTATTGCCACCATCCACGGCATCTGAAAGAAGCGTGCTGTCCCCAGCCTTCATCGACTTCGGGAAGTAGAAGCAATGGCAGACGCGGGACACTTCCGTGTCAATTCCGTCTGCTCGCTCGTTTATCTTGTAAGACTTGTACTCATCCCTGATGCCCTTCACCTCGCAGTACCGCTCCACAAAGGTGTTCAGCTTCCGCGTCGAGTAATCTATATGCTTATGGCCGTTCGTGTTGCACCATGTCTCGTACTCGCGGCATATCCGCCTGCTTTGCAGGCGCACGCCCTCGTTCGCGAGCGTGATGTATTCGTCCTCGAAGAATTCGATGATGTCCTCTGGCACGTTGTAAATGAGCTTCTTTGTCTCGACATTGACGTTTTCTCCGTTGCACAGCTTCTTCACCTTCATGTACTTCTGCAAGCACTCGTGCACCATGTACGCATCGAATCTGGCCCATTCCTCCGCGCCCCAGTCGTCGTACAGCCTGTGGCCGAATTCATCGTACGGCGTGAGGTCGTCCACACCGTCGGCGTGATAATGGTGTGACACCTCGAAGATGCGCTTCCTACGCTCGTGGGAGCCGCCGAGCCCACTGGGCAGGTTGTTTGTGCATATCATGATTTTCGGGGCGTATTCGTACGGGATTATCTCCTTCCCATCGACAAATTTGTGCTCGACATTCCAGTTGGCGGTCGTCTTCGTGAAAAAGTCGCGGAAGGCGAAGTCCGTGCTTGTTTCGTCGATTCCGAGGATGTTCATGTCCTTCGTAATCACACTGAACTGGAACTGGGTCGCCGCCTCCTCGTTCGGTTCGCGGAGGTATCCGTACCGCATGTGCAGGACGGCTTTCAGTAGCAGGCTTTTCCCGCTTCCGCCAGAATCCTTCTGGATGGTCTCGTCGGTGAAGATGACCGCGTAGTTCGTATGCTCCTTGTAGCGTGTAACCATATAGCCCAACGCTATTTGAATCTTGTCATACCGCTTGCTGGCCAAGTCTTTGTCTTCGAGCTCGGAGCCACTGATGTGCTTTACGAGCGTCTCCATCTCGCACCCTGCGTACGGCGCGTCCTTCCAGTCGCGTTTGAGCGTGGGGGCGGAGCCCCACGTGTCCCCCTCTGGCCGCGAGTCGTACGGTATGAGCTCGGTGGTGGTGGCCGTCACCTTCAGGATGCCGTTTCGGTAGGGGATGTACGACACGTCAGCCGTGTCCCACAGCAGGTTGATTGAGGTCTTGTTGCCCGTGTATATCGCCATCGACTTGTCGGTGAAGCGTTTGCTGTACACATCGCGAAGCTCCGATGACATCGACACGGACTTGTTTTTTACGTAGTTGTAAACTATGTCCCATGCGGCGTTCACGCCTATGTCTCGGATGATTCCCGTCTTCTCGTCACGCGCCAGCATGCCCTGCGCCTTGTCCGTCATGTCGTACTTGGATATGCCGACGTTTTTCAGAAAAGGGTCGATGTTGTTGCCTTCCCACACCCACTTACCAGTCTTCTCGCCGAGCTCGTTCTCCTTCTCCTGCCACACTAGGGGCATGGGCTCCTGAGCCTTCTTTTCAGCGTCGGAAATCTCGTCAGCCTCCCCCGCTATGTACTCGGAGTAAATCGCCTTCATCCCGTCGCAGAATTCGTCCAGCGTCATCGGCTTCGCGTTTTCGTCGAGGTACAGCAACTCCTGCACGATGGCGAGGTTGTTGGCCTCGTCGATGCCGAGGTCTTTGATTTGCTGTGCGAATTTGAGGTCGCCTGCATCGGCCTTTTTCTTGGCCTGACGGTAGTTTTGCAACTCGCACAGCCGACCGTCAGCAGACTGGGCGAAGACGCGGATGCCCCACGGTCTGCGCGTCTTCTTCGCGCAGTCCACCATCGAATCATCCATGTACATCTTGAGGTATCCAGCCTTGATACGAGCCTGTTTCTGGAAGAATTCCTCCTTGGTGCATGATACGGGTATGATGGCATGGATGCTCTTGCTTCCGCTGAAAACCAGAGCCTTGATGCTGAGGCACTTCTTGCCTAGGATGTACTGCCAGTACCTCTGGGCTGTCTCGTAGCCGAAGTCGAGGGAAGCCTTGGTCTTCGGCGGGTTCGGGTTGTCAACCAACGCCCTGTCCATCTCCATGACAAGGAACTTGACTTCCTTGACGGTATCTTTGCTACGGGAATTCGAGGTCATCATGTTCGGGCACCAGCTCTTATGGTCGTCGTCGTTCGGGATGTCCAACTTCCTCCAAAAACCGACGTTATAGCTGTCTTTGCCGTCGATTCCCTTGCTGTCCCACATGCCCTGACCGACGTACAGATATGCTCCATCGGGGATGTCGCCGACGATTTTCCTCATGGTTTCCTCGGACATTTTCCTGAGCTCGTCCTCCGTCTTTTCACTCAGCCCTTCGTACACGGGGAACACGTTCTGTGGCAGTATCTTATCCTTCACCCACTGTTCGAATTCTGGCGTGAATTCCGCATACTTCTCCCGCAAAGATGATAATGCTTTCGACTTTTCTATTTTGACCTTATCGAAATTCACGGGGACGTTTGCCTCGGCCAATGCGTGCTTCACGCTGTCAGCCACGTACTCAGGCACCTCCTGCCATTGTTGCAAGTAGATGGTGCTGGCCATGTTGTACAATACGTCGTAGTCGTCGTACCCGCATGCCGTCGCGGCCTTAAGATAGCCCCAGAGGGGCTCGTACCTGCCGTGGGGGCCACACCCCCTCAGCTTCCTCTCGGCTCGTTCAAGCCTGTTTTTACACTCGATTCTCTGCACATGTTCTTTCAGCATAATTGCTCCTTCTTTATTGATTACGAGGGACTTCCACCCCCACTACTGATATTTTCAATCGCTTTTAACATGACGGCTTTACCATCCGTCGTCGTCACGTCTGGGAGACCTTTAAGCTCCCAGACCGCGATGACCCGCTCTGGCCGCAGGCCGTGGAGCTTGGCGAGCTCCTTTAGCCACGCAAACTGCTTCCGCAAATGATGGCGGTCGCAGAGCTCCACCAGCTTATCTCGCAGACCCGCCCACGGCTCCTTCTCGCCGTCAACCTTCCGTTCCAACATTTGCCGTCTCCTTACCTTTATTTACATAAAGTTTGATGGCCTGCTCGGCGACCCAACTGAGCTTCTGGCCGTTGGCCTTGCAATACGCCTTGAGCTCGCCGTGAGTTTCGTTTCCCATCCAGAACCCGAAAAATTTCGTTTCCGCCGTCTTTTTCATGATTGCCTTCTCCTTTCGTTTTTATTTTAATATGACATTGATTTTTGTTTTCTATAAAAATATTTTATTTTTTCTTAATATGTTGATTATCAATCACTTCTCCAAGATTTTACCGAACGTGTCGTCATCGAGGCCGTGCGAAATCTTCGCAAGCTCCTTCGGGCCGCCTTTTTGAATCAAGTGTTTTAAAAAGTCGCCGTAGTGCTCGTGGTCGAAGTAGCACCCCGCCGCCGCCGCCTCGTAATTGAGCTCGTATCTGTGGTGTTCAAAGTACCACGCGGCCAAGCTGGCTTCGTCGCATAACACGTTGGTCATAGGGGCGTTGCAATGCTCCTTCGCCAAGCGTATCGCCTTGGTTATATCATTCGGCTCAGCCATTGTGCCGTACTTGACGGCGAGCCCCAGTATGCCCTCCCGAATCTGCGTGGCGTACCCCATGACGACCAGTTCCGCCACGATGCCACCCAGCAGGAAGCGCACCTCCTTACGCCAGCCACATTCATCCGTCGGCAACGGGAAGTCGCCCGTGTCCACGCATTGCAGGCCGTTTTCGGCGTAGGCGTACCACGCCTCCTGCTCAGGCCACAATTCATTGGCCATCATCATGTGGCCAGCCTCGTGGATGCAAATATTCGTTATACCTTGGCTGAAATAATAGTTTTTTACGATTGTTTGGATTTTCACTAACTTTTTACCCATGATTTGTTGCTCCTAAAATTTTACTTAACTCTTTTGCTTTCAGCTTGTTGGAAATGTGAGTATATATACTTGTGGTTATCACGCTGGTATGACCCATAATATCATGTGTGACTTCGAGAGGGACTCCCGCTTCGGCACACCATGTACAGTAGCTATGGCGGAGGCAGTGGAATCCTTTTACGGATGCATTCCGCCGACCGTCGCACTCCTGCCGCGTACGGTGGCCGCACGCCTCGAAGATGCGGTGATACAGGCGGGAGAGCGTGGAAGCGTTGTGGCCGTGCCACTCCATGAGGTGAGGCGTAAGCAGGCCGTCGCACGCTTCCAGAGCCGTTTTCAGCGGTTCATATATGACGGGCACCGTCACCTCTTTCCCGCTCGTGGTTTGCGTCTTGTGTGGCGTGTATGTGATGAATTCGCCGTCATACATACTACGCTCCACTGATACCGCGTCGCCCATCCGCATGCCACACCACGCACCGAGCATGATGGAGAGCTTGACCTCATGTACATAAGGTATGGTATAGGGACGGAGGACGGTGACGGTCTTGCCATGCGTACGGTAGGCGTACGGTATCTCGATGCCTTTGTCCATTTGCTGTAATATGGCTTCGACTTCCGCTTGCGTGTACGGCTGGCGGGAAATCGAATTCTTCCTCTTCATCGGGACTTCGTTCGCGGGATTGGCCGTCAGGCCAGTCTTGGAGAGAACGGCGTTGATGACCTGACGGATGATTCTCAAATAATCATCATAGGTCTTTGGTGAACACCCCTCGCACCTGTTGCGTAGCCAATTCGCAACCATTTCGCTCGTGAGCGACTTCACTGGTCGAGACCAGCAGGACTGCGAAAACTCCGTCCAAATCGTCTCAACCTGCCGCCGTCTTTTTTCGGAGGCATCCCGTAAATACATCGGAGATGCCGTGTAAACATTCCAAAGACTTCCAATGCGCATTGTTACCCTTTGGTGGACAGAGGGTAAAAATTCCACACACGGTGGTGGTCAACGCATAAGACTTACAGACTTGAAAAGTCGTAAGTCGTTGCGTTGCAATGCACTGGTTCGAGTCCAGTTGCGCGCACCACCTATTCTTTTTTCTATCAACGACTTAGCCTCTGTCACCATTATTAACATACCATTAAATTCCGATGTGTCAAGAGGCATAACGCCACATGAAGCCCTTGTGCTTCTCCTGCAATCCCAAACAACATTTTGAGATGGCGGATTGGCTGAAACCGTTTCTCTCCGCTTCCATGCCACACGACCAGACCTTTACGACCGTGCCATCAGGAGCCACCTGCTCCACGGCTTTGCCTTTGCTGTATTGTGCGTTATAGATGTGGGAACACCATTCCAAATTCGAGACGGTGTTGTTCTGCTTGTTTTCATCCTTGTGATTGACTTCGGGATGATTGTGTGGATTGGGCAAAAACGCCATTGCGACAAGCCTGTGGATGTAAAACTGCTTCTCGTCACTGCTTCTGCTTAATCTCACGTATAGATACTTCCCTTTGTTCACTGATGGGGTCAAAAGATTTCCATTGACCCTTCTCACGTTTCCCATGTCCGACACTTCGTACAGCCCCTCGTAGCCCTTGACAGGCAACCAATTCTCTTTTTCCATCTAGTTCTTCTTCTCATTTGTAATCAAACTCCTTTGTTGATGTTTTACCTTGTTAATAAGGGGCACACCCGTGCCCCCATGTTTCATCTTAGTTCAACCAGCCATCTAACTGCCCAAGTCTGTACAACCAATGGACTTCCCACAAGAGGTCTTTCATAAGCTCGTTTTTGCTGAATGGTTCCGTGTTTCCGTCGTTGTACTTAATCATCTTGTCCACCAGCCAGTGTTCGAATTCCTTATCCGTGACCGCACGAGCCATGTCTTTTTGCAGGAAACGGTAGTGCTTCATGTACCGCAACGTGGAATCATCGCCAGTCCATTCCCTCATTGCTTTCCTGTTGTGCTTTTCCAGCAGGTCTTTGACACGCGCCCTGATGGTCTTGCACTCTTCAATCGTGCTGTCTGCGTTTTTGATGATGATGTGTTCTGCTTTCATTTTTCGTTCTCCTTTGACTTTACTTGTTTTAACGTCCGCTGATGTCAACCAGCGGTAACATAACCTAATATACATCATTTCGGCGATATTGCAATCGCCTTAACGAATTCTTAATCTTCTGCAATCCTTTCATAGTCCGCTTTCCCAAAGCCTGTCAAACGCTTCTTTGCTCTTACGCTCAGCTTCCGCGTCGCGTTTTGCGAATTCTTCATCCAAATTAACACCCTGCTCAGCGACAAAATTCAGGATGGTCTTTTTGATGGTTGGAACAAGCT
>Ga0247610_10000756_pt1 | contig 43918 bp, 39 predicted proteins | sample 174DNAGHGhighgp2_FD_193483 | JGI IMG/M metagenome (GOLD analysis project Ga0247610, IMG submission 193483) | Sheep rumen microbial communities from Palmerston North, Manawatu-Wanganui, New Zealand - 1742 DNA GHGhigh gp2 | ecosystem: Host-associated > Mammals > Digestive system > Stomach > Rumen...
ATTATAAGAAGAAGACGTTGTTGTTTCATGTTGTTTGATGGATGAAATCGTTTCATCTTTGTTGTATGTTGTGGTCTTAACACTGTCATAACCAAAACTGTACGCATCCGTTTTATCACCACTGATAGCTAAAGTTCCGTCGCTGGCATTGGTTGTATGTTCGCTCATTGTCTCAACCATTTTCTTAATTTTTTTCTTATCTTTATCATAATATGTATTATCATGGCTAAACTCGGTCGTTTGTGTCCTGTGCCCACCGATAGTACTATATGTATCAATGGTTACTTTTGTATCACTGCTATTTTGCTTTTTTCCCTGAAATTTATGCGAAACTGTCTCGCTGATAATCGGCTTTTTCTCATCAAGTTTATCAACGGTTTTAGATACTTTAACCTGATGTTCCCCCGCTTTGGTTTTAAAAGACTCTTCAGCATTTGTATATTGATAATCAAACTTTTGTGTCGGGTTTTCCTTTGTTTCAGGCTCAACATGATTAACACCAGCCGTCTTATCAACTGCCGCTTTTTCTTTAATTTCTGCTTTTTTCTCTTCTTCAGCCATGACACCCTCCTAAAAATCTAGCGCCGATGCACAAAGTAATCAATAATTTGATGCATTTCCTTAATTCCCTCTTTAATCCCTTCCTTAGGTGCCGTAATGCAATTAAGCAAAAACTTCCATGAAGCGCATTTACCATGGCTCATAATCTGATTTTCCAATATCTTAGCCTCATGAAATTTATTTAACTCAATCTCTTGCCGGGAAACCACAACATCGCCGACTTTAACATGCGGTGAACATTCAAAACGACGACGAAACTCACCTAAATCCATACCAAAGAAAGCATCTTTTGCCGAACCGTTTTCCAACCGATAATTTATACACTGGTTTTCATCGCTCTTATCGCCCTCAAACGGCACTATAACATCAGCAATAATCCCCTCTTCCGCCTTAATTAAAAAATGCATATCGGGATGACCTTTTTCTGTGACCGTATAGTCATAATAAACCGTACACATGACAACACACCTCCTTAAAAGGTTCCGTTTGATACATCATAGCACATTTAAAGCAATTCGTCAAACATTTTCCATAAAAAACAGCCCCGACCAAACAGTCAGGGCTTTGTTTTTATTAAAGAAAGGAAATTTTATTTCAAATTAGCGGTTATAACTTGTCATAAAAGTCATATTCACACGGTTTTGCGCATGTCTTGTTTCGTGGCGCAATGTTTCCAAATATCTCTTGCCGGTACTTTCACCGCGAACCGTCAACATATTAGCTGCGATTTTACTATCTCTAAACATTTTTTCGGAAACTCTGTATTGTCTGATTGAGCAATCTTCACCGCGCTCACGCAACTGTGCTGACAAAAAGTCTCTTTCCACATCTTTACCGAGAAATTCTTCCCTTAGAGCACCGTTTTCCAAACGAAATTCCAAGCACTCGTCCGGTGTTACCCGTGTATCTCTGGCAAGAAATAAATCATCAATTTTGTAATCTGTAACTTTCAGCATAAAACGATCTGTTTTATCGCCGTTCTTAAAGTCATAAGCCATATAATTCGTAGTCATAACAATTCTCCTTCCTCAAAGGTCTCTTTATACAAAAAATATAGCATTTATCAAAAATTCTGTCCAATAAAATATCTGCATTTTAAGCAAAAATATCTGTTGACATATTTATTTTATGATTTTTTTGCAAAAAACTTATAGACAAAAACAAAGAATCGTGATATAGTCCTCTCATCTTGATAAATTTCTCTCTATTATTCTTAAAAAAAATTTTAAAAAATGAGCACAAATGTATTAAATGGTCCGCGTCGTGCCGACCTTCATTCCACGTTACTTATCGCCTCGCCCAAACTGAGCCAAGGCAAGTTTTTAACCCTGACCGAGCGCCCGCTCATGATGCCCAACCAGTTCGGCGGCGTAGATGTCATAGACGTCGTTGCCTGGGAATGCAACACCAAGGAAGAGATTCCTGCCGTCATGAAAGAACTCAAAGAAGAGTTTGAGGCAATGGAGGAAACACCAAACCTCAAGAACTCTATCGCCTTCCTTGAGAAAATGCTCCAGGAGATTGCCTCCGGCACCTACGAGCACGAGGTACCGAAGTACCTGATGGAGGTTATTGAGCGCGACCTACGCCCGACCTTAAAGCGCGAGCAGCTGATGTATCTCTCCGGTGTCACGAGGATTGAAGCTTAGCGCCACAACCCACCCAAAAAGCCCCGACCTTCACGGTCAGGGCTTTTTTAAGATTATAACGCTCTTTACCTCCGCTCCAAGGAAAAGCGTTAAAAAGTTATGCAAGTGCCGCGGGCACCCCCGAACCTTAATGGTCGGGGCCTTTTTTAATCTTCAATGCTTACCAGCTATAATTCAAACCGGCACCGGCCGCCTTTGCCTCATACCCATGTTCGCCAAAGGTATAATTAGCCCAGGTATAGCCGGAAAGCGCATTGGTAAAGCCGACACGTCCGCCGATTTCAACCCGTCCCAATGTCTGATTATCACCGGTATCGGCCTTTAGCTTACTAATCTTAACCGAATTGCCGTCACGCCAGGTCTGAATAACACTCGGCTTGATATAAAGCTTAGACTGATATGCCAACTGTTTTTCAAGTTTAAGCGCCAACTCTGCTTCGGCATATTGTGTATCATCCCACTTATATTCTTTACCGACATTATCCGTGGCATCATCAAAGCTGATATAATTATAGTAAAGTCCCAAAGACGGCTCTAACAACAGACCGTTGGCAATTTCAAAATCATGCCCCATGGCAAGTCCCGCACCGAGAAGATAACCGTCTGTATCATATTTGGCGATATGGTCGTCGGTAGAAACATCTGCCTTAAGCGCACCGCCGTAAACCAATGCCAACAACCAGTTCATATTTTTATCAAAACGATAATACAAACCGCCCAAATAGCTGTCCATATCTATATCACTGCCGACTTTGGAATAATACTTATCGCCATCGCCGTTATATTCGTATTTACCTTGGCGATAAGAACCGAAAATACCCAAGGCATTATATCTGTCTGCCTGCAAATCAAAACCGGCATCAACCGCCCAAATTTTGCCGTCCATATCAACCGGTTCCTCGGTTTCCATCTTCTCCCCTTCAGCATTTATCCATACGTTTCTCTGCGGGAGATTTCTGGCATTATAATTAACCATACCGCACCCCGGACAAGATAACTTATTATCCGCCAGCTTTGTGCCTACTGTCCGCCCCAAGTTGCGAATTTGTGAAATAGCTGCTTCCTGCATACCGATACCGGCAATCACTTCCGGTGTTACTTCACGTGTCGGTGCCGGTGGTGTCGGTCCCGGCGGCGGTGTCGGTCCGCCCGGTGTTGTCAGATACCATACCGAACCGCTTTCCGTACCTTCCACGTTACGAAGCGCCGACCACGCATACGGACTACCGATAACGCGTGTCACATTAAAGCTTTCATCATTGGCATTACTATCATTCGGCGCATTGACAAATACTGTTTTTGCGCCGTCATACCCCTCGCCATCCTGCGTTGCCACAATCACATTATAATCGCCGGAAAGCTGGTCGCTGACGTTAATCACGCCGGAATTGATGGCGCTATCATTACTGCTTAAAGTATGCACCCCGTCACCGCTGTTATTATTATGGTTAAACCACAAATCAACTTTAAGTGTCGGCTTAGCACCGTTATCCGCTTTCATATTTTTCGTATTGATAACCGTGCTGTGTCCCAAATTTAAGACCGCATTATTGCTAAAGCTCAAGTTATTGACATTATTTGCCACACCGGAAAGACGAACCATACCGCTTTCATCACCATCCAGCAACCAGTTATATTGATAACCGTCCATGTCGTCATAAATACCGATTTGCCCGTTATTTGTCGCGCTCGTCTTCAAATCCGCCTGTTCCGTATAAATTGAACTGGATTTACCGTTCACACTATTACCGGAAAATTCAATCTTGCCACCGTCGGCATTAAGGAATAAATCGGCTTTGGTATAAATTGCACCACCTTTTGAATTTTCTCCGCCGGTAACCCGATTATGATGAAATTCCGCATTATTGATTTCGCCGATTTCGCCATCATTATAGATTGCGCCGCCGAATGCATCACCATTTTCGGAAACGGCTTCATTACCTGTCACCTTACCGGATAATTTTTCAATTTTTCCTTCGTTATGAATTGCCCCGCCGTAAGCATTACCGTTTTCGGACAAAGCCGCATTACGTTCAAACGATACCCCGTTGATTTGCGTGATTTCTCCCCCGTTATAAACAGCACCGCCGAACGCATCTCCATTCTGTGATGATGCTTGATTTTCCTCAAAATCATATGCATCTTCTCCGCTCTTAATTGCGCTAATCTTAGCATCAAAACCATTAGAAAGTGCACCACCGAAAGCTCTGCCGTCATCAGAAGAAACAATATTCTTAGAAAATATGGCATGAACGGTATCAATCTCAGCACCGTTAGCATTAGAAATTGCCCCGCCGAACGCGTCATCTCCCGTACCTTTAGCCTGATTTTCCACTAACATAGCATTAATTTCACCGATGGTTGATTGTGAATCATTTGAAATTGCCCCACCTTCGGCATAATCGCCCTCGGCAGTGTTACCGGCAAAAAGTGTACTTGCAGTCCCGATTTTATTGATATGTCCGCCACCGAAGTTTGAAACAGCACCGCCGTATGCCTCTTTATTTTCAGCCACCGCTTTATTCTTATAATATGTGCCGTTTAATTCCATTATATTAGAATCATAAGAGTTAGAGATAGCCCCGCCGTAAGCATTATAAATAGATGCCACAGCCTCATTTTGAATATATTTTCCGTCAATTTTATTAATTGTCGTATCGTAATAATTGGAAACTGCCCCGCCCTCGGCATAATTACCTTTAGCATAATTGCCGATAAAATTACTGTAAATATAATTAATTTCAGGCCCATGAAAATTAGCGACAGCCCCGCCGTATGCTCCGGAATAATTAGCTTTGGCATAATTACCGATAAAGTTACCGCCGATAGCATTTATCTCCGTACCGCCCTGATTATAAATTGCACCGCCCTTGGCATTATCTTGCACACCCTTAGCCGCATTATTGATAAAATCACCTCGGATAGATCCGGCACCTCCGATTGATTTTTCTATTTTACCGGCATTATAAATCGCACCGCCCTCGGCATTAGCACCATCCGCATAGTTAGAAATAAACTCTGCATGAATATCTCCCAAAGTGCCGGTATTATAAACAGCACCGCCTTGTGCATGCACGGTAATACCTTGTCCGCCGTTATCCACTTCAGTATGGTTGCCGACAAAATTAACATTTTCTATATCGCCGATTTTTGAATTTTCGCCATTATATATCACACCGCCTCTGGCAACAGATTCAGCTGTTGCATAATTTCCGACAAACTCGTTTCTATACATATCGGAAATTCCACCGCCATCGTGATTATAAATCACACCGCCTTTAGCTTCCACCGTACTGCTTCCGACCGGCGCGACATAATTACGAAAGAAGCTATCCTCAAAATTATCTCCCGAAAAATTACCGTAATGAGGATCGGTATTATCAAGAATAGCCCCGTTTTCTGCATGTTTATCAGAAACCACGCTGGACGTATCATTAACGGTATATGCCAGAAAACGTGTGTCATTGTTCGGTATTTTCATCTGCACATCAGAAGAACCACCTTCTCCCTCACGCCAAGAAACCGTATCATTAACATCAAGCGCTTCCTCATCAAAATTCATCTTAAAATAGTGCCCTAAGTATTCGTAATTATAAGGCTTAGAAGCATCAACCTCTTCATCTTCCCCCATCTCATAGAATGGTCCGCCGCTGCCGGCATGCGCAGAAAGTGCCGTTGCCGAAAGCAAAAGCGTTAAAAACAAGCCTTTAGATTTTGTTAAATATGCCATAACGTGCACCTCTTTTACAATATCATTCTTTGTAAAGATAGCACGTTTTTCTTAATATAGGCTTAAGATTCAGTCTCTTTTTTCTTTAAAAAAAGCACTTAAAAGCTCGCCGCACTCTTCGGCTAAAATGCCTTTAACAATTTGCGGTTTATGGTTACAAGTCGGGCTTTCATAATATTTAACACCGTTAACAACCGCGCCTCCTTTCGGGTTTTCCGCCCCGAAAACAACGCGCTTAATCCGCATAAGGGAGATAGCCGCCGCACACATGGCACAAGGTTCAAGCGTTACATAAAGGGTACAATCCCAAAGGCGTTTTTGTTCGTTTTGAATAGCCGCGATAGACATAGCCTGCACTTCGGCGTGCGCCATGGCATGAATACCATGTTCACCGGTATTATGTGCGGTTGCCAAAACATTACCTTTGTCGTCAACCACCACTGCCCCGACCGGCACTTCGTCTTCTGCCACCGCTCGCCTTGCCTCTTTTAAGGCCATCAGCATAAATTGTTCATCTTCTGTCATACCAGCACCTATAAAAAATTAGCAATGGGTGGGATAAATTATGGTGCTATCGTTGTGAGCCCACCAAGGCGCACGAGCGTACAAGATGGTACGTGACGCGCCGCCGAGTGGCTTCCTCACAGCGATTTGACCATGATTTAGCACGCCCCCCTAATTAAACTTCGTCCACTCGCGGACATTCTCCCTCATCCACTCCGGCAACTCATCTAAACCCGAGGCTCCCGAGGCCTTTTTATGCCCGCCGCCGCCGAGCGTTGCCGCAATCTCTGACACATCAATATCATCACGCGTGGTACGGAAAGAAAGGTTCCATTTATTGCGCTTATTTAAGGAAAAACTAATCATAAAATGATAGTTCTTGATATTATCCAAAGACTCAAAAAAGTCTGATCCGGCCTGCGCCATATTCGCGGCAATAAAGCGCAGATTTTTATACGTTCCCTCAAAAGCCATATTACGCACCAACCGATAATCCCGATGCTTGATGTAAGAAAGAATGGCAATACCTTTCTCCACCATTAAAGGTACATCAATATTTCCCTCAAAGAGGTCCCGCCAAACTTTTTCATACGGCCGGTTAACCCCCAAAGAAAGAAAGGCATATTCAAACGGACGCACCCGTTTATCACGCAAATCAAACAGGTCATTTAAGGCCAAGAGTTTTACCCCTTCCGGCACCGGTTTATCGGGAATAAAATATTGCCATGTCAGCTCAATGGCGGCCGTTCCGGAGGCACGCAAACCTTTAATTCCCAGCCCCTCATCATGGCTTTTCAAATATTCGTCATATTTTTCAATCGCTGAAACATGGTGGTCAATCCAAACAAGATTTTTCTCTTTATGAAGCTTAAACATATATTCCATCGGAAAAGAGATATCGCAAATAACCACATCATCATGCTTGGCAATTTCCTCATAAGGAATTTCCTGATCATAATTAAATCCCAAGAGCTCGCAATCTTTATGAACATATTTAACGATAGCGGCCGAGCCTTTGCCGTCATGGTCGGCGGAGTGATAAACACAAAGCATTTTAAAATCCTTTCAAAATATGGCAGGATTATAGCCGCAAATGTCCCCCTGTCAAGGGTAATTTTACCATTCTAAGCTCATCCCGTCGTATGCCGGTTCCATATTGTCGGGCGAACTTGCCTTAATTTTTTCATAATCGCATTCCACCGCCATATGCGTGATAATCACACGTTTTGCCTTCATCTCTTTGGCATAATAAATAAGGTCATCAAGTCCGGCATGAAATTTTGACCCTTTAGGTGTTGTCAACGGCATAACCAAAAGTTCCGGTCTCTTTTTAATCAAGCTTAAAGACTTATCGCTGATATGGTGAAAATCAGCAATATGCACCACTTCGCCGTCATTAAAGATATAGCCGGAAACCTCCACATTATGCCCCTCTAAGAGGGTCGGTGTCACCTTTAATCCCTTAAATTCAAAAGGCTTTTCATATTCAAAGACATGCGGGGTAAGCGCCGCAATATATTTCGGGTTAATCACCTGCTGTTCGTCGGTCAACAGGTAGCCGAAGCGTTGATGAATAACTCCCATATTAAACGGAGAGGCAAACACATCTATCGGCTTAGCACAAATCCGGTTAATCTCCCGCAAATCATCAATACCGTGCAGATGGTCGGCATGCACATGGGTATAAAACACCGCATCTAAGCAACGAATATTGTTGTTTAAAAGTTGCATCCGCAAATCAGGAGAGGTGTCCATCAAAAATTTAACGCCGGATATTTCATAATATGTCCCCGAACGCAAACGGACATTTTTCGGATTATGACTGTCACAATCGCCGAAACCGTTGGCAAGAGCCGGCACCCCCGGCGCTGCACCCGAACCTAAAATAACAACCTTAGACACTTCTTCCTACCCTTTCGCTTTTTTGTATAACCGGTAAAAATTATCGGTCGTAAGTTTTGCCACCTCATCAACCGCAAGCCCTAAAAGCTCTGCCAGTTTTTCTGCGGTTTTAACCACGTATGCCGGCTCGTTTACCTTTCCTCTGTAAGGAACCGGTGCCAGATACGGGCTGTCTGTTTCAATAAGAATTTTATCTTTAGGATAATCCCTAAACACCATGGCAATATTCTCCCCGCTCTTAAAGGTAATAATTCCCGAAGCCGAAATATAAAACCCGCGCTTTAAAACCTCTTTAGCAAAGTTTTCATCAGAGGTAAAACAATGAATAACCCCTGTTAATTTGCCAAATTCCTTAATTCCCTCATCAATGAGAGAAAGCGTATCTTCTTCCGCCTCGCGCTGGTGTATCATAATCGGCAAACCGGTCATTCCTGCCGCTTTGATATGACGTGAAAACATCTCCTTTTGCTCGTGTTTATATTCAGCCCCGTAATGGTAATCCAACCCGCATTCGCCGATAGCAATCACAAACGGATTTTCGGTTGCTTTAATGATGTCTGCCACCTGAATTTATCAAGTTTTTCCGGCGCACTGTCCGGATGAATACCGACAGAAGTCCACATCTGCGGCGCTTCTTTTCCCTCATCACGGAGTTTCTTAAACCGTTCACACATTAAAAGTTGTTCTAAAGCCTCATCTAAATCTTTGCCGGCATTTAATAACGCACCGACCCCTGCCTGAAACGCCCTTAAAGCTGTTTCATCATCTTCAATATGACAATGGCTGTCCGTGAGCATAATTACATTTTCTCCGGTGCCTTAAAGCCCAAAAGATTGGTGCAGATATTAAGCACATTTAAGGTTAACGTAATCAAAGCCACCAACGATGAAAGCACGGTTTCATTTTCTTCGGCTAAAATCTTTTTATCATGATAAAAGACATTGAATTTATTGGAAATCTCATAAATGTAAGAGCAAAGCATAGACGGTGCATCTTTCTTAACCGCTTCCTTAACGGTATGCGAAAAACGAGTTAAGGTAAGTGCCAAATCACGCTCTGAATCGCAGGTAAAATCGGCAAACTTAACATTGTTCATCACACCCGAATTTTTCTCATTTAACTTCGCCAAAATAGATTTAATTCTGACCATGGTATATAAGATATACGGACCGGTGTTGCCCTCAAACGAAGTAAACTTATCCAAATCAAAAATATAATTGCTCTCCGTTGGGTTCATCAAATCGCCGTATTTAATCGCCGCCAAACCGATAATTTTTGCCAGCTCTTTAACTTCTTCCGGAGCCATATTTTCTTCATCTTTTACATGAACGGCATTTTCTACCATATCAATCATATCCGAAAGCTTCATCGTACCGCCGGCACGGGTCTTAAAAGGCTTGCCGTCTTTACCGTTCACCGTACCGAAACCGATAAACGAAAGCTCGGTATTGCTTGGGACAATTCCCGTTTTCTTCGCACAACGGAATACACGTTCAAAATGCAAGAACTGGCGCTTATCCACCACATACATCACACGGTCGGGATGAAAATCTTTTTCGCGTTGCACCAGCGTTGCCAAATCAGTTGTTTCGTAAATCGCCGAACCGTCAGATTTTAAGACGATACACGGCGGTATCGGCTGGCTGTCACTGTCTTCTTTAACATCAACCACCAAAGCACCCTCGCTTAAATATGCAAAGCCGCCTTTTTTCATTTCAGCAACCATATCGGGAATATAAGACTCAACATCAGATTCCCCGAGCCACAAGTCAAAATCAACATCTAAACGCTTATAATTTCTCTTCAAATCCGGCAGAGAAATGTTCATAATGTGCTTCCACAAAGCACGGTAACCCCTGCGCCCTTTTTGCAATTCCACAGTAGCGTTACGAGCCGCCGTTAAATACTCTTCATCTTCTTTGGATTTAGCGGAAGCAAAAGGATATATTTCGCCCAAATCTTTAATATCAAACGGTGCCTCTTTCGGGTATTCGCCGTCATAATTTTCATCAAAATAAGGTAAGTTCGGTTGGCGTAAAGAAAGCTCATGAATAATCAACCCCATTTGTAAACCGAAATCACCCAAGTGAACATCAGCAACAACCTTATGACCGTAAAAACGGTTCATCCGCTTTAAGGCTTCGCCGATAACCGCCGAGCGCAAATGCCCGACATGAAGTGTTTTCGCCACATTCGGCCCGCCGTAATCTATCACCACCGTTTTAGGATTTTTTATCTTTTCAAAACCGCAGTCAGAAGCATTAAGCATATCCTGCATATAAGATGAAACAAACTTATCTTTCACCGTGATATTGATAAACCCCGGGTTAACCACTTCCACTTTTTCAATAATGTCATTTTCTTTAACCTGCGCTAAGACATCATTAGCAATCATAAACGGTGCTTTATGGTAAAGCTTTGCCGCCCCCATTGCCCCGTTAACCTGGTATTGGCATAAATCAGGTCTTGCGGAAACAACCACTCTGCCTAAATCCGCATCAAAACCGGCATTTTCAAAAGCTTTCATAAAAATGTCGCTTAAAACTTCAATAACCGTCTTCAAAATTCTCTCCTAAAACTTAAAAAAACTACCGGCAAGATAACAAAGAGCGCCCCACGTGTCAAGCAAATTTTAAGCATAAAAAAAGCAGTGACCTTCTCAGGTGACTGCTTTAAAAGTTTAATTGTTTAACTGAGAACCGCTGTCTCAAATGTATATACGGTCTGATAATCGGCCACGATATCCGGTGTAGCATACTTTTTAAGTGCTTCCTCACCGGCCTCCGAAATACTGTCCGGATACATCATGACATAGTACGCAATCTCGGGCATCTTGCGCCGCAGCATCAGTTCAACTTGCGCTTCAGAGCTTAACGTATGCTTTGAGAGGTAAAGCATAATCTCGTTGTGTTTGCCACGCTTGATAAGACGAACCTCATCTTCGGCATTGAGGACATGTCCTTTGATGTAAACCTTGATTTCCTCGTGGTTACCGCGTTTCAAGAGCAGATGTTCACCGGCCTCGGTCAGCTGATTCTTTGAGAGATAGGTCAGAAGCATGCTGTCATCACGATGGTTAAAGATAGCCTCGTCACCGCCTTCCGGACGATAATGCCTGACATACGCCATCAGCAAATCAATCGGCGCTGTCGCCATGAAGAACTCTTCCGCCTCGCGCATAAACCGTTGCTGTTTGATGATTGGCTTCAGCTTGCGCGGTCTGGTAAAGCGAATAAGTTGAATCTGTTTCATCACCGCCCGACTTTGCACAAACTCTGCACGAGAGATAAGACACTCCACATCATCCTTGCTTCCGCCATACAGTATGGCATCACGCTCACGCTGATCAAATTTGCCGGTAGCAATAAGCGCGTGCCTCAATTCATCATCACCACGCTTAATGATATCAAGCTTGGCAAACGACGACAGTTTGGGACGGCGCGTCAATTCCAGCATTTCTTCTCTGTCAAAGCGCTCCAAAATAGCTTGTTCCGGAAGTTCCGGTACCTCAAAATCGTCAACGAAGCGCTTAACGGTTTCATAGACACCATGCTCCAAGAAGAGTTTGATGTTGCGGCGGTTGCCATCTTGGCTGTATGCCAGCAATGCCTGCACCACCGAGGGATGATTCTGGCGAAACAGATAGACTGCAGAGCCTTCGGCGACACCATGCTGTTCAATGTAAAATTGAATAAGCTTCGGTGTTGCCTTTTCAACAAACACGTTTTCTGCTTTAGGTGAAAACGGATAAGCCAATATATAATCGGCCAATGCTTTGTAGGAAGCAGAATTGATAAACTCAATCTGTTCCTTCGTCTTCTTAATTTTTTCCATAATTTAAAGGGTTTAGTTAATAATGTGAATAATAAAATTTTGATAAGCTAAATTGTACAGAAATAATCATTTTTGTCAACAAGAAAAAAGAGAAAAATTTCACCCTACATCTTAACCAGTGCCAGTCCATTTAAACCGTCATACCTCAGCCGGCAAGGTCCGGCTGATAAGGTATCTTCCTTATTGTTCTCCCCTCTACCGGTAGAGGGGCCGGGGGAGTAAAATACTGCAAATTAAAATATTGAAGATGCCTGACCTCGCCGTTGCACGGCTCAGGGCATGACGTTTAAAATGTTACATGCACCATCAGCACTACCACTAAAGGCGGGAGATTTTGCGAAATAGCGCCATAAAGCACCCACTCTGTTCATGCCCTAAAGGTGGAAAATTCTGCGAAATAACCGTGGATGTCCACCGAGGCACACGAGCGTACTAAGACGTACGTGACGTGCCGAAGAGTGGCTTCCATCCACGAGTTAGTTCACAGAATTTTGCCCTTTAGATAAATAAGAAACCAAAAACAAGTCTATTTCCCCATCTAGCACCCCTCGGTCATCCGAGGTCTCGGCACCGGTGCGTAAGTCTTTAATCATCTTGTAGGGTTGCAAGACATACGAGCGGATTTGATACCCCCAGCCGTTATCGCCCTGTTCTTCCCATTTCTGTTCGGCAGCGGCATCTTTTTTGCGCTGTTCAATTTCATAGAGTTTTGCCTTTAACATATTCATTGCCTGATCACGATTCGCAAATTGCGAGCGCTCGGTTTGGCAAGAAACGACAACACCGGTAGGAATATGGGTTAAACGCACGGCAGATTCGGTTTTATTGATGTGTTGTCCGCCCGCACCGGAAGAACGATAAGTATCCATTTTAATATCGGCGGGGTTGATTTCAATATTGATATTATCATCCACCACCGGATAGACGGTAATGGAGGCAAAACTGGTATGGCGGCGAGCATTGGCATCAAACGGAGAGATTCTGACCAAGCGGTGCACACCGGTTTCCCCTTTAAGCCAACCGTAAGCATTAAGGCCGGAAATTTTAATGGTAGCGGATTTAAGCCCTGCCACTTCGCCCTCGGTTTCTTCAACATAGGAAATTTTATACTGATGTTTTTCCGCCCAACGGGAATACATACGGAGCAGCATTTCTGCCCAATCTTGCGCTTCGGTACCGCCCGAGCCGGCATGCACTTCCAAATAAGCATCATTTTTATCAAACTCACCGGAAAGAAGCGTGAGCAATTCGCGCTCTTTGGCAGATTTTTTCATCTCTTCCAAGTGCGTGTACAAATCAGCGAGCATTGTTTCGTCATTTTCCGCCTCGGCAAGTTCTATCATCTCCTCAATATTTTTGATAGATAGGAGCAAATCTTCGTAATAAGCGATATCGGCATCAAGGGTATTTTTCTCTGATGTCAGTTTCAAGGCTTCGTCTTGATTATCCCAAAGTTTCGGGTCTGCGGTTAAAGTATTTAATTCGTCCTGTCTGATTTTGGCATTATCATAGTCAAAGAAACCTCCGAAACGTTTCGGCGCTGTCTTTGATTTCGGTTAAAAGGTTATAAAATTCCGCCTTCATAATTTAAGCTCCCAATTTAGTATGCTGATTTAATACCCCCCATCTTAAAGAAAGTAAAGCATTTTTTAAAACTCTCGTGTTAATTTAGTCTTTAAGGAGAACAATATGCCGATAAAACCACAAATAAAACATATTCATCATTTACCGCATTTCCGTGAGCGTACCGAAGAGATAAAATACATCATCATACACTGTTCCAGAAGTAACCCGGAAAAACAACTTAAAAATTTGCACAAACTGGAATTAAGCGCGCATTACATAATCGGCCAAAACGGCGAGATAACCGAAGCGTTAGAACCTGAAAAAGTCGCTTATCATGCCGGCATATCAAGTTGGCATGGTAGCCAAGGAAAGTCCTTAAATGGTTCGTCTATCGGCATAGAACTGGAAGCGCCTGACATGGGACAAAGCAAAAAAACTTATAAGCCGGCTTTACGCCACAGTTTATGCAATTTGCTCATCTATTTGTGTTATAAATACAAGGTACGCCCCGAGAATATCTTAGCGCATTCGGATATTGCGCCGCAAAGAAAGCCCGACCCCGGCAAAGGTTTCCCGTGGAAATATTTATACCAAAACGGTATCACGCCGTGGTATCATTTATACTGTTTGCACCAAGAAACAGATGAGGTTAAGCTCTTAAACATTATCGGTTACAATACCGAAGTTTTAACAGCGGCAAGGTATGCCTTTTGCCGGCGCTGGCTACCGGAAGAAGTTAAGACCGAAAGAAACATTAAATATATGTTAGATAACCCCTACCCCAAAGACTTTGTGCCCAAAGATGAAAAACGCTACTTCAAGCGTTTACGTGCGGTTGCCTTTGCGCTAGAAAAATCCCGCACCCAAACCCCATGGTATCTGACCAAAAAATAAAACATCTAACACATTAAAAATAAAAAGAACAAAAAAGCTCTCTTTCTAAGAGGGCTTTTTTTGTACCCGCAAGGCTGATTTTAGGCTAATGCAACAAACCTGTAATTAAATCAATTTTGCTATTTACATTTTAGGCTTTTATCATATATATTTGCAACAGTGTATGAGGGAGAATATGAGATGCTGTCCACCGCAATTATTGCCGGCATGATATTGGTATTATGTTACAGTGTGCTGTTTACCGAAAAGATAAACCGCGCGGTTGCAGTTATGCTCGGTGCATCAGCAATGGTTATTTGCGGTGTTTTATCGTATGAGGAAGCCGTCAAAGGGGTGGATTTTAATACCATAGCCCTCTTAATCGGTATGATGATAATTGTCGGTATAACCGAAAAATCCGGCGCTTTCCAATTTGCGGCAATATTTGCCTCCAAGCTTGTTAAAGCCAACCCACGCGGTATTTTAGCCGTCTTAGGGGTGGTCACCGCCGTATTATCCGCCTTTTTGGATAATGTCACCACCGTTCTGTTAATCGTTCCGGTTACCGTAGAGATAACCCGTAAACTCAAAATCTCCGCCTATCCGTTTTTATTGATGGAAATATTTTCCTCAAATATCGGCGGAACGGCAACTTTAATCGGCGACCCGCCGAATATCTTAATCGGCTCGGCCTTAAATTTGGGCTTTACCGATTTCTTAAAAGAATTAACCCCGCTCGTCATCTGTTGCTTAGCCATTTTGCTGTTAGTGTTTGATATTGCCTACGGCAGAAAGATGAATGCCTCAACCGCCGCCAAACAGGAAATTATGGAAATCAACGCTTATGACTGCATTACCGACACTAAGTTGCTCATCCAATCCCTCGTTATTTTAGTCTTAACCTTTATCGGTTTTATCTTATCAGAGCATTGGGATTGTCCCAACGGTATTGTCGCTCTTTTTAGCGCCGCCTTATTGCTGGCCTTATATACCTTAGGCCTCCCGCATCAGGAACGAGAAACCAAAACGACCGAAGCTTTTTCCATGGTGGACTGGACAACGATTTTCTTCTTTGTCGGCTTATTTGCCATGGTCTATGGTTTGGAAGTTGCCGGCATTTTGGAATATCTCGGCGAAAGAGCCTTGGAATTGGTCGGCGGCAGCATTAAAAAAGCAACCTTTATGGTGCTGTGGTGTTCGGCAATTTTATCAACCGCCATTGACAATATTCCGTTTGTCGCCACCATGATACCTTTGATTAAAACCATGGAACCGAGCTTAGGCGGCAGAGAAGCCATCATGCCGATATGGTGGGCATTATCCGTCGGCTCCTGCTTCGGCGGTAACGGCTCTTTAATCGCTGCTTCCGCAAACGTTATCGTTGCCGGTATTGCTGCAAGAGAAGGCAAACCGATAAACTTCATCAAATTCCTGCTGTGGTCCTTACCGGTTATGCTCACAAGCATTATCATCGCTACCGCATATCTTTATGTTAAACACTTTATGTAGAAAAGAGGATATCGTTTAATGCAAAATTTAGCAGAAATTTTTTCCTTATCTGAGCAAACCATAGCCTTGAGTGCTATGGGTATCTGCTATCTGTTGCTGTTTACGGAAAAATTAAACCGCGCCGTGGTGACCATGCTATTGGCAACCGCCCTCTTGCTTTTGGGAACCATCAGCTATGAAGAAGCATTGACCGCCATAGACTTTAACACCATCTCGCTGTTAAGCGGTATGATGATCATCATCAATATCGCCGAACGCTCGGGAATGTTTCAATTTGTGGCGATATGGGGGGCAAAAAAAGTCAAAGCCAATCCGGTCGGCATATTGATAATGTTGAGCGTAGTCACGGCAGTTTTTTCCGCCTTTTTGGACAATGTCACCACCGTTTTATTGATTGTACCGGTATCTTTGCAAATCACCCAAAAACTGGAAGTAAACCCCTACCCGTATCTCTTAATCAATATCTTTGCCTCCAATATCGGCGGTACCGCAACCTTAATCGGTGATCCGCCGAATATCTTAATCGGCTCGGCCTTAAATTTGGGCTTTACCGATTTTCTTAAAAATTTAGCGCCGATTATTATCGTCATAATGGTAGCCATTACCGCGCTTTTTGTACACTTCTGGGGGCCCACCATGAAAGCCAGCGCCGAAAACCGCGCCTTAGTCATGAGCATAAACGAAAAAGATGCCATTACCGACCATGCCTTACTCTATAAATCTCTGGTAGTTTTAAGCATTGTCATCGCAGGCTTTATTATCGCCGAAAAAAGCGGTTTTGAAAACGGTTTTATCGCTCTTTTCGGTGCCTCCTTAATGCTCTTGCTTTATACCTTTAATCTTCCGCATACCAAAGCAGATGCCAAAGTTGAAGATGTCTTAAGCCATGTAGACTGGACCACCATTTTCTTCTTTGCCGGCTTATTCGTTATTGTCGGCACATTGGAGGCAACCGGCTTTTTAGAGGATGTCGGCAAATATCTGGTGAAAGCCACCGAAAGCAGCTTAAAAAAGAGTGTCTTTGCCGTTTTAGCCATCTCTGCCTTTTTCTCGGCGATGGTAGATAATATCCCGTTTGTTGCCACCATGATACCGATTTTAAAAACCATGGAAATAGAGTTTGGCGGCAGACAAGCCATGATGCCGGTTTGGTGGGCATTGTCTTCGGGCGCCTGCTTAGGCGGTAACGGTACCCTAATCGGCGCCTCCGCTAACGTTATTGTTGCCGGTATTGCCGCCAAGGAAAAAAGACCGATAGGCTTTTTAAGATTTATGATATGGTCAATTCCGGTAATGCTTATCAGCATCATAATCGCCGGCATTGCTTTGTACATCAAATATTTCATTTAAACAACATAAAGGCGGGATTTCTCCCGCCTTAGCATAAATCAAAAAATCAAAGCTTATTCGCCTCTGTCTTTATTAAAGATAGCGGCAATATCCTGCACTTTTTTCTCTCTGCGGATAGCCATATCCTGCCCTTCTTTGATTTTATCCGGATGTTTGAGTTCATCAGTCATCTGTTGAGCCAACTCTTTCAAATCACCGTTTTCCAACAAATCTTTGGTACGGGCAAACAGCATATCTTTGGCTTCCTTATCGCTGATTTCCGGATTAACTGCCTTTTGTGCAATGACATACTGGTTAGCAAAATGCTCTGCCGCCTGTCTTTCATATTCGGTCGGCTTTTTACCGCTGAGTTCATTGATAATATTATCCAAAAGATTTTCTTTTCCGGATTTAGCCAACATGCTCCCGATACCCTGAATTTTCTTTTCAACCTCAATCGCTGCTTTCAAACGTGCTTCATAGGCTTTCGGATTAGTTCTATCGGCTTCCATTTGCGCAATTAACTGCACCAAATCTTCCTGCTCCAACAAATCTTTTTGGTAGGACAATTTTTCACGAGCAACATCTTTCATAGAAGCATCCGGATGCGTTGCCGCATAGACTTTGGCATGAAAAACGGCCGCATGCTCGGCTGCCGCAAGTTCCTGACTTGTCGGAAGTTTATTGGTTTCCATATTGGGAATGTGTTTCATACTGTCTTTCGCTTCAGAAAAATTAGCTTCTTCCGCTTGCTTTAACAATTCTTCTTTTAACTCGCTCATAGTTTCCTCCTATTTGCTACAATAATTGCTTATAAGACGATTATAGCATTTTTTTGATTTTTTGTCAAATAAAAAACACACCCTAAAAATGCGCTCCGGATAACGACGGGAAAACCCCGAATTTTATAGTCTTTGCAATACGTTTTGCCCGCTCCGGCGTTTGTTTGGCATATAAAGAATTTAAACATTCATACGCCGCCATATAAAAATTTTCGTGTTCAATTTCTTTAATCATCCGCTTAAAATTCTTAAAACCTTTTTCACCTAACTGAAAACACATATCCAACAGCGCATATTGGCGGTCAAAATCAAGCTCGGTATAATTTTTAATGATTTTCTTTAAGATTTCGTATGTGCGGATAATATCGTTTCTGAGCAACATCTTCGCACCGTTTTCGGTAATACCGTGCATATAATCGCCCAGCGCTTTCTTTTCTTCGGTTGAAAGCGGATTATCTTCCAAATTACGCCCGACACCGATAGTTAATTTATGTGCCGTGCAATAATAAGGTTTTAAGCGCATTCCCTCATGAAAAATTAACCGCTTCGTCCACAAGTCCATATCAAACTGGTATTCACTCATTTTCTTCTCCTTAAAAAAACATAAAAAAAGGTCGCAAGTTGCGACCAAACACAAAAAAAGGCGGAAAATCCACCCTGAAAAAAACAAAAACAGCCCCGAAAAAAGGGGGCTGTTTCGCATTATGGAAACATTTAAACATACCGCCGACGGAAAGTCAAGCCCTTAAGCAATAAAAAGCTTGTTTTTTTTGAAAAATTACTTGCAATTGCATAAAAAAGAGAATATAAAGCAAACGATATTTGTTTTGTTAAGGAGTATATGTCCGGAAGCAACGGCGCTGAAATATTAAAAAAGGCGAAAAAAACAATCGTTTGCACCCTGCCTTCCGACGAGAGGATTTTGACCGTTCGGTCACCAAAACAAATATTCGGCAAGTTTTAATAAGGGTATGTAATCAACAATAATAATCCCCCCGAAATACTGCCGCGGTAAGAGAATAAACAGATATCGCCTGAACATAAGCGGCGATAATTATTAGCAAGGATTTAACTGTTATGAAAAAAATGTTAATAGACGACACCCAACCGGAAGAAACCCGCGTTGTTATTATAGACGGAAACAAGGTTGAGGATGTTGAGTTTGAATCAACTGCAAAAAAGCAGATAAAAGGAAATATATTTACCGCCAAAGTTGTTCGCATAGAACCGTCTTTACAGGCCGCATTTGTGGACTACGGAGGCAACCGCCACGGTTTTCTGGCATTTGGAGAAATCCACCCCGATTATTATACCGTTACTGATGAAGTTAAGGCCGAAGTTGAGGCTGAAACGGATGAGATTATAGAACGCAAACGCAAATATCAGGCAGAGCGTAAAGCCGAACAGGAACGCCGCCGCTTAGAGCGTGAGCAAAAGCGTGCAGAATATGAGGCCAGAAAATTAGCCGAAGAACAAGCTGCCGCTGAAGCCGAACAAAGCGAAGAAGAAACAAACGCTGATGAGAATATTTCAAAAAGCAGTGAACCGGTAACGGAAGACAACAACCAAGCAACCGCAGAAACGGCCGAAGAAAACACTCAAGCTGAAGAAACTGTTGCAGAAGAAACCGAGGTTGAAAACGAAACAAGCAAAACTTCTAAAGAAGAAAATGTTGAGGAAGAACTTGAAGAAACCGAGGTAACTTCAGAAACAGCCGAAGAAAGTGAAACTGAAGAAACAGAAAATGAAACCGCAGAAACGGAAGGTGAAGCCGAAGAAAAGTCTCATCGCGGACACCGTCGCAGTGCGCGTTTCTTAGGCGGTCGTCGCGGCTTAAAGAAGAAATATAAAATTTCTGCCGAAGCATCCGGTCTTACAGACGATTCGGTTGCCGAGGAATTAAGTGATGAAGATATTTCGCCGGCAAATGTTAAAGAAGACAACTTTGATGATGACGAAGGCACCTGTCGTGATTTTGATAATGACGAGGATGAGGCTGATTTTGAGCATTACTTGGAAGTACAGCGCAAGTTGATATATGCGCGCAAGTTATATTACCGTTCAAACATTCAAGATGTTATCAAAGAAGGTCAAACTTTATTGATTCAGATTGTCAAAGAAGAACGCGGTAATAAAGGCGCCGCCTGCACCACCTATTTATCATTAGCTGGAAGATACTGTGTATTAATGCCGAACCGCATTAAATCCGGCGGTGTATCACGCAAGATAACCTCTGCCGCAGACAGAAAGCGCTTAAAAGAGATAATGCACGAGCTGCCGTTAAACGACAATATGTCTTTGATTATCCGCACCGCCGGTGAAGATAAGCAAAGAGAAGATATCGTTCGTGACTACAATTACCTTATCCGCACCTGGAATCACATTCGTCATTCCGCTTTGAGCACCCCTGCTCCGGCATTGATTTATGAAGAAGGTGACTTGATTAAGCGTGCCTTAAGAGATATGTACACCAAAGATATCGGCGAAGTTATCGTGGATGGTGACGTTGCTTATAAGACGGCCAAAGAGTTCAGCAAGATATTATCGCCGAACATGAGTCGCAAGATTAAGTGTCGCAAACCGGATGACAAACCGGTATTTCAACAATATCAGATAGAAAAAGAGTTGGATAAACTGCATAATCCGGTGGTACAATTACCGTCCGGCGGTTATTTGGTGATTAACCCGACCGAGGCATTGGTTTCAATAGACGTTAACTCCGGTCGTGCCACGCATGAGATGGACATTGAAGAAACCGCATTAAAGACTAACTTAGAAGCCGCCGATGAGATAGCCAAGCAATTAAGAATGAGAAACTTAGCCGGTCTTGTTGTGGTTGACTTTATTGACATGGATGAGCCGGCGAACAACCATGCGGTTGAAAAGCGCATGAAAGAAGCGATGAAGCCCGACAGAGCGAGAGTACAGATAGCCAAGATGAGCATTTTCGGCTTATTGGAAATTTCGCGTCAGAGAATGCACTCGTCGTTTATGGAAAGCAACTATGTAACATGTCCGTATTGCAAAGGACAAGGTGTTCAGAGAACAGCTGAGAGCAGTGCGACATTAGTATTAAGAGCGATAGAAGAAGAAGGCATTAAGGGGACGAACAATCACCTTGAGGTTAAGTTACCGTCAGATGTTGCGGTTTACATCTTAAACCACAAGCGTCGGCAATTAGCTGATTTGGAAGAAAGGTATGGTTTAGAGATTATCATATCGGCAGATTTGAACATCAGAAACATCAGTGATTACAAGATGGAAAAATCCAAAGTTACCGTGAAGAAGGCAGAGCAAGCCGCAACAGCAGCGTATGCCGCGGAAGAAGGCTATGCCGAAGATAGCGAAGAAGAAGATGATGATGTTTATGCCGAGGCGTATGAAGCAGAGGCTGTGAGTGAAGCCGGCAACAACAAGCGCAATCGTTATGAAAGAAAACGTGGTCGGTATAACAATCGCAGAAGACAGCGGTACAATAATCGCGACAAAGGCGAGAGTGGTACGGAAGCGGAAGCTTCGGCAGAAAGTGTCAGCGAAGATGCGCCGAAAAAGACCTGGTGGAAGAAGCTGTTAGGTTAAGGTGCAGGACAAGTCCTGCCGCCTCGCGCGCAGCGACACCCGCCGTGCAGGCGACGACCTAAAGGTCGTTTGGCGCGCAAAGGAAAGATAAAAATTTCAGGCGAGGTTAAAAACTTCGCCTGAAATTTTTATGCGCGCCTTTTATTTCCTCAAAAAAAACACAAAAAAAATTGCACACAGGGTTCGCCAGCGTGATAAAATCGCGCTCGCCCTATGCACAATTTTTGTACACGCAACTCCATTTAAAATCGTCATGCCCTGAACGAGTGTAGCGAGTGAGGTTAGGCATCTTCAATATTTTAATTAGCATTATTTACCTCTCCGGCTCTCCGCTTGCGGAGAGTGAACAATAAGGAAGATACCTTATCATTCGGACTTTGCCGAATGAGGTATGACATTTAAAACTGCCCTCTACGGAAAGTACTGCACATACCACCGACACCACCATACCACACGCATTTTTTAGCAAGAAGTAAAAGAAGAAAAAATTTGCAACACCGCCTGCTTTTTATCCATATTAAGGCGCACGGTTTCATCTAAAATTTTAAGCGTTTCTTCATAAGCATTGTAAAACTCGGCAGGATGTTGCGCATCCGGCAATGTTTCGCGCGCAAACCGGCAGATAAGCTCGGCAAATAAATCCCACACATCTTCATCAGCCGCGGCTTCATTTGCCAACTCCACCATCAGAGCTCCGTCACATTTGGTGCCGGCATAGCAAATTTTTTGAATCCGCTCGTACATATCAAGCGCATCATTTTCGGCATAACGAAGCGCACGCCCGATACTGCCACCGGCAAGATGTGCCAATTGTTTAACATTTTTCTCGGCCAAATCCGGCATATAGCGCCTTAAAAGCGAAGCAACTTCTTCATCTTTTAAGCCTTTCAAGGTAAGCTTGGCACAACGGGAACGAATGGTCGGAAGTAAGCGCCCCGGATTATGCGAAATAAGCAATAAAATACTTTTTGCCGGCGGTTCTTCCAAAACTTTTAAGAGGGCATTAGCCGACGAGGTATTCAAATCATCTGTGCTATCCACAATCACCACGCGCCAACTGTCATTAAAAGATTTTTTCGTTAAAAAAGAAACGACGTTGCGCACATCATCAACTTTAATCACGCTGGAACGCTTTAAGCCCTGCAACATATCATCATCAATCTCTTCGCCTTGGTTGATGGCTTTAATCAATTTCTTCTTATCGGTATCGGTAAAATCACGCTCCAAAACCTTAAAATCCGGATGCGATTTTTGTGCCACCTGGGCAAAGACCGGACTGTTGGTATCAATATCCAAAGAAGAATATGTTTCATTAGCCTTAGCCGAAAGTAAAAAACGAGCAATTTTATAAGCCAGTGTCGCTTTGCCGATACCCTCATTACCGCATATCAGCCAACCATGATGAAGCGCCCCCGCATTATAAGCGGAAAGAAACAATTTAATTTCTTCATCATGCCCGATAAGATAAGCATTTTCGGCAGGCGACAAAGCGGTTGTCATCTAAAACTCCGATTCGTCAATATAAGGGACATCTTCTTCAATATTTTCAGCCGCCCTCTGCGCTCTGATAACACGGTTCGGTGTTGCCGTCGTATTTTGATTACCGGTCGGGTGCCAATGCACAATTCTTTCCTTACCGTTTTCATCACGAATACGAATAGCATCCGGTCTTACCCCGTTTTTAGGCGTTGAAACATACCCGCGGTTATCACCGGCTAAAACCGCTTCTGCCGGCTTGTTGTCATATATAACGACATCATCATTAACAACAACCTCATCTTCAACCATCGGCAAATCTTTTTGCGGAATTTTCGGTGCCTTGTCCAAAAGCTCTAAGAGATAATTCTTATATTCGCCGAACTTTTCCATTTGCAACGCGGCAACGGCTGAAACCGAACAATTTTCTTTGCAATATTTCGGCGCAAAGGTAACATCACTGCTCTTAACCCGATAACTTGCCGCATGACGATTATAGTCACGCAAAACCTCATTATCGCCGTCATACAAATCATCAATAATATCCATCCCGAGCCCGTCATAACATTGCTCAATCTCATTCATTGTTTCGGAAAGATAAGCCGTGGTCTTGTATAAATCTTCATAGTCTAACAGACCGATTTCCATATCAAGCTGGTCTTTACGGCTGTCCACACACTCATTAACCGCCTCTCTGTAAGCTTTAATCTGTGCTTCGCGTGCCAGTTGTTCCGGTGATTTAAACATTTTCTTTCTTAAAAACGGGTCATAGGATTCATATCTTCCTTTTTCCATCCTCTCCCGTTCGGAACCGATAGGATACATGGTACTGCGCGGTGTATCGGCATGCAATAAAATCACCGATGGGTCATCTTCCTCCTCGTCTTCCAAATATTCCACGGCACGCGCGTTAATTTCATCCGGCACGGCAACCCCGTAAAGCGGCACCCCGCGAGAAGGAACTTTCATCGTTCTTTCTTTAACAACCACACCGTTTTCATCAACAATTTCATCTATGACTTCAAAAACCGGAGGTTTAGCAACAATTTCAGCACTTTTGCCGTCATCATAAAACATCGCCTCATCTTCTTCGTTTAATGTTGCGACCACAGCCGAAGCTTTTGTTGATAACAACGCTAAAACCGAAAAAACAACATAAAATATCAGATTTTTATTTCCCATAATTCCCATTCCCTTACTTTTTGTTAAGGATTTTGTGAATATAATAAAACAAAGTTTGTAATTGTCAAAATTTTTTTAAGAGAAACTAAGAGCGGCTGATAACTTATCAATAGCGCTTTACAACTCTTAAAAAAAGAGTAGATTAACGTGCAAAGGAATAAAAAATGATGAGACCTTATAATAAAAAATTCTTATTAGGCTGCGCACTGATGATGTTACTCAGCGCCTGCTCCTCTACCCAAAAAATTCAATATGAAAGTTTGGATGAAGAAGTTACAGCCATCAAAGAAGAAGGTGGCGTGTATAAAGTCGGTAACACATACACCGCATTAGGTCAACGTTACACCCCGCGCGAAGATTATAACTATTCGGAAACCGGTATGGCTTCATGGTATGGTTCTGATTTTCATAATAAGCGTACGGCAAACGGCGAAATCTACAATATGCATGCCATTACCGCCGCTCACCGCACGTTACCGTTACCGTCTATCGTTCGCGTTACCAATTTGGAAAACGGCAAATCTATCGTTGCCCGTGTGAATGACCGCGGACCGTATGTTAAAAACAGAATTATTGACTTATCACAAAAAGGTGCAGAACTCTTAGGCTACAAGATGCAGGGAACCGCTCGTGTTAAGGTTGAAATTATGGCCAAAGAAAGTAAAGCCTTAAAAGAGGCCATGCTTGCCGCCAATAATAAGTCAAAATCCACCAACAAAGCTGTTCAATACGGCGCTGCCACCAATAAAGCCGAACCGGTTAAGACGGCAGCCGTTGCCGCCCCTAAACCGACACAAAATACCGCCCCGCAAGCAAGCGGCACATATTTTGTGCAAGTCGGTGCTTTTTCAGACTTATCCAAAGCCCAAGAAATGGCCGCCAGTATGCAACGTTTCGGCAATGTCAGTATTGATGAAGCATACTTAAATCCGAATGGTGTTTATCGTGTTCGCTTAGGTGCCTACCAAAGCCGTAACGAAGCCTTGCAGATTTTAGACCAGGTATTAGACTATGGTCACGCCGATGTGACAATTATAGAAGGTTAAAAAGGAGACCTCAAAACAATGAATAACGGAAAATTATTAACATTAACGGCCGGCATTTCCATGCTGGCTTTTGTGCATTGTGCAAACGCTTTTGAAACTGCCGCCAAAAATGCGATTTTAATAGATTTTGACACCGGTGCTTATTTGTTTACCAAAAATCATCAGGAAAAAATTGCACCGGCATCCATGAGTAAGTTGATGACGGTTTATGTGTTGTTAAACAAAATCAAAGAAGGTGACGTTTCTTTAGAAGATACCTTTACCGTCAGCGAAAAAGCGTGGCGCAAGGGTGGTGCGGCTTCCGGCGGCTCTACCATGTTCTTAAAGATAGACCAAGAAGTTAAAGTTGAAGACCTCTTAAAAGGTATCTTAATCCAATCCGGTAATGATGCTTGTATCGTGGTTGCCGAGAATATTGCCGGTTCTGAAGAAGAATTTGCTGCTATCATGAACGAAACAGCCGAAAAAATCGGCTTAAAAAATGCACACTTTGAAAATGCCACCGGTTTACCGCATCCGGAACATAAAATTTCCGCAGAAGATTTGGCAATATTAGCCCGCCACATCATCCAAGAATTTCCGGAATATTATCCGATATTCAAACAAAAAGAATTTACTTATAACGGTATTAAGCAAGGCAACCGTAACCCGTTACTTTATACCTTAAAAGGTGCAGACGGCTTAAAGACCGGACATACCGACGAAGCCGGCTTCTGCTTAACCGCTTCCGCCGTCAGAGGGGACAGACGTTTGATAGAAGTTGTGGCAGGTCTTTCCAGCAACAAAGAACGTTCTGAAGAAAGTGAAGCCTTGATGACTTGGGGATTTTCGCACTATGAAAACTACAAGTTTTTCAACAAAAATCAAATCGTTGCCACCGTACCGGTATGGTATGGTGCCTTACCGACGGTAGATATCGTTGTTCCCGAAAAAATTGTGCGTACGGTAAAAAAGAGCAAAAAGAATAAATACGGCGCCAAAATCGTTTACAACACACCGGTCAAAGCACCGATTGCCAAAGGCGATAAGTTAGGCGAAATAGAGTTAATGTATGACGGCAAAGTCAAAGAAAAATTACCGATTGTTGCCAAGGAAGATGTTGCTCAAATCGGTTTTGTCAGCCGCTTTATTGAAAATTTAAAATACTTTGTATTCGGTAACAAAAAAGCTGAGAAAGAATAGCATGAAAGAAGGTCATTTCATCACATTTGAAGGCGGCGAAGGCAGTGGTAAATCCACACAATTAAAGTTGTTTGCCGAATATTTAGCAAATAGCGGCAAAGAAGTGGTATTAACCAGAGAGCCGGGTGCCACCGAAGTCGGCAAAGAAATCAGAAGATTACTGGTTGAAGGTGACAAAGACAAATTTGATGAAATAACCGAAACATTACTTTTTTATGCGGACAGAAGAATAAACTTAACCAAAATTGTCTTTCCGGCATTAAAAGAAGGCAAGATTGTCTTATCAGACCGGTTTAACGATTCCACCATTGCCTATCAATATTACGGCGCGGCAAAATTTAAAAACACGGAAGTTATGGATACGTTGTACAAAGTTGTTGCCGGAGATTTTAAACCGGATATAACATTCTTATTGGATATTGATGTCAAAGAGGGTTTAGAGCGTAGTTTCAAAAAAGCCCAAGGTATGGAAAACAAGGAATTACGTTTTGAAAAAGCGGATATCTCTTTCCATGAACGGTTAAGAAACGGCTATTTAGAGCTGGCAAAGAAAGAGCCCGAGCGTTTTATCGTAATAAATGCGGCGCAGGAAGTATCTAAAGTCCGTGATGATATTATTAAGGCGTATGAGGCACACCAACATAAGGAGGAAAGACAATGAAAAAAAGTATTGTTGTATTGAGTGCATTATTACTTGCCGCACCATTTAGTGCTAATGCGGAAGAAATCTTTATGGAAGTTGATGAAGGAACAAATTTAAAGGAAGTGCTTGAGTTTATTAACGAGCAACCGTTACCGAAAGAAACGGTGGAAGTGATAGAGTGGGTAAGTGTTCCGAGCAAAGAAGACAGCACCAATGAAGAAAATGATGATGAAGAAGAAAGTGCCAAACCGGAGATTAAGCCGTTTAAGCCGATATGTAATGTTTTTGATTTAGCCAAACGCAATCACGGGCAAGTTAAGAGAATACAAAGAGAGAGCACAAAAAAGATAGATTTGAAGGCAGAGATTGAGGCAGAAATAGCGGCAGAGCAGGAAGCCATTGCCGAAGAATTAAAGATTGCCGACGAGAAGTATGAATTTATAGAAATGTGAGCGGTGCCCAAGGCAGCCCCCCCGTGCGGGCAGCACCCCCGTGCGGGCAGCACCCCCGCGCGTAGCGGCGCTCGGCGCGCAGCCGACGACCGAAGGTCGTTTAAGGCGCGGAAGGAAAGAATAAAAATTTAAGGCGAGGTTAGAAACTTCGCCTTAAATTTTTATCCGCGCCTTACCCATAGATTTCGCATAAAAAATAATTACAGGAGATACCACACACAAAAAAATTGCACACAATCGCATTAGTGTTAGAGAAGACACACGCTCATGTGCACAATTTTCACGCACCACTTTCACTCAATAAAACATAACATAGCAAAAAAAGTTCTCCACAGCACGCATTTGAGCTTAAGAGGGGCTCACGCGGCTATGTATAACTTTTCATAAATGCCCACTTTCCCCGTCATCGCTCCGAGCGTAAGCGAGGTCAAGCGATCTCCATGAGAATATTATAGCCTTATCTTTGTCATGGAGATGCCTTGATTTTTGCTAGCGCAAAAAAGGCATGACAAAAAACACTTCTTCCCCTTTTATTTCTTCATCAATCTTTTACGCAAAATCGCCGCATAATTTTGAAATTCTTGTTTAGAAGCCGTACGTCCGAAATTGGTATCATGAATCCGTCGCATAGTTGCCGTAAAATCAAGCTTTTTTACCAGCAGACCGGCATCTGTCATTTTATGCTGTAACTCAATAATCTCTCCGGTATGCACGCTTTCATCAAACAGACCGACCTTATCAAATAAAGCCTTTCGCATTAAAACCGCACCGGTAAAAAGCCCGAAATACGGATCCTCTTTATAAGAAACATTTTTATCTGTAACATCGGGAGAAAGAAAATCCTGAACTTTAGCCATCACCATATAAAGCTTATCATCAACACCAAGCTCGGCATAAAGTTTAGACAACGTATCAGAAAGCATCACATCATCATGGTCAAGAAACAAAACATATTCCCCGTTGGCAACTTTTAGGCCGGAATTTTTAGCCGCCACCTGCCCTTTTGAAACATCATGTTTTATCACCCGACACCCCATATTTTCGGCAATTTCGGCGGTATTATCGGTTGAGCCGTCATCAACGACGATAATTTCCGTATTCATTTTTTGCGCCAAAACGCTATTAAGCGCCTCTTTGATGTATTTGCTACCGTTTTTAACCGGCATAATCACAGAAATTAAATCACTCATTGTTTACTCTTCCGCAAGAAATCAACCGTTAAATTTGCAATATGCTTGCTCTTAAATTCCTCGTACGAAGAACATTCTGTCACGATTTTTAAGACATACTTATCAATCTCATTATACATATCGGCGTTTTTATTGATAAAATCCTTAACTTTTACCAGATAGGCGTGATAAATTTCAAACTTCTCGGCACTGTCTATCACAAAACAAGACATCGTATTAAAAATTTTAATCGGCAAATGCTCCCAAAAACCGTGTTCTTTATAGTAATCATAAATCACATCATAAGCTTTGATAAACTGAATATCCCAACATTTTTCCTTTTTCGCCTGCCCGGTAATACTTTCTTGATGAATCCGATAGTGATACGTCGGCCCCATAAAGACAAAAGTTTTATCAGTGTAAATATGTGAGATATAATGAAAAATATAATCATCACAAGTGGTACGCATGGAAGATAAACGTAAATGATGTTCTTCTAAAAAATCTCTTCTATAAAGTCTTGCCCAGAGCAAACAAGGCATATTGGCTATCATTTCCCAGCGATTCAAAAATTCCCCCGCTGTATCAATATTTTTCATACTCGGTTGCGTATATAAAGTCGCCCCTTGTCCTGTTTCCTGCAAAATATTCAGGTTTAAGATAACATCTGTTTTAGCTTTTTCAATGGTTTTGAACATCACTTCCAAATAATCCGGCTCAAGCCAATCATCAGAATCCATAAAATAAATATAGTCACCGGTTGCCTTATCCAGCCCGACATTACGGCTTAACGCCCCACCGATATTTTTTTCATTAGAAAAAACTTTTACACGTTCATCTCGCTTGGCAAAATCTTTTAAGATATCTAAACTTTTATCTGAAGAACAGTCATTAACGCAGATAATTTCCATATCGTAAAAACTCTGTCCCAAAATGCTTTCCAAACATTTAGGCAGATATTCCGCTACATTATAAACCGGTATGATAACAGAAATTTTCGCCATGACTAATCAATAACCTTCTTTTCACGCTCTTTGGTTTCTTCTTTGCTGTAACCGATAGATTCTTTCTCCGGTGTCCATCCGGTTGTTTCTTTAACTTCGTGTATCGGGTCTGCCATCAAAAGTTCTTGCGCATCACTGTATTCTTTAACTTCCAAACCATCCGGAAACAAATCTTCATCAAAGAAAAAAGTTTCATTTTTCGCCGGCGCAGAAATTTTAATCAATAATTCCTTAGCACATAAATCTTCAACAAAAGCTTTAAGCTTTTGCTCAACATTTTGCGGCACATTCTTCATTTTTTTGAGTGCTGCTAAAATATCTTCATAATCTACACCGGATATCAGTTTTTCAAACACTGCCGTGCCCAAGTCATACATACCGTAATAAATACCGGTCTCGCTGTTAATCACAATAGCAACACCGTCGGCAATATCGGCAAACATCTTTTCTTCATTTAATTGATAAGCAGTCATGGTTTATTTCCTTTAAAAGTGGTTAGAAAATCATATAAGCATTGTGTATTTTTTGTAATATCAATGCAAAGGTTAATCTGATAAAATTCAAACGGCTTTAAGAAATCAAGCAACTTTTTAACCGTTTGCGTATTATAGTCATCATTGGTCTGGTTAATGGTGGAATGTATCATCTCAGCAATTCCCCGCCCTTTATCCATCGGGATGATAGAAGGCTCTTTATCCGCACAAATATTCGGAAAAAGACAAACCTTAATCGGATAATGTTCCCTAAATTGAGTATGATAAGCCGCCATATTAAACACATACTTATCAAACCGGGCATTGGTTGAAACAAACTTCCCCTTAAAATCATCATACATTTTTTGGTACATCTTCGGGTTTAAGGTGATGATGGAATAAATCGGCGAGGCAAAAAGTTCGCCGTTTTCTTTATCAAGCAACAAATAATCATCTGCCACATAATCAAACCCGTTTAATAAGGCATTAACCGTCAATGTGGATTTGCCCCGCTGCCCTCTCGCACAAAGAAGCGCCCCGACACCGTTAACACCGACCGCCGCTCCGTGTACCAAGTTTCTGTTTGGTAATAAATTAAGCCGATATAATGCCTTAATAAACACATGCCCGTGCTTAATAAATTCCTCCGGCGTAAAATCCCTCACCCCGTAATAAACGGTTCTGTTTTCCTCATCAAACGCGTTAATAAGTCCGGCTTTGCCGTCAATATTCATAAACACGGAATTAGCGTGCAGGCTTTCGGCAATATTGACATAAAAAGACTTCATCCACATGGTGCAAACTTTAAGCACTCTGTTTTTGCGTAAGTCAAGCTGTTCGGAGGCTTCTGCTAAAAAAGTTTCCGTATGCGCTTCCTTAAACACCACAATCGTCGCATCATAATGCTCGGCCTCATCTTTTAACACATAAGATAATTGTTGCTTCATGGATGTCAGAACTTCCGGCGTAAAAGCAATCACCCGAATACACATATTATAAAGCGAAAGATATTTGATAACCTTAAAATCAGACGCGCGATAAATTTTATCGGCCATAAAATCAAACAGCCGCCTTTTCTGCTCTTTATTTTGAATTATAAAATCCATCACTTAATCCCCTGAAATTCCCAGAACAAACGAATAAGCTTATCGGATTTAATTATGCGTTTGGTTACAAAGTGTTGCACCTTGTTTTTAAGATAAAGCTTAAAAGCATTAACAGATTTCAAACAGGTCAAAAGTCTAAGCCCTTTGCAGGCGTATTTAACATCAAACACATAGCGTGCATAAAAAATATCGCGTAACAGGACTTTTTGCAGTTTGCAATTTTCCCCGACCCGTTCAAACATTTTTTCATCAATAAGCCCCGGCACCAACCTGTTTAAGAACTTAACCGCGGTTAAAATCATCACCGAACTGTCAGTCTTTTTAATATTTTCTAAAACAACCGACCAATCAATATCAAAACTCGTAAGATATTTTAAATCAAATACCATATAAGGCAACGCCGAAACACAAGCTGATGAACGTAAGTTTTTAGCCAAATGAAACAGCAATAAAAACAACATATCTTCTTTTGCCGGCACCAAACATTCGCTGTTAAAAACTTGTTGCTTTTGCGCCCGCTTAAATAAATCTTGAGTTAATTCATCACGATTTTTGATAAAATAGTCCATACACCAATGAATATCCAACACCCCTTCGCCATTGGCTTTAGATAAATCGGTAGAGTGTTCGGCTTTTGTCAGCTTATACCCTAAATCTGCGGCAATTTTTAAGGCCTGCTCGTAGGATTTCACATCCGGCAATAAAATATCAATATCATTCATCACGCGCGGCAAATTCGGCCTTAAGTGACGCATGGCACCGCCTTTTAAGATCAGTGGCACAATTCCCCTCTCATTAAGCGCGCCAACCACTTTCTTAAACTCGGCAACGCGTTCCAAATTCTTAAACCGAAAATAATTCTTAACCCCCGAAAGCCGCGGCGCGGTATAATCATTAAAAGTCAAATCAGGGTGTTCGTTCATCACATACGCCAATAACAGCGCGGTATCCGCCCCATGCTGCTCAATATCCCAAGCATTTAAGAATTTATCCAGTTCGGCTTGCGCTAAATCCGGCTTCATAAAAAGATTAACAAACTGCTGAGCCTCGGTCGTGATAAAACATTTGTAAAAATAATCCGCCAACGTATCAAAAACCCGAGCGCTGTCAAAATGAGTGAGCGACAACTGCTTTAAGTAGTCTATATAAACGTTATCGGGTTTCTGCATAAGCATTTTTCCTTTTACTTTCTGCGGTTTAGTCTGTCATATATCTAAATGAAAGCAAGCATAAAACAACATATCGGCAAACCTGTGAATAAAAAAATTAAAAAATATGACAAAAATTTTATTTTTTGTCTTGACAAGTTGTGGAAAATAGGTTACAAACATCTCTGCAATTGATAAGTTTGTGACTATAACTCTAGCTACTACTATATATAAGAGCGACGGATAAATTTTCAGGTCTAGCGGAGTTTACCTGATAAATTTTCCTGATGCGACGACGGTATACAACTGTTCTAGGTATCTTTGGGGCATCCCATTGTGCCGAGCCGTCGATAATCTGTTTACTTGTGTATTAAAACAGTAGTTTCTGCGCCAAAAGCAAAGGACTGACTGACCAAGCATTCAGATTATGAACATTTCATGCCAAGGTCTCTGGCTATTGCTTTGCATAAAGGTTTTCAGTTTAGCTGATTATCAGAGAGAACAGCAGAGTTTGCAAAAGCATTCTCTGAAACTCCTCCGGCAATGTGCCAATTCCAATTTTTGGAAGGATTGCGAAATCAATCAACACATTTGCCGAAGCCCCACATACTCTTTTCAGAGTTTGGGGCATTTTTTTTGCCCTTTTTAAGCATATTATTTCTAATATATTAAAATAAATACAAAACAGCAAGCCATTGTTTTATAATGAATATATCAGAAAATCACACCCCAAAAAGCCTCAGACATTTTAAACTGTCATACCCCAGCCAGCAAGGTCTTTTAAAACCGTCATACCTCATTCGGCGTAAGTCCGAATGATAAGGTATCTTCCTTATCGTTCACCCCTTACAAGTAAGGGGCTGGGGGTTAAAATGTATCCAAATAACAATATTGAAGATGCCTGACCTCATTCGCTTCGCTCATTCAGGGCATGACGGTTAATATGTTATCGATGCACGCTATACACAAATGCGAAAAAAATTTAAGATAGATAGAAGCAAATGGTAAGTCCGCTCCACAAAGGGCTGGGATAAATTACGGTGCTATCGCTGTGAGCTTACCAAGGCGCACGAGCGTACCCTACCAAACCCAAAATGCGAAAAAAATTTAAGATAGATAGAAGCAAATGTCCGGTGACTAAAATCCTAGTGTACATAAAGGTACATGGATTTTAGTCAATCCGGCTTCCATTTGCGATTAGATACTTAAATTTTGCACGCATTTAAGAGCATCGGCTGAGGCCGAGGTAATCCCTCCCGCATACCCGGCACCCTCGCCTATCGGATATACCCCTTTGATATTGCTTTGAAAATCCACCCCGCGCAACATACGTACCGGAGATGATGACCGACTTTCAACAGCCGTTAACACCGCATCAGCTTGCGCAAAACCGCGCAGTTTTTTATCCATTTGGCGAATGCCCTCCTGCAAAGCGTGGTAAATATCCTTTGAAAAAAGTTTCTTAAAATCAGCCGGTGTCACGCCCGGAAGATATGACGGTATGACTGCCCCCAAACGTGTACTCGGTTTTGATGAAAGAAAATCCCCGAGCTTCTGCACCGGGGCAAAGTAATTACTTCCCCCTAAAACAAAGGCTTTTTTCTCCAATTCTTCCTGAAAATACATACCGGCAAGCGGATGTGAAGAGCCGAAATCCCGTTCATCAACATTAACCAACAAGGCGGCATTAGCATTTTCTTTATCACGCAAAAATTCGCTCATACCGTTAGTAACGACATGCCCTTTGGCACTGGTTGCCGCCACGACCATGCCCCCCGGACACATACAAAACGTATAAACCGAGCGGTTATTGGCTAAATGCACGGCAAGTTTATAATCTGCCGCCCCGAGATAAGGGGAAGAAGCAAACTTTTTACCATATTGCGAGAGGTTGATATCGGTTTGTTTGTGTTCAATACGCACCCCCACCGCAAACGGTTTTTGGCTCATGGTAAGCCCTCTATCGTAGAGCATTTGGAAAGTATCACGTGCCGAATGACCGAGCGCTAAGAAGAGTTTATCGGTCTGAATTTTGTAAACCGAACCGTCACGCCGTTTAATAACAGCCGCCTGCAAAACTTCATCTTTGACCTCAATATCCACCAGCGTTTCATAAAAGCGATATTCGCCACCGAGAGAAATGATTTTTTTACGTAAATTCTCGGTCATTAAAAGCAATTTATCGGTCCCGATATGCGGTTTGGCAAGATAAAGTATTTCCTGAGGTGCGCCGGCTGAGGCAAATTCGTGCAAAACTTTAGCGGTAAATTTATCTTTTTTAATGCCGGTCATCAGTTTACCGTCTGAAAAAGTACCGGCTCCGCCTTCACCGAATTGAACATTGGTCGTTTCCGAAAGTTCGCCTGTCTGCCAAAATTTATCAACGGCAAGTTTGCGTTCAGCAACCGGCGCCCCGCGTTCCAAAACAATCGGTTTAGCACCGGCTTCGGCAAGGGCGAGAGCTGCCATCATACCGGCAGGTCCGGCACCGACCACGACAGGACGACTCTTAAAACAAACATTTAGCTTTGAATAATCAAGTTTTTCTTGAACGCTCATCGCTGTCAAATCTGCATTTTCCGGCAAATTTTCAGCGCAATCAAATTCTGCCGCATACACAAAAAAGAGGTTATCTTTATGGCGGGCATCTAAAGATTTTTTGACTAACCTTAAGTTATCCAAAGAAAGAGCACCAAACTTATCGTGTATGGCGGAAAGCACGGCTTTTTCATCAGCATTAAGCGGCATTTTGATATTATTAAAGCGATAGTGTGGCATCAAAGAAATCCTTACAAATTTTCAAAAAGTTAGCGCACAATATTGAATCTGTCAAGAAACATTGTAAGCTAAAGATGTTGACGATATTTAAAAAATATGCTACCATTTTCCTATGTTAAGAGGAGAAAAAGATGAGTAACGAACCGTTTTTAAGCAAAACCGAGCATATTTTATATATATGCTACAACACCCGTTATCATGGCGGTAAAGGCGACATGGAAGAATTTGAGCGCACCATCCCTCTCATCAACGTTTATGAACCGACCTCTCTTCTATCCGAAGAACATTACACGCCGGACTACATTGCCGGTATGTATCCGGAATTGGAAAACGCGTTAAAAGACTATAAAAAACAATTTAAGAAAAAAGCCGAACTTGCTCGTGCCATCCGCGAAAGAGAGGGTTTAACCAATACGCCTCTGTTCTTTTCCGATAAAGAATTAGCTGAAATATCCTCAGCCGTTATCAAAAAATATAACTTAAAAGACAGATATGATTTTTCATCCCCGCCCACCAAAGAGCAACAGGAACGTATCAATCACCGCCTTTTGCCGAAACAGAAACGCGAATTAAAGAAGATTTATACGCCGACAATATTTCATATCGGCATGGCATTGGCTGAAAAATGCAAAGATTCTCGCTTAATACATAAATTTATGTATATGGTACGCGGCTCAACGGAAGCTATTGCCACCGGTGAAATAGATAAAAAAACCGCCCTAGAACATATGGATATAGAGGGTGTACCGCTAGGGCTTGATTTATTAGAACTCCGTGAAAAAGGTATATTAGATGAGGAATTAAACATCAAAGATATGGATGCTTTTAAGAAATCCAAAGTGATGACGAAATTTAAGTTTGAAGGCAAGACCTATAACTTGAGCGCCGCTTCTACCGGAATTATCTCTCCTGATTTAAGCTTAAAAAGATAAAGATATCTCGTTTTACAAACGTCCCCATTTTCAGGCTCTTTTATTGACATTGTAAAAGGCATGAAAATTGATTCGTCCCTTAGATGTATGTTTTACTTTAGTATTGCTTTGTGTAATTATTTTTTGCAAAACCTCTTCCCAATCTTGTTTTACTTGTTCTGCAGCTCTGCCAACACCATATGTCACCGGTGTTACATAATTTTCAGACATTTTTTGAGCATTTTTTATATAAGCTCTGACATAATCCTCTAAAGACTGATTTTTAGCATCTCGGAGACTTAAATCCACATTGCATCTTTCCAGCAACGTTGTAACAATATTATAAGCCTTTCCTTGATGTAACACAGAACTATTAGCCTCCATAGTCGCCATGAGCACAGTTTGCCCCGTTTTCGGATCCTGATAATTAATATCTGCCTTATTTTCTAAGGCAAGCAATACGGCATCAACATCCCCATTAATAGCCGCCGTCATCAACTTTTGGTTAGGTGTCAGTTGTTCAGTTTTAACTTTTTCATAAGATATTTCATTAGGAAAAACAATCTTTGTGGCCACAAGTCCGGCTAAAAGACCAGTCAATACTAAGCCTGTTTTTTTTAATTCGTCCATAACCAACCCCCTGTTACATCTTGAAACACTTACAATTTATCATAAAATCACATTATTGTCAACAACACTCCGATATTCAGACAATTTTCAAAACAGCCTCAATAAAAAACAGCTTAATACAACAAATAAATTTCCCACCGCCGCTAAAAAATACTTGCATTAAAAAAAATCATAAGCTATATATTTTTTCGTTGCCGTTTTAGCTCAGTTGGTAGAGCAACGCATTCGTAATGCGTGGGTCGGTGGTTCAAGTCCACTAAACGGCACCATTTTTGTTTTAAACTAAGATTTACCCACAAACATATTGCATTACGAAGCGTTGCGCAACGCATTCTACTTGTTACGTAAGCGTGCGCTTTATTGCGCGCGCTAACTTCACTTCGGACAAGCCAGTTGTAACGTTTGCCAAGGCAAACTAACAACTGCTATAGCTCTCGGAATTAACATTCCTGCGAGCCGTGGGTCGTTGTTGCAGGTGCGGCGCGCACTTCAAGTCCACTAAACGGCACCATTTTTATTTTAAAGCACTAGGTTTTCGCATTACGAATGTGTGGGTCGGTGGCGTGATGGGTGCAGAGCCTCCTCTGCCCACTAAACGGTACCATTTTTATTTTAAATTGCTTTAGCGTCATCCTGAATTTATTTCAGGATCTCATGAGATTCCGAAACGAGTTCGGAATGACGCAGTATAAACACCCCATTTTCCCCACCGTAGCCGAATAATCATTGACGAAACCTTAAAAATTTGCTACAAACAGCCCATAAAACAAATTATTATAAACTAAAAAATAAAAAGTTATGGGCAGTAATTATGGTTTTTCCGATTGGCTCGCCGATATGCAATCTCTGTTGGAAAACGGCATATCCGCGTTGCCTTGGCGATTATTGACTGTCGCCGCATTTTTGTTTATTCTCAGCGTCATTTGCTCGCTGTTTCTCTTAATTTTGCGCAGTCTGACATTTGATATTGCGGATAAAGATGACATCATTCAGGATAGAAGAAATTGCCCGAACAGTTGGTTCTTTGGCGAAGATTATGAAAAAGTGAATACGGAGATGAAAAAAAGCGTCATTCGTTCACACATGCTTTATGCCAACCTAAGCTATCACACCTTCTGGAATGTCGTCATTATGGGGTATTACCGCATATGCGGTGCGCCGATAAACAGAATGTATTACCGAGTCAATCGCTTCACAGACAGACATTGGGATATATTTGCGACGCTCAAAAGGATGTTTACCATCTACTCCTTATGCTTCATCTGGGGCTATCCGGTATTTTTGGTTATCACCCTCATCCGCATGAAATATCACAAAGACCCGCTGTGTTAAGCATTTCCCCGTCGTTTAAACCACGAACGGGGATTTTTTTTGTTAAAATAGAATTTTAAACTTGCAAACATGTTTCAAAAATGCTATTTTTAGAGCACGGCAAAATAAGAACAAGAAGAGGTAGAAATGAATTTAAAAACATGGCTTTTGGCCGGTCTCGGCTTTATGCCGATGAAAGGCTCCGCACAAGAATCCGGCACGAATACTCCGAATAATCTTAAAAATAAAATTGAAACGGTTGCTGATACCGCTACAACGGATAATGCGCGCCATAAAGCCAAAACCATAAAATTTAAGCCTGTTGCCAAAGATGCAACTGCCTCTGAAGATACATTAACCACCGATACGCTTAATGAAAAAGACACCTTTATTCCGGTTGATTCCACGGCCATTGCTTGGGGCAATATGAGTGCCAGAGAAAAAGTTTTATCCTGCTCGGAACAACTTTTATTGTTCATTACCCAGTTTGAGGATATCAAAGCTCAATCTTATGTTGACCGCACCGGCGGACAGAGAACACGTACCGTCGGCCCCGGCATTACCACCATAGACGGCAAAAAACTACCGGCCGGCTACCGTATTCCGAATATGACGGTTCTGTTTGATTTATGGAACAAAGAATTTGCCAAAGAAGGCGGATGGGCCGATAACCTTGCCACTTATTTAGGAGAAGTTCTGGATAATATGAAGCCGACCACCGAAAAAGAGCTGTTGCAATACAAAAGCATTATAGACGGCTGGCACAGTTTTCAGTGGCAAAACGGTATGGCGACCTTAGGTTCAAACGGTAAGCCCTCAAGTTTGGTAGAGGCATACACTCAATTTTTCAAAACCGGAGACTCCATTGCTCTCAACAAAGCTGAAACTTTATTCAATAAATATTGCAAAGTGACTTTACGTAACAAGAAAACCGGTAAGGCTGTTATCCGCAACGGGCAAAAAGTAAAAATAACCCTGCCTTCGTCTGTTGCCAGAAGAAAAGCCGAATGGGATAATATTACCATGCGCTGCATCACCGGCATCGGCCCTTGTCCCGAAGTTTTGGAAAATGATACCACAATTCAATACATGGACATCTTAGAAACCGTCGTCGGTGGCATTCACAGCATCAGAAACCATAAAACCGGAAAGTTGCCGGATGATTGGCCAAAGAAAGTCCAAGAGGTCGCCGGAGACACGGTAACTGTTCGCTACCAAAAACAGTTTAAGGAACTGAATAATGCGCCGAGCACCCCTGCCGATAAAGATAAAAAGGACGAAGAAGTAGATACTAATCCGCTACTGCGTTTCTTTAGAACGGTTCGCTCGCGCATAAAATAAATTTTGAACAACAACCTTGACAAAGACTAAAAATCAATATAGCTTGGCAAGCTGTATAAATTAAGTATTTGTCAAATTTAAATCCTATATATATGCAACAAACTATTACTAAGAAGAAGAACTGGGTGAAATTGAACCCGGCATTTTGGGGCTATCTTATCGCGATACTTTTGCTCTTAACGGCAAGTGCATTAGTTTCTGATTACAAGCTCATCTTAAATGTGTGCACAGTGCTGTGTTTCATCGGGCTGATTAAAAGCCTCAAGGATCTCAAAGAGGCCATATCCGAACCGGACACGGCAGAAGGTTTTCCCGCAAACGCATCTTGGCCGGGGTTAGGCCGAGAACCGAAATGGGAGGGCACAATCTCTCCGGTAACAGATTACGTCAATCCGCGCTATGTGTATGGCGATGGGGCAGAAAGCGAAACACCGATGCAAAATCATGGTCGGGTTATCGGCTACCGAATTGGCCCCGCACTCGTCATTCACAGTCAAGTCGGCTACGGCAACAGATGGGGCGAACGGCACATCGGCGCGTTTATGGATTGCTTTGGCGGTAAGCTGTTAACCAAAGATGAAGCAGATGTTCTGCGTCAAAACTGGAAGATTGTCTCTAAAATGCGTCAGCAAATCGGTGATGCACCGTTACCCAAACCTTTCTTCTGGCGGGTAGACAAGCATGGTTACGCTGTCGCTACCAGTTGGGATGAAGACACCTTGGAGTACAATCCGTCCCGATGCGCTATTATCTTAAAAAGATAACTCTCAAGAAAAAAGCCCCGTCAATACTGACGAGGCTTTTTTCTTGACTTTTAAACCCTAAGCGATATATTTCAATGCTGAAAAAATAAGCATATATTCTATAACTTAAAAAATTTTTATGTATGAAAAAAATTATTGAAAAAAGTGTAGAATGGGTCATCTTGCATCTTATGGAGATTCCCGTTTTCTGCCTTCTGCTGTGGGTTTTAGCAGCAGTTTTAATTGCCTTTAACTACACTGTATGGGGTGGCGTTATCCTCTTTATCGGTACGGCGATTGCCATTATCTGCGGTATTGTATTCAACCTCTGTGTTGAGCCGGTTTCCCAATCCAAAAATGTGCCGAAAGGTTTTCCGGACGGAATAACTTGGAACGGTCTGGGTGATGAGCCGAAATGGGAAGGGGAAATTCCCGTGGTAACGGATTATACCGAGCCTCGTTACATCTACGCCAACGGTCACGAAAGCTCAACCTACAACAAGCATGGTGGCATGGTGGTCGGTTATCGTATCAGCCCGACGCTGGTTATTCATAACATGGCAGCCGGCGGCAACGGATGGTTTCGTGAACACATCAGACCGTTCATTGAGCGCTACGGCGGAGAGCTTTTAACCTCTGAAGATGTTGCGATTTTGCGCAAAAACTATCCTGCCGTGGATGCCATGCGCAAAAAGGCCGGAGATGATATTCTCCCGCGCCGTTTCTGGTATAAAGGAAACTACGGCAGCGAAGTCGCTTATCTTGAAGAAGAAAAAGACGAGTATGACCCCGATTGCAGCGGTATCATCTTAAAAAGACCATGTGTTTAAACAATAACAGCGCCGATAGGATTAACCTATCAGCGCTGTTTTTTTAAGACCTGATAAACGGTTAGTACGGCGTATCGTTACAGATAACCGGCTGTTGCCGTACCTGGTAAGGAAGTTCCCCCTCTGCCTCATAGAGAATAACCGTTGTCACATGTCGGTCAAGCATACTGTCATAGACTTGCTCAAAATCCAACGAACTGACCACAATCTCAAAGGCTGATACCCGATTTAAATCCACCGTTTGAGGAATCTGTGCGAGCACCTCATCAACACCGGGGCGGAAGAACCCATAGTAGCCGCCGTAGTGATGATAGCAGGTAAACTCTGCCAATTTGTTTAAGGGCGGTACGGTCAAAGGTTTGCAACCCTCTTTCTTCGTATTCTCCATCACAATCTCATCTTGCGAAAAATTGTAGATGTAGCTCTGCCGAATGTCACACGGCTTGATGAATACCAGCCGGTCATCATCCGCAAACTGACCGTCGTCACGCTTTTCACCGTCTTTTGTCAGACGCACGAGCGGTTTAATGTTTTTAGCACGGCGGATAAGTTCTTCCTCCGGCACCAGCTCTGCCTCCAAAATGTGACGATACAATGTCAGATAGTTCAATTTAAAAACATCTGACCACCCATTTGCAAACTGCAGTCTTTCTTTGAATTTCTGCAGCTTCTGTTCAATGTCTGGTTGTTTCATATAAAAATTTTTAAGAAATAAAACATAACGCTTAAAGCTATACCGCTCTTATATCAGTTTTAGACAAAAAGTCAAGCTTAAAAAATATTCGTTACGACACGCCACCGCTTATCATTAAAACAGACTTTTTACTTGCGAAAAAACAAAATTATGTTATATAAAGTCCCGAATAAATTAAGTATCTGACGATTATTAAAGTAAGACTATGTGTTAAAAAAGTTCAATATAATTCACTAACTAAAAAAACAACAAAATGAACAAGAAAGTATTATTATCGGCATCTGTGGCGATAGCTGCATATGCTTTGGGTGTAACGGGCTTTACCCTCGCTGTCAGCGCACACGTCTGGCACATTTTAGGCATTCCGACCTATATCGTAACTGCCGCCTCTTTTGTGGTTGCCAATTTGGTACTGACCGCTCTTTTCGGCAAAAAGAACGAATACTCAAACATCATGATTACGCAAGGCCTCCTCTTGGGTATAGCTTTTTCTAGCATACGCCTCTTTGTGCCGGTTTGCGCATTGATGACAAACGCTATGCTGGTTGCAAGCTTCGGTATGATGGCTTTAGGCTGTATTCTCAAGCTGGCATTATCCCTGCCCCGCACCCGCGCTCTCCCTTATTAAAGGGCTTTAAGCAGAGAGAAACATTATTGTTTCCCCCTGCTTTTTTTGGGAAAAAATTAAAAAAAATTGACTTCCGACCAAGTTTTTCCAATAAAATTAAAGCATAGATATTATAAGGAGAAAAATGATGAACAGACGCGAATTTTTAATGAGCACTTTAGCAGCCTTTGCCTTATCCGCATTACCGAAATTAACCGTAGCGGAAACAATTGCCGTTTCAGATGCTCTCAAATCACAAATCAATGATAATAACAAACTCGGTTTCGGCTTTATGCGTCTGCCCTTAAAGAACCCGAACGACCAAACTTCCATTGACTATGAGCTCTTAAATAAGATGGTAGATAAATTTATGGAGCGTGGTTTCACCTATTTTGATACGGCTTGGATGTATATGGGCTATGAAAGTGAAATAGCCATCAGAAAAGCCGTTGTTGAACGCTATCCGCGGGATAAATTCACGGTTGCCAGCAAGTTGCCGATAGGTATGGTCAAAAGCGCGGAAAATATGGAAGAAATCTTTAATAAGCAATTAGAAAAAACCGGATTAAAATATTTTGATTATTACCTTGTACACAATGTCAATGCCGGTACTATGGATAATGTAGAAAAATATGATGCATTTAAATTTGTTGCCGAAAAGAAAAAACAAGGCAAAATTAAGCATATCGGTTTTTCCTTCCATGACAATGCCGAGCTTTTGGAAAAAGTCTTAAAAGCGCATCCTGAAGTTGAGTTCGTACAATTACAAATCAACTATATTGATTGGGACAACCCGACAATTCAATCCCGAAAATGCTATGAATTAGCCGTTAAATACAATCTGCCGGTGGTTGTCATGGAGCCGGTTAAAGGCGGTAGTTTGGCACAAGTTCCCGCAAACGTTGAAAAAATATTCAAAGATGCCGAACCGGATATGTCCGTTGCCTCGTGGGCAATTCGCTATGCCGCAAGTTTACCGGCGGTACGTACGGTTTTAAGCGGTATGACCACCATGGAACAATTAGAAGATAATACCGGCTATATGCAAGACTTTAAGCCTTTAAACGATTCTGAAAATAAAGTCATAGAAGCAGCCATTAAAGAATTACACGCCTCTATTGCCATCCCCTGCACTGCCTGTCGCTATTGTGTGGAACATTGTCCGATGAAGATAGATATTCCGGGCGTGTTTGCTTTATATAATGCCGAAAAGCAGGAAAAGGGTGATAAACCGTTTACCGTCCAAAAGGTTTATTACAATAACCTGACCAAAACTTCCGGCAAGGCTTCGCAGTGTGTCCATTGTAAAAATTGTGAAAAGCATTGTCCGCAACATATTGTTATTAACGAGTGGATGACCAAAATTGCTCAAAC
>Ga0247610_10000757_pt1 | contig 43888 bp, 45 predicted proteins | sample 174DNAGHGhighgp2_FD_193483 | JGI IMG/M metagenome (GOLD analysis project Ga0247610, IMG submission 193483) | Sheep rumen microbial communities from Palmerston North, Manawatu-Wanganui, New Zealand - 1742 DNA GHGhigh gp2 | ecosystem: Host-associated > Mammals > Digestive system > Stomach > Rumen...
GAGTAACACTAATTACTTTGAATAGTAAGTCTCTATCTAAGTAGTTGATACTAAAGTATCCATTTACATAAGGATCAAATAGATTAGGCATTAGATAAGCAGTACCAGATATCTCCGCTGCCTCTACACCAAAGTCTCCATAAGCAGCATCCATCTCTACCTTACTGATACCAAATAGATATAGATTGTTATACTTAGTGAATCTTAAAGAGCTTAGATTACCTAGATCTGAATAGTGGATATGTAACCCTTGGTCTAATGTAGTATGTTCTTTATTGATGTTATAGTAGGTAACTATAGTAGGCTTCTTATTAGAATCAAATATTTGCATGAATGGTTGATTAATTCTACTATGAGCATCTCCAGTGATTGATGATATCATCTCCTGATGATAATTAAGACTCTTAAACCCCATCTTCCTTTCCCTCCTTATTCCTCATATAGGATATTTACTATGGTGTCTGAGAAAAAAGAAAATAGAGGGACCAGAATAGGTCCCTCTTTTGTTGATTGATAGTAACTATCAATCATTAGTATTTCGAGGCTCCAATGGTGTCGTAGTCATCCATCTGGAACACCTCCTTTTCCAGAGCCATGAATATATTTCATTTTATCAATGGCTCTTTAGTCCCAATTATAATATATCTCTGAAAATTCTTTAGATCACACTTTCTTATTTTTGAACTCAGAGCACAGGTATTCGATGAATTGCTTATAAGCAGTTTCACGATCAAGATCACCTGTTTCATCATAACGGAACTTAATACGCTTCTTCCTTACCATTTCATAGTAAGCAGGAGTCTCAACAATATCAACCCCATTCTTCTCCATCCAAGAAGTAACAATCCTCTTATCCATAAGATTCAGTTTAGCCAAAATTTACCATCCTTTCACTAATATCTTAGAACTATCTTTGATTCTGGATAATGGTACTCCATAATCCTTCTCATTCTTATATGTGTTGTGATGCTGATATACAGGAATTTGTAGAGGACCACATAGTTCTTTTATCCTATAGTATATAGCCTCTTCAACATCATTATCGAAGTATATGTGAAATACCACATCTAGCAAACCAAATTCCTCTAGAACTATCTTGATAGCAGAAGTATATGCTTTAGATCCCACTGAGATATACAACTCATTCTGCTTATTACTATCTCTAAGGTTATAGAATATGCTGTTGATATCAAACATTCCTTCAGCTATATTCACCCTTATAGTTTTATTATAGTTAGAGATAGTTGGAATAGCATAGAATCTCTTGGGATCATCATTCTGTATCAATCTATAGTTCACGTATTTCTTATCTATAGAAGATAATACACCTCCTTGATTAAGATTCCTAAGGTTGACAGTGCTATTATTCATCCCTATAGCTCCGATAAAGAATGTATCTAACTCTTTGACTATTGATGCATGTCTAGTAAGAGCTAGATTATTATTCTTTATCAAAGAAGCTAAGGAAAGAACAATCTTATTCGAGACAAGATCCAGATATGTGAGATCCAGACCCAGTCTCTTATTGAAATACTCTAGTTTACCTCGATTGATGTCATCATCCACTATGGTCTCTGGCTTCAATACATAGATCTTCCTAGAGGTATTATATCCTATGGAGTTACTCTTCATCTTATTATAACTACCAAGATCTAGAAGTAACTCCACAGGAGCATCACATAACTGTCTTAACCTATTTGGGGTCAATAACCCTCCTGCTCCACAGTTGAAACAGTTGAAGAATATCAACCCAGATGGATGATTAAGACTTATGTAGAATCTCATTTTGTAAGGATTAGTAGCTGAATCACCACAGAGCCTACACCTACATACAAATTCAGCTCCATTACTAGCTATAACCCCTTCAGGAAATTCAGTCTTAAGAAATTCGACGAACTCATTTAATTGAAACATCTTTATCCAGCTTCTCCCATATCTTCTTAAGTGCAGCCCTTATTTCCAATATAAGAGATCCTATTATGCATATGAGGCTTATCTCTATTGATTGCCATGATTCAATTTTATCCGCATCTAAGATCAATGTCGACAGCACATATACGATAACTACAATAAAGCAAATCCTTGCTATTTTATCTAACATCATTTCCTCCTTACTTGACAAAGTAGTCAATAGCAGCAGTGCAAATACCAGCACAGATAGCTGCTGCAATTGCACATTTCAAACCATAGATGCTGAATACATTCCTAAGACGTTTAATCGTGTCAATCATTTTGTTTCCTCCTTATTTTCAAGCTTAATAAACTCATCAAAGCTGTCATAGTTTAAATTAATGGTCATTGTATTGTATTCTCTGATGAAATCACCAAAATCAATGCATTCATACATTTGTTGCAACTTAGATTTCATATCAAAGATCAAAGGTGGAAACAATTCATATGTTCCAGTGAAATTACTCACTTTTCCGTCATCAATTACCCAGCCACTATTAATTACATGCTCCATGAGCATATAACCATTAACAAAATCATCCAATTTTTCAACACATTCGGCTGATGTATCTCCTTTGATGAGAAGATAATCGAATGTATCAGAATACCCATTGGTGTATAAGATTTTAATTTTACTACTCATTACAATCAATCCTTTCTCTTGAATACAGCACTCTCAGTAAATCCTGCTGGTTCATATACACCAATCAAAACATCATATGGAACCTTAATTGGCCCTAAGAAATCTCCATTACTAGAGTAGTCTTCACAGAGCCATAACCGATTCTTACCACCAAGATGTTTGATACAAATTACATAACTACCATTCTCTCTTTTGAACATATATCCTCTTTCTACATTATTGATGAATGAACCTCCACTCAATCTAATCACCCTCTCAAATAAGATTCTTTCTTGTTAACTCCTTGTCTTTCTCATTCATTTTTTGATACCATTTACACTGGTCTAATTTTCCTTTGAGTACACAGTATAGTGTAGTTGACCCAGTGTATCCTCTCACCTCTTTCTCTCGATAGATAGCAACATGATCTAGTCTACCTGTTTCCATTAACTTCTGTTTCAACTCCTCTATCTCATCTGGAAACAGGGTACTATTCAACTCAACAGCAAAATCTACTATATCTGGATGATAGAATAATCCATTGTTTATCTGGACTAATTCATCATTAGATAACCTTTGTTTATTTTCCATAACAATCACCCTTTAATCAAAACAAGAGAGTACCATTACTGGTACTCTCAAGTCATATGCTTATTAATCTTCTACTTTCATCCTCCATACATGGGAACCATCATTACTATTCCATGCCTTGGATGCAAACTTATCGACATCCCTATGTGTTTCTGGCACAGGAATATCTTCAATATCTTTCAACCTATTAGAGTCTTTAGCCTTAGCTTCTTCAGTAAAGTAAGATCTAGCTTCAGACCCAGCAGAGATCAAGATAAACCTCATGAACTCTTCGCAGATTACTTCAGGTTGTAACTCAATCTTCTGCCCATTCAACTCAGGATCATCATAGGATATGAAGGCAAATTCACTACTCAGTATAATAGCCATATAGCTCATCACTTGTTCTTCCTTAGCAGGATTTCTAAAGAGATTCACTATTTTCTGCCAAGTAGGAGATGCCTTTACTTTCTCCATATCCTTCTTATTGATACTCTTTCTATCTACAAGCCTTACAACTCTGCCTCCAATAATCTCATGAATGATTACAAAGTATGAACTAAGCAATCTCTTAGAGGCAATCATAAGAGCAATATATTCATCCTTATTAGTGAACTTCGATGTTATAGGATCACCGAAGTATTTATATACAGACAGATTTACAAGTTCCTGCTGGAACCTATTCATTATCTGTCCACCATTCTTAGTAAGCTCTTTCCTATAGAAGTCAATCTCTTCATCAGTGATTGGTCCAAGGCCACTATGATTCATAATCGCTTTCATAGTTGTCATCTTATTAGCCTTGATAAACATATGCATATTCTCATCTGTCTTTTCGAGATTAGCTTCATACTTATCTATCTTCGAGTTGTTATCCTCATCCCTAAGAGAAGAAGACAATGGAACGAATGTATAGTTATATGAAATATCGAGAATCTTATATCCGATATTCTGCCTAATAGCACTGAAGTTGAAACTAATGATATGCTGATTGAACTTATACTTCGGAGATAACTGAAGTGGAATATTCTCTACAGACTCTATTGTATGAGTAGTAGGATTAATACTCCTGATATTCTGCATATCCCAAAGCTTATTCTTCTTCTTGCTTCTCTTTACACTAGACATGACAGTCTCGTATAACTTAGACATCATATCTACTGATTTGAACATAGCAAGAATTCTATAGTAGAACGACATGAGTGCATCATTAATCTCATTAGAAGGATATTTTCTAATTGCGATATAATGACTCACTAAGGGAATAGTAAACTTCTGCATCATACTGAAGTTAAGTAACAGTATAGCATGAGCATCAGTATACTGTAAGGAGACATTATTAGTCTTCTTACCATTATTGAGATTGAACTTATAGTTTCTCTTAACCATCAGATCAATCTTAGTCAACATAACCGGTGTGAATATATACTTGAAGATATCATCGAAGAGATCCTCTTGAGTATACTTATCCACATAGTCGATCATATATTTGATATGAGAGTAATTGATCAATAATTCATGCTCAGGATCATAGTACTTCTCAAAGTAATTGATATATTGCACGAACTGCTGTCTGATGTTATCACTATTATAGCACCTCTTAGCTTTAAGATTGAAGAAGTCTATACTAGAATTATCACTCATATTGAAGAATATATGTAGTGGTGCATATATTCTAGATTCAGTTGTCTTAAAGATTTCATCATCTGGATTAGTTGGCATCCATCTATCGACTTCAGGAGTATTAGTAAGATCTATTTTGAATGGTGGTTTTCTTAAGACCTTTACTTTCTTATGTGCGAACTCTTTACAGTTCTGCCTTATCGTATTAGTAGCATTCTTATCTAAATCATTTAGTACTTTCTCTTCCTCAGTACTAATGAAATCATTGAATACCTTCTTAGTTTCTCTATGTAGTTTTGCAACTTCAATAGCTTCCTCTCTGATTCTAAATGGTGGATCCACCAATACCTTAACAGGTCTGATTTTGAATGGAGGATCCACTAAGACTTTAGTTGGTCTAATCTTAAACGGTGGGTCTACTAAAACGGCTTTTGGCCTGATTTTGAAAGGGGGCTCTATAAGACCCCTTTTCTTTTCATTATCACCAAGTGTGATATTTTCCTTTCTTATCATTACAACCATCCTCCTTAAAGCCACTACTATAATATATCGCTATTCTAGGTTTTGGTCATATCTTTTTCACTGACTTTATGAATGATGTCTTTTTAGCTGAGCGAGTTGATGTAATATGTTTTGAGGTACCTGCTTTGGCTGTTCTTAAGCCTTTGTTCCGATCACCTTCTGTTTTCTCTAATGATTCAAACCTCTTCTTATCCTCAGCTTGGTCTTTCTCTACCTGTTGTCTATTGGCAAACTTTACATTTGAATGCTCTACCATCTGTAGTAGCATTGACTTGTTATATTTTCTAGCCTCATAGTCAAACTTCTTCTTAGAGAATAGACCCTTAAGCTCCATTATCAAGTAAGCGAAATAGAATGATTTTACATATCCTACCTCGTTCTTTCTATTTGTTACTATGGCTTTTTGTGTTCTTGCTTGCTTAGACATCTTAGTCTCTAAGTCTTCAAAGAAGAGCTTATTTTGTATGAATGAATAAGCATATGTGAACACGAATGATGGATCATTTGAATAGAACCTAACAAAGTAATCTCGAATAGATTCTGACCCTATTGCTTTATCAGACTTAGTAAAGAACTCAAGACATACGTCATAGTAGAATCCTTTAACTTTCTCTGATGGTACTTTGATATATACAATATATCTACTCTCATTATCTTTGAAGAGAAAATATCTCACTTGGCCATTTTCCCTGAGAAGCAACTGATTAAGCTTCTCTCTATACATGCGATCATACATCTGTCTATTAGACATAACCCTATTTTGCATAGGATTCTTAATGTATTCTGGAAATGTAATGTGCATTGTCATCTTTCATCTCCTTTGGCAGTAAAGATGGGTAATGGCGAACCATTACCCAGTAGTTAGTTATTTATTCGTTTTCTACTCTTATCAATCGAAGATTAAGAGCATTAAGTAATCTAATAAACTCAGGTTTCGTTAGTTGTCCATCATTATCCCATTTTGATATGATTTGTAAACTAACTTCATCTAAGTCTGGATCAAACATAGATCCTAGAACAGCATTAGTTAACATCTTCTCATTCGTATCATCTAATATCATAACCTAATACCTTCCTTTTCTGCCAACTCTTGTTCTTTCCTCTTCTTAATATCATAGTCAGCTCTATAAGGGAATGTATTAGCAGGTTCAGGACAGATATACTGATTAGATGTAGCCATGATGGTAATAAGATTACTGATACCTTCAAGGATTCTTACATCAGACATAATAGAGCTAAGGACAGGATAATCTTCTCCAGCCGCATTAGGTACTTCACCAGTCAGAATGATATCAAGTACTAAATCTAGGTCCATATCAATGTTACTGCAATACTCTCTATAGAGTACCCTAATAACATCCGCATAGGCCTTTCTGATGCACTGAACGATATCATTTTCAATAGGATTCTCACTTTCTGACATACCACAGATAGCTCTATATGCTTCTACATTAGCACCAAAGCCAACACCATCACGAGCTGCTGAACGGCAGTTCATTACAGCATCTTCAATAGCGCTCTTACGCTGGTCTCTATCACTAGCAGATACACCACCAACAAACCACTCAACATAACTTGCCTTAAGAGAATTAATCCTCTTCCTGATATGATAGATATCTTGATAGGTTGCTTTATCAGCATAAGCCTTCTTAAGCTCAGTCTCAAGATAAGCAAGTAAAGACTTATATGTTTCACTAGGCTCAAGCTCAACAATACCATCTGTCTTAGCCACAACATTATACATCTTCGTAGGTTCAATAAAGGTAGTCTTATAATGATCACTCATAACACTACTAGCAGTTCCATAGAACTGATCTACTGTCTCATATGTAGGTGCATTGCCAGCCTTCTGATCCTGTAACTGAATACGAGGATCAATGTATTTCTTAATAGGCCTACATCCACAGAGCTGCATGATATCACTATACATGTCATTATCTACATCACCAAGATTAGTCAATACAAGGATAGGAGGACGCTGCCTAATAGCAGATCCATTAAACTTACCCATTGTATCAGTGATCCTCTCCATAAGAGAAGATGCATCCCTTGACATCTTAGGAGTGATAATAACCGTAGGAATAATCTCAGTATGAGTATACTCTTCAGTATCAGGAATCATATTCCCATTAGGTCCTTTGATCATAACAGGAGCACCATTCTTATCAATCTTAGGTTTACGTTGTCCATTCATATACATGATTGGTTCCCAAATATTATTATTAACGATAGTATCAAAGAACGCAATCATTTCTGGTGTATCTACAGGATCAGTGAATGCATAGATATGAGGATTCTTGATAGTACAATTGTTCTTATCAGGATTATTTACATAGGCCTCTTCAATAAGACCAGTTTCAAGAACCAATCCATTATAGATACCTACAATATCATCCTTCTGAGTAGTTGTATTAAGAGCAATATATACTTCCTTACCAAGTTCCTTATAGAGCTGATAAATTTGCTTAGAAATCTTCTCATCACCATTAGTAGAGATCAAAGAGATATCAAGAGCATCCTTAATCTCAAAATCTCTACCATTGTTCTTAATGGTATCAATCATCTTATTGACAATCTTCTGGAAGGTACGTACAATCTGTACAGGAGCTACATGCTTACCTTCCTTCTTATATTTCTTCATTAGTTCGATAAGATTCTTAAGCATATTGCGAGCAAGAAGAACGGCACTAGTAGTTCCATCGCCCACCCCATCAGAACCCTTGACAATATATTCGGTGATCGACTGTATATTGGAGACAATCGTCCTCTCAATAATATTATGATACTTAATATTTGCAAGTATAGTATGACCATCTTTAGTATATACAGGCAAAGCATTATCACCTTTTTGGATAAGAGAGTTACTTCCATAGGGACCATAGCTTCTTTCTAAACAATTCCCAAGATCTTCCATGATCTGGACATAGAGATCAGAAAGACTATCATTGTTTACTACATTAGAAATCATTTCCATTGTTAAACTTCCTCCTTCAAAGGTAGTATTACATCTGTATATGGATCTACAAGACCAAATTTACAAGACCCCATATATGGCATAGCAGCTTCAAACAATGGTAACTCAAATCCAGAACCTTGTTCTAGATTATATTGTGCTCTCATTACTCTAAACTGCATTGCTCTAGGATGATCTAATTTGTTATGTATATCCCATATATTATTGGTAAAGTAACAATCATATTTCACATTGATATCTATTTTCTCATCTGGCTTTCTTATGATTGTCTTTACATCTAGGTGTTCATCATAGATCTTTTTACAATACTCTGCTTGCTTCTTATTATGACATAGTATAGTAGGATGAGTGAATGAATTAGCTGCATATATCTTTACTAATCCTCCTACAGGAAAGAACTCATAGTAGCTCTCTAATATCTCCTCCTCTAGAAACTCACGATAGATATTATCAGCACTATCTTCATACTCTGGTCTGAGTATGATATTCAGAGGATTGAATTGTTTATTGCTAATTATAGCACACTTTAGAAAGTACTCATTATTGATAGCAACATCTGGATTGAAATACTTATCAGTCCAGAACTCTTCTCTCACCATATGAATCACAGCTAGATTAAAATCTACTATTGATTCAAAATCAAATAAGGGTCTAAGAGCAGAAGTACCCATAATGATTCCTCCAAGAAAAAGAGTAGAGCGCTAGGCTCTACTCTCATATTTAGTTATTGGTTAATCTTTATACCAATGGCTTTCCATTATACTTTACCGTTACTTCAGTTTCTAGTATTTTACTAACTTTTTTTAATACATCCTTGTCAAAGATAGTAATTTTTTTACCATTAGAAAGCCACAAATCCATTTTAGCTTCTCCATCTTCTGGATCTATATATGGGAATGTAGCTTTTGTGATGAAAATATCATCATCAGATTTCTGCATCTTCTACTTCACCACCAATGAGAGAGTCATCATCTTCTCCATCACCGATAGCATCAGACAGAGAACCATAAGAAGTCTTAGGTAAGCTACTTCCACCATTACGGAAGAACTCACTAGCTCCACCAGTCCTTCTATTAACAGACTCAATACCAAGATGTTGTTTAATCTGAGAAAGACTCCTATACGTGTTATTCTCAGCGAACTTATTAGCATCTACAGTAGCATATGCATGAGCATAAGTCATAGCATCAATATACTGCCTAAGCTGATTCTTAAACATTTCCAATTCAATATTGTTATATGGCTCACTAATCTTATCAAAATTCATAGTACCTTCATCAAAGTTACGGATAGAATAATAGTATCCATTTTCTTTGAATTCATATGCATATCTACTATCAATCTGGCCTTCCTCATTCATCCTACGAGCTACCAGTACAGTAGCACCAGGCTTACCATAAGAGTCACCGGTGCTAATACCAATGAGACCCTTAGGAGTATCAACTCCATAGAAGAAGTTAGTAGTTACACCCATAGACCTATCTTCTTCATACTTCTCAATTTCCTTAAGAAGCATATAAGCCTTAGGTACTGACAGATGAATAGTCAGCTCAATATTCTTCTCAGTCTCTGTACCTCCAGGAATAAGAGGAGTGATAGTAACCTTAAGAAGACTATTGAACATAGCAAAACTTAAACGAGTACGATCAATAGCATCCTCATTAGGATTTGAGTAACCGTACTTAGAATATACCTGAGGACTATACACATTAGACTTGTTACCATTGTTCTTGAAATTGTTTTGAGTACCTAACATCGTTATCAATCTCCTTTAAAGATCTAGTATCTAAATGTATACTCAGATATCAAAAATAATAGGATTAGGATTTCTCCTAATCCTATTATAAATGAATCTTCCTACTGAGTATTACTCCATCCAACGGCCAAGAGGACAGCCATTAGAAACCTGTCCAGAAGCAATAGCCGTCTTATTGGAAGAGAGACCACGAATACCAGCAACAGAGCCAACACCGTTAATCACGTTGATGACTACCATCACAGCACGAGGCTCTGCATTGGGTACAAGAGTACGAGCTTCACATACTAAGTAGTAGTTGGTTCCAGAAACAATCTGAGTACCAACGAACATGATAGGCTTGTAGCTAACGCCAACAAGCTTACCAGCCGTATTCTTGAAGAGAAGATCAAGATCCCTATCAAGATCAGCCTCAGTCGTAATAGAATATACCTTAGCACCCTTGCCACCAACAGACCCATTAGGAATATTTACTACGAGCTTGCAGATGAACACATCATGGTCCTTATTGGCGACAATCTGACGAGCAATGAAGATATGATTTGTTCCATTGACAAGCTGATTACCTACATACCAGATGGGTTCATAGTTAGCCCCAAGGATATTACCAAGAGCCTCATCAAGACCACTAGCGACATCCTGGGGAAGAGACGTGCAATCACTATTTACAATATTAACTCCACCTAATTCTCCACCAAGCTTGAAACCTCCAAGAACTTCTCCCATAATAAAACACTCCTTTAAACATAGATTAGTATTAAGAACTTTCTATTTATATGTAATGTATCATTCAAAAATCTATTTAGATTCTTCTTCATTGAGTTTCTTATATAATGTTTTAGATACTTCCATACATGCTTCAGCAGCTCCTTTAATAGCTTCTTCTTTTGTCAATGATATCTTTGATCCATCATTAAGAGTAACTGTGAAATTAGTACCATTGTAACTCATGAGTTTTACATCCTTTAAACTACTCATCTTTTATTCTCCTATACACAGAAACAATGAATATCTTCAAGAGCTTTATCTCTTATATATTTATCATACTTAGCCTGTTCACTATCAGCACCATAGTATTCTACAGAATCTTTATATACGTCACAATAGCACTCATAGATATCTATATCTCTTTCTACCCAAGTACATGGATCACTATAGTTATACATCTCATATAGATTATCACCCATAGTATGGATAAGACACTCAAACCATTCATCCATGGTGTTACATAATTCACTATCATTCATACCATACTGAGTATTGAAGAAGATAAAACCATCAAGAACCTTTTTGAGAGCACCATTCTTAAATGTAATTACAGCAATACCATTTTCATAGTCAACCTTGGCATCTTCTATTAGATCAAACATAAGTGCCACCCTCTCTATAGACAATAACCTCATATTCATTATCAGGATCACTTATAATTACCTTTTCAATCTTAGCATTTCTAATAACTCTATCACACATCATGCAAGCCCTACCAGAACATACTTCTTTCTTAATACAATCATATCCATAGACGTACATAGTAGCATCTTTCATTTCATCAGCAGATGCTTGAATAATAGCATTCTGTTCAGCATGAACAGCTACACACATCTCGTATCTTTCTCCATGTGGGATTTTGAGCTTTTCCCTTTTGCAATTACCAACATCAGAACAATTATCGCACCCCACAGCAGATCCATTATAACCAGTGCTAATGATACGATCATCCTTAACAATAACTGCACCGTAATGCCTCCTAAGACAAGTTGATCTCTCTGATACCGCTTTAGCGATATTCAGATAATATTGTGTTTTACTAGGTCTATTGTTTTTCTTATCATCCTTAGTATTGATATATACACTCCTAGTATAGATATATGGATCTTTAATATCCTCATCCTTATGTCTTTCTTTCCACTTAGCTTTCATCTCTTCAGTATATGGGTCACCATCAATGGTCAATGGCCTACTATTACTATCAAACCCATAAATCCCAAAGACATTCCTATCAACACTCGTTACAAGTTGTCCGATATTCATAATGGTTAACGCATTAGAAACCTTTTCTATAGCATTAGCATCTATCTTAGTAATAGAGTCATACTTATTATTTAACTCGTTATACTTCTCATCTAACCACTCGCCATCTTCAATGTATACATTGTTTACTGACTCTAACCAAGCCACAAACTCAGTCCTGTCTACCATTATTAGCCCTCCTTCTAATAACTTCATTGATACCATTGACTACACTTTTTCTCTCAATACTTATTAATTTACCAATATCCTTATTGGTTATCCACAGGAGATATCCATTCTCCCATATGATATCTCCTTCATACATCATACTTTTAATATCAGCTAATTCTAATCTATCATGTATTATTCTTAATATACATCCATTAGAGCACTTAAGAATATCACTTGCCTTCTTTATAGCAAGAAACCCATATGGCCCATAGAAGAAAGCATTTACATAATATTTTCTATCGTCACAATAGTTATATTCAGTGACAGTCCAAATAGTCTCTTTCATTATGTATCCCCCTTTCATCCATACTATAATATATACACATGATTAGAATTGAATAAGAGGATACCCGAAGGTATCCTCCAACATTACACTGTAGTCTGATCTCTGATAGTAGGATATACTATATTGATCCTACTATAGTCATCTTTCATTAGAGTCTTACTAGATAAGATATCCCTTAGCTTACGATACTTATCTAGAAGAAGATTCCATCTCTTATCATCATTCTTATTCAGTTCTTCTGAATCTATATAGTCTTCTATAATAGATATCCTGCTGTTTATCTTATGCATTATCACTAATGCGTCGTCTTCTGTCTGTACGTTCTTAGTAAGCATCGTAAGCTCATAGAAGTCTTCTTCATAAGACTTAATACCCTTACGCTTTAGACCAGCAATAAATCCTCCTTCTTGGATATAGTTACCAAGAATAGAGTCATCATCAATTCTTCTTAGTCTAATCTCAAGATTCTTAAGCTCAGACTTCTCAAAATAGCTAGGAACTATATCGACCATCTTTCTGATCTGATACAATGCAGGAATCCTTCTATTAAGAATATCATTGTATAGTCTCATAGTCCATGCCATTACCAAAAATTTATTACCATCTATCTTAGGAATATTACCAGTATATTTAACAATCTTTCTAAGAGCTGAATCTAAGTATTGTCCATATCCATAAGAGATTACAAATTCATCAGCAAGAATCTCATCATCTCTCTTATCAAAGATTGAATCCATCTTTCTTATAGAGTCTTTAATACCAAAGGTTAGAATCTCTCTATAATTGATATTGCTAGTGACTCTAAGAGGACCATTAGTACACATGTAATTAGCCATATTCTTCTTAAATCTATTTACAGAGGAAGCATCATTTACAATATGACCAACTTCATGTAATAGTATAGCAACAAACTCCTCAGAAGTAATTCCTGTATTGAATAGCTTGCTATCTAACTCTAGTGAGTAATGATCTATTCTTAGCTCTTCATCTCCTTGAACGTATTTATATACATCTTCACTCTTAATAGATGGCATTACACACATACCGAAGAACATCTTATCTACATTATTCGTATATATGACTTCATCACATACACTATCTTTAAAGAATCTATTTAGCTCATTCTTAAGAGAAATAAGCCCTTCATGAAGAGCCTCTTTCTTATTAGGATCATTATAGTATTCCCAAATCCATTCATATGCATTACCCATACCGTTGAAGTCATAATCAATGACATTAACAGTAGCTCTAGTTTGAATAGGCATCTATCTTACACCTCCATGATTATACCCATGAATTATTTGGATTTACACAAGCTCGTCTTTGAGTGGAATCTGGTACTGTGTATTTATCTCTATACTTCTCAGGAATGTCGGCAGTATACGTATTGGCTCTATTAACTCCAATGAATCCAGGATCATCTCTATCATAAGGATCAAATGTCTTTTCTTTATTATCCATTATACTAACCTCCTATATAATCACTTTACTAGCATGTCTAGCAAAAAGAAAAAGAGTACCCATGCAGGGTACTCTAGTTTATAGTTAATAGTCTTAGCATTCTCTTCTGTTAGTCTTTACATTATCAAGCATATCCTTAGTCTCTTTATAATTCTTACGAAATTCCTTTATATCCTCAAGACTATCCTTAGTCTCTTTATAATTCTTACGATATTCCTCTATCTTCTCTAGCTCTTCTTTAACTCCTGCTTCTACTCTCTGTCTTACATCTTCAGGAAGTTCATTATAGAAATCATCAAAGCTACTACCCATGATACCTCATCCTTTCTTACAATATGAATACGTCCTTGCCATGCTCCATTGCATATCAGATACCTGCAATACCAATACACATTATAACTACAACGCAGAATGCCTGAAATGTTGCAATATCATTTTTACCAATCTCATGATCTATATCAATCTTGTTAGTCTTTACTTTATTACGAGCATATAAGTAGAATGCCAACAAGACCAATCCTACTGCCATAACTATTAATGTTTTATTGTATACCAACCATCCAGCTAGAACTAATATTGTTATAATCCCAGCCAGAACTGAAAGTGCTGTTATAGTTGTTCCTATGTACTTAAGTACTAATATTGCCATCTTCATAATCAAATACCTCCTTAAAATATGAATACATCCTTACCATGATATATTGCATGGGAGATACCAAAGACTCCTAAAATCATCAAAATAATAAAACATATTATCTGGCACATAATAATATCAATCTCTTCAACTTCACTATTTATATTAATCTTATTAGTCTTTACCTTGTGATGAGTATATAGATAGAAGGATAATAATACTCCTCCTATTATAGCTGCCACTGATGGGTAAGTATATATTAATTTCCCACCAATAAGTATTGTTGTTGTTATTCCAGACAATACACAAATACCTATAACTGTTATTCCTAAATATTTAATCATCAATACTATAGTTGCCATCATTAATTACCTCCTTAAAGTACATTACTATCTATACGGCACATCTATAATATATGCTTATTCTTGGGTTTGGTCAGAATAAAAAAGAGGTACCTAATGGTACCTCTAGGTTGTTTCTTTATTTATTCTCTGTATTTTTCTGCTGTTGTTTTACATAGAATCTTGCAGACTCAGTAACAGGAATACCAGCTTCAGTAGGAATATAGATTACTTGATCATGACTCTCTTTAAGAGCTTCTATCCAAAGATAATGAATATAAGCATCATTATTCTGAAGACTATCACCAATAATCTTATTAGCTTTAGCAACACCTTCAGCTCTAATCACTTCAGCATTAGCCAAGCTTCTAGCTGATTCTTCTTTAGCCTTAGCCTCTTGAATACTAATCTGTCTATTCTGTTCAGCTCTAGATAACTCAGCAGCACCTTCTTGCTCTTGTTGCCATATCTTATACTGAGGATATCCCACAGCAATAGTTCCAGATATAGCCAATCCAAATACAAGTACAGCAGTACCAATAACCAATGGTTCTTTTTCAATTGACTCATCATTTAAATGCTTGATCATAGAAATCACGATGACTCCAGCAAATACTATAACCGACAAGATACCAATACAGACAGCGATAATTGACATTATAATCTACCTCCTTTATCTTTATAAATATGGTATAGACTTATTAAATTTTGAAAAGGAGATTAGGATGGGATTTCTCCCATCCTAACCATTTAACCTTACTTATGCATCTTATTACTTACGTGCTTTATAACCCGTAATAATTTATTCAATGTTTTAATCGAATTCTCATCTAAATCAAGAAGACTTACTATATCATTTTTGAGATCTTCATTATCATAATCTTTACCAATACAATCATCAAGTTTTATATCATCTTCTTCTTCATGTTCAGATATTACTTGATCAGTCTTAGACTCAGAGATATCTTCTTCATTATCAGTAAAATAGAAATCCTCCGGTATAGTAATAGTTATTCTCTCTTGCTCTAATATATTCATCAGCCAGCCAGGTAGTACTAAAGTATTATTAAGAATATCATCATCAGTTACTTTAAACTTAACAACCTTATAGTTTTTATCATTAGTTATTTTAAATAGAAGATCATTTAGTTGACCATTAAAAAGACTCAAATCCATATCTTTTAAATACTTCTCAGAATTATTAATCATATCTTTTATAGCTATCAGAGTATAGACCGTACTTTGCATATCCTTGAATGCAGTTTTATAGAAATACTTTTGAGTCATTACGTCACCAATTACAGTAGGGATATCAAAAGTAGCTTTAACAGGTCTCATAAATTTATTAAACTTATCTATGATTTCCTTTTTGGTAGGAGTACCATGAGATTTAATATTTGGATCTATCTCTACTATATCTGTCTTAAAGATGTCTTTAAACTTATTATAGAAGTATACATCGTTCTTAACAAGATTAACTAACTCTTCTCTCTTATTAGGAATAATACTGATTCTAAAATTTAAATCTTGAACGTCTCCTAAGCCAAACACATCACACATATCCATAAGATCTTTATCAACTATAGGTGCAGCATATATCTTATATCTATCTGAATCATTTCTAAGAGATGTTTCAATAGTAGCTATATCAATTTTTAACATAGTAAGTATTTGCTTAATCTTGTTCTTAAACATATCACATAAGACTTCATCTACACTAGGAGTGCTATAGTCATCATATATCATATCAAACTTATCTGTTATAGGTGTTGTATAATCTTCAGATCCAAATTCTAACCAACACTTCTTATTTTCTGTATCTATTTGCATGAAGATACATAAGTCTTTCATAGTATCTGTTTCATCATTTTCAAATAGTGTATGAACTGGCTTTTTTACACTACTACTATAACCACAATAATCCATATAAGCACTATTCAATGTTATATAAATTTCTTTTCTCATTGTTAATCATCCTCCCTTTATAAATATGATATAGAATTATTAAATTTTGAAAAAATGTACTAGGATGGTTTCCCATCCTAGTACTATATGGTGAAAGATAATGTTAAATGTTAATACACAAAGTTATTTGGGTTTACATGCGACACCCTCGAGGTCATGTCTGGGGTCGTATAATTATTACGAACAGCCTCAGGCAGGTTGGCGCCATAATCATTTACCCTATTAACTCCGATCGGATCGTCGTTTTCAATGTACTCGGTAAGACCAGTAGGATTGAGAATACGATAACGACCCTGGACTGGCTGATATTCTACGCACTTGAATCTCTCGAATGCGTGAATTGCAGGAAGTGCCCAGTTTGCGGCATTTCTGATTTCGTTAGACACAAAAAGCTGATAATCGTATACGCGGTAAATACAACGATCTGTGTTCCTCGGATTCAAGAGGATAATGAAGTTGTTGTTATCACGCATCTTATCAGCGGATAAGAACTGATAAACTCGCTTGTCAGGAGTTACTACAGTCTTATGGTAATCCATCTGGATAGAAGCTGAGCTATCAGAAGATGTATAAGATACATTATCAGTAGGAGTCAGCTTACGGATAAGATCAGCACGACCAATGACAGAGATAGTCATGTTAGGATCATTGAGAACCTGAATCATAGGAGTGATAAAGGTCTCAAGCTGATCAATGAACATCTCACGGCGCCAATCAACAGGAGTAGAGAAGTAATACTTCTTGGGATCCATGTTGAAGGTACCAGAGAACTTGTTAGCAGCAGGAAGATTCATATAGCTCTTATCAAGGAACCTACGAATCTTCTCATCCTTATAGTTGGAAAGGATAAGCTTAAACATGCTCATGATCTTAGTCAACTGATTGACATTGTATAGAGCAGCAATATCCTTAACCTCTTCAGGAGATACTGGCGTATTGATAGGAATAGCATTAGGAATCTCGACGATATCCGTAACGACCTTCCAGTCAACATTGCAAGTACGAAGCATTGCACTAGAGGTATCAATCCTAGTGGTTAGCTTAATAGCAACAACATCAGGATTAGAGCACTGGATGAAGAAACGATTCTTCTTCACATAGCCCGTAAACATACCATCAACTAGCTTAGTCGTGGTTTCACCAGTACGTACCGTGACAGCAACAGACTCCATCATAGTACGATCATACTCACCATAGTTCGGATGGAAGAACTTCGGAGGTATAGAGTACCACTTATAGCCCATACCATCGGAAGCCATAGGAGCAGGGTTAACACCGTTAGCATCAACTGCAACTTCTCCAGCCTTAAGGAAAGTCTGAATAAGTACAGCAGAGATATTAGACTCGATGCTTAGGTTATCATCCATTGCATTGGCAGCGAATGTAGTACCAAGAACATCAGTAGTCATATTCTCAGGAAGCTTTAGAATAGTATCTTTGAAGGGAGCAGTAGACTCCATCATATCAAAGATCTTATTCTGCTCAAGCCACATATCAATCTCGTCTCCAACGGCATTTCGCATAATGCGATACTCCATAGAGAACGTGAACTTAGGACTACGAGCAACAAACTTCGGAATAGCACCCTTATCAAACAACGTATTCATCATCAGCATTTTGTGGATGTAGGGAGTGAGGCCAATGATGGGGTTGAAAGAACCGATGTTGGCATACTCTTGAATAGCTTCACGGTCATTCTCATACTGCTCTTCAAGCATATTGTAAGCATCTTCAACGGCCTCAGGAGTAGGATACATTGCTGTATCTTTCTCATCAATCTGGCCTTCGATAAAGAAGTTACGATAGCTATCATTAACATCTGCATCAGAGAAAGCCTTTGAAGGACGCTCAAAAATGTCAACAGCAGATTCATTCAAAATACCATTAGCGACCTCAGAAAAAGCTTTTGCATACTGATAGTTTTCATTCATCATATAATTGGTTCCGCGCTGCTGAGACTTGCGCTCTCCAACCAATGGCATAAAAATCACTCGCTTTCTATATATTTTTGGAAATGTATATCAACTTATAATACTCAGAAACACTGAGCTGATTTACTTAGATGTTTATGATACCAAACTCAATAGGATAAAAAATAAAAGATGATTAAACAAAAAATAAAGGTGTCTCATAGTCCATGACACCTTTATATAAGAATAAGTGATAGGAAGATGGGATCTTTATCTGAATACGTGATTCAGTAAGAACTCTACTATATTAAAGACGTGATCTAGCACGTCTAAGACAATAAAAGTTCTAACGAGCTTATTGTCAGATAGAGCATCTTCCATGATGCCTCACTCCTTTCTACAAGCAAATATATATGTAAAAAGGAATGAATAAAATATGGGTATTTAGCCAAACAGTAATATGTGAACAATTATCTTCCTATCACTACAGATATAATATGTCGATGAAAAAGGATTTACTCGGCATAAAAAAGAAAAGAGGGTACCGAAAGGTACCTCTCTCTTCTTTCTCCAGTTTATTATCCTTGAAGCTGGAATGTAAAATCACCTCCGTTTACTTTTACCCATCTCTTTGCCATATCTAATAAGTCATCGGTCGCTTTACGATTTTCAGCTTTATAGAGTTGTAAGATTTTGCGATCTGGGGTAACCTCCATGGTGGCACCTGTATTACGCTTACCAGTTCCTACATGGAATATATAAGTTTTCTTATGAAGACAGGCATGGAAATAACCACGTACACAATTGTGCATGATTTCTCCTTCCTGTATTAACTCATTCGAATGAATAAGCTGCTTCACTTCCATGGTGTCCTTCCATGGAGCCTTTGGGAGTCTTACACTCTCTCCCATTTCTCTTTTAAGTTCAGCCTCCTTTCTTTTTGCTCCAGCCTCGAATACTTTATCGGGCTTGGTTTTAATTCCATTAACAAGATCCTCCGGACCGATCTCATCAAGGATATTCAAATAGGTAAATTCCCTTTGTAGCCCAGCAGGGCCATATACAATTCTTGGTTTGGACATGGTAATCCAGGCTGAAGCAATTTTGTCCTTCAGCCACTTCACCATGATCCAACTCTCCCAATTTCTCGGAAGATAGAAAGAATTACCCGTCTTTCTATCTGGATCAAAGAAGTCCCTTAACGATGGAAGGTATTTGTTCTCTACTGCTTTTTGATACAAGAATTTTGCATCCGCAGCATCCATGTCGTGATATCCGTAAAAATCACGCATGGCATTTACTGGACCTATGAAAGGAACTAGAGCTGCTATTTCTGCATCTCCGATATCAAAGGGTTCTGATACTTTTGTAATTCCCTTTGGAAATCCGCAAAATGGGACATGCTTTATGGATGGCTGTTGACTTATTTCTTCATCATCCCAATCATAAGTCATACCTTGCATCAAGAAGTCTGGGACTTCATCAAGAGCCTCATAAAGATCAATGATCTCTTTTGCTCTAAATCCTTTATCGAAATAATATTTTGCTTTATTAATACCAAGCTGTCGTACTATCTCGATCCCCTCTTTAGTATGAAGAGGGTAGTCTTTGTCATTAGCATAAGCCCACTGACAAAACTTCAGGATCCATTTTTCTTTTACTCCCATCATGACCCTAAAGATAGTGAAGTCCCACCATGCTCCAGATCTCCCGTATGCCTCGTCTCCGAAAATATCAAAAATTTCTGCAATTACATTCAGTTTATCTCCTGTAAAATAATATGGGGAATCGGCTGATTTGCCCCTTACAAGTCTAGTCATTTCGGCAGCTTCTGACCAATCCAGGACAGAGGTCAATTCTTTCCACCTTGCAGTGGAAGTACCATATTTGTTATAGATATGCTTGATGTCTTTTAAAGAAGACTCAGGACTATGCCACTCTGCTGATTTGAGTATATTCGATGAACAATACTCAATAACATTTTTATGGAATCTTACCCCCTTCCTTTCAAAAGATTTCACAAGATCATAAAATTCTCTACGAGTAGAGTACTCACAGAGTCCATGATCAGTTAAAAATAGTACAGATTCATAAGCACCCATTCTCTTAGGCATAAAAACCATCCTTTCATATAAATAACCTTATTACTCTCTCCATATATAATATATCTCTATATTCTTTTTAGGTAACATTTTTCTATTATTATATCACCGTATCTTAGAAAAATTAAAAGCCGGTACGAATACCGGCTTTATTTATCACTCTTTTTCAGGAAGTCTAGATAAGGCTTTCCTGATATCTTCCTCTGAAGGAAGTGGAATCCCTAAGGATTTACATATTCCCTCATTGGAAGAACATACATACATATCTGATCCTATGATTGGAGCATGTATTGGAAACATGCTCGGACATACTCTTTTGAATATGTGGGTATCTGACCTATAATCTTGCCGCATTCCATTGTAGCAAGCAATAAGCCAGTATTCGCCATTTGGTACCAATTCACTGAAGTACCTGCTAGAAACTGTGAAGGACGGATTTTCACAGTTTACAAGTGTACCATCAGGATTGCCATGATTGAATATAACCCTCCCTTCATCGGAATTCATGATGATTGTTTTGTTGGCCCCTGCCAATACCATGAGATCACTCATGGTTATTTTGTCCCCATTAAGAAACCGAATATTGTGGAAGACAACACCCTTTCCTTTCCGAACCATAACAACGGCTCTCATTACGGTGAGAATATAAAGGATTACGGCTTGGATTGCGGTTAATAATTTTTTCATTGTATTAGCTCCTTTCAAAAGCTTCCAATATATCTATTCCATTTATAATATATCTCTGAAATCTTAACAATTCACGTAACATAGAAAAATAAATAGAGGTACCTTTCGGTACCCCATATATTTACTTCATAAGAGTCTCTACTATCTTTGTCGCTAACTCGTCATCAGGAAGAATGAAAGATAAAAACCCACTCGCAGACAGTACGATCAATGAAATTACAAGCCATTTAAAATGCTTATTTGTATTAGCTACATATTCACTATATATAGCAAGATTAAAATTGATCTCACTAAGCATAATATCAATTTTACTAAGCATAGTATCAGCAGCGACTGGTTTTGCTTCATTCTTATTTTGACCTCTTGTTGATATGAACTCTATCAATTGATCTATTTTATATTTGGTCTCATCAACTGTCTCAGATACCTGTTTTATACTTACATCTGGTGTCATGCAAACCAACCATAGCATTATAGTAGTGAATAAAGAGACACAGAATACAAGATTAGATATATGTCTCAATGATACTAGCTTATCAGCAAGGAATAGTATTGTAATATCCATTATAAATCTTCCTTCCTAAGAAAACAAAAAGAGACTACCACGAATGGTAGTCTCTCATCAACTCAAATAGCAAGAGTCATTACTCGTGCCGTAAACTTCACAGAGTTATCACGAACATTAATGCCCTTGCGAAGTAAGCAAATACCAAGCTTCTTAGTATCATCCTTATCAAAACGAACTAAGATAGCATAGTTAGTATATGTCTTACCAGTCTGAGTACCAAGAAGCTTAAGAGGCTCTACATCAGTACGATCCCCTAAAGCTTCAACATATCCATCACGGATTTCATCCCCAAGGTCAGTAACCTTGAGACCACTAAAATCCCACTCAACCTTAGCAACATCTGCCATTTTATATTCCTCCAATCTAATGACTCAATTTACTTTATTGTACGTAACCGTATCAATATCAAGTTGAAACTGAATCAAAAGATACCTAGGCTAGATACAAATCCGCTAGTATTAAATTACTAGCGTATCTATAATATGTCGCTATTTTTGATTTTGGTCGGTAGATTTTAGAACCATATCAGGCTTTAGTATTTGCTTCATTGTTAAAGCCTTCACGGTTCTTTTTAAACTCAATTGTTACTCCCTTTTTCATATCTTCAGGCTTCATCTTGGGCGGATTATACTGCTGAGGTGCATTATTATTACCTTCACCCATAGTCATAGGACTCATAAACTGATTCCAATAATTCATACTAACATTAGGATCAAACAGATTAGAAGGATAAGGATAAGCATATCTTGGAATTGGGTTTGTATCATTATGCGCTCCAATAATATTAACCCGAGGAACATCACTAAGTTTCTCACTACCCTTTTTGTCATCTTCTGATCCAATATAGTTATCCGCTTCTTCAAGAAGCTTGCAATTGATATGGTACGCGATTTCATCTGCATCCACATATCCATTCTCCTCAAAGATCTTAAGCAGCTTATCGCTGAGACAAACGCCGATGACGTTTCTTGAAGCGGAAAACGTAGTACAATTATGCTGTGTCTGACACAGCACATTCATAAGATTCCTGGTCTTAAAAATGATATTGCTGATAGTATTCATACTAGTAAGCAAAGTAACATTGTTCTCTTTGGAGGCTGTACCGCTCAGAAAATTGTACAATTCAACAAGGCTTTTATCAATGTCGCTAACAATATTCATACTACGGCTAACCTTTGCATACTCTTCTTTGGACAGCATTACAAATCATCCTTTCTAATATATAAACAGTAAATATCGGGAGCAGTATCTCTACTACTCCCATATATAATATATCGCTATTTTTTGGTTTAGTTAGGCATTCTTACTGGTACCATATATGATACATGGTCGTTACCAAGTACCAGTTTAAATGAATATGTATCTTGGTCAATATCGAAATAATCGTCTATCAATACTAAGAGATCTACATTATTATCAAGAAACTTATTTGCAAATTTGTACTGACATGGAGTAGGACGTATAACACGATCTTTCTTATTCTTCCACCTAAGATTTAACGTACATGGAACACCAACACCTGAAAGAAAGTTGTGATCATACATGCCATTATACATCTTATACCCGCCAGTAACATTATTGGTTACTTTGTGCTTTTCTAATTCATCGTTTGTTACGGCATATTTTAAGATGAACTCTATTAAGGTTTCTCCAGTAAACCTATCCATTACATCTGTCTTTAATTTTGTTCCTGTTTTCCTTTTAGTCCTTTTAGGAGTAGGGGCTTTTTGTTTTACTTCTTTTTGATTGTCTTTTTCTTTCATGACTTTGTTAAGCAATTCAGTCAAGCCAATATTGATAAGCTTGGAAAGAAAGTAGCTAATCTCTTCAGGGGTTTCATACTTAAGCTTCTTTGCAATAGAATCAAAGTGCTTACCAGTATTAATACCAAACATATAACTACGTCCTCCCAAAGGACTAACAAAAACCATATTCTCATTACATATGGTTTCTATAATAGATATTACTGCACCATTATTTTCCTCCTTTCTACTAAGAGTACTAAGCAGATCAATAAAACTAACATACCCATCCTTTGTTATTGCCATTGTTATCCCTTCCCTTCTATAAAATACAGCAAATATCGGGAGCAGTATTTCTACTGCTCCCATGTATAATATATTGCTATTTTTTGGTTTGGTTATCTCTTATCTTTCCATAAAGTCTTTGAGATTGTCACCAGCTTCATCTACTGCCTCTTCCTTCTTCTTTTCCTTTTCATATTCCTTGATCCTATTATTAATGAAATCTTCAATCTCAGAAGCAATATCAAGACCTGCATTGTTATACTTTTCTACGACGCCCCAAGGAACAAAGACTCCATAACCATCTACCTGATTACGATTGATGAAGTTAGTCCTGATAGCAACAGGACCATAATCCCTGATAGCCTCAACAAAGCGGCTAGTATCATCAGCAGACTTGAAGTGAATGATCCTTGCAGCCCTTTCGATTTCATACCTTACATTTCCACGACAACTATCTTCATCATTACTAGTATTGGCCAGCATATCAAGAGCATTAGCACAGTCATCCTGCTCTTTAATAGAATCATAGAGTGTCTTGATATTATCTTTTGCTTTCTTCCTCCTTTCTTCAGCATTGGCAATAACAGCACCTTCAAAAATCCCCATTGTCGATCTCCTCCTTAGATGATCTTCAATACATTAGAATGTGTAACGCTATCGTTACCGGCTCTACCAGACAATCCAATACTCTCAATAGGAAACGTCTTGAGATTATCATTGATAATCTGATAGTAATCTATATACTCTATCACCCATTTAGGGGTGGGAGTATCATGAGGTACTGCATAGGTATTGATACCATTCTTAAACTGTTTCATCTTAAAGAACTCTTGAAGAGCATTCCAGATTCTTGGATTCTCAGTCTCTAATTTTTCTACAGTTAATGGTGTTATCTTTACCTTGACTACATAGGCATTGAATCTTTCATTCATATCAATCTCTGGGGCACCTTCATCTCTAGTAGCATTGTATACTAATGCCGCTTTTATTCCTTGCTGCCCCATGGGATCATCATAAGAGTTCATGCTTTTAGATGATACTGGCTTATAGTACGTTGTATCACCACTAGCAAGAGACTCATAGATTTCTTTCTCAAACTTGATCATGTCTACTAGGACTTTCTTTTGATCTATCTCTTCTGGTGCTAGTATATCATTAAAGAGAATAGACTTAAGTCTTTCTCTTACAGAGGTTTGAATACTAGCTTTATCCATTTCCAATCCAGTGATTCCTAGCCGTGCTTTACCATCTACAGGATGGCCTTCTTGCATCTCTAAGTAGTAAGCATAATGTTTTCTTGCTGTTTCAGTAAGCATAATTCTCTTCATGAGCATCTCATTCTTTACATCAAGATAGCATCTCTCATCAGTATAACTATTATAACTACCACTATAGAATCTAAGATAGTCTGTACTCAAAGTCTTTACTACATTGAGCATAATATTTATGATACTGTGTCTAAGACTATCCTGTGGTACTATTCTATCCACTTTAGTCGCTCTATACATTTCAGTGAATTCATCTGTAAAGAAGTTATAATCTAATTCATGATTACTCTCTTCATCAACTACTTCAGTCTTACCATCCAGTACAAATGCCTTCTCATCAACAAACTGCCTTTTGATTGGCATATCCAAATTGTAAGTCATTGGTAATACATAACGATACCATGCATCTAATGATATCATACTACTATCAGTATCTGTTAACACAGATGCACTCTTATACATGATACCTACACGCTCTATCTTATCTTGATACATGTGTCTATAATACACATATTCATAAATGAAATCAGTAAACATCTTTATCTCGACTTCTATAGACTCTGGAACTTCATTAGGATCTAAGAAGGGTACTTCCAATCTTTCAAGAATATATCTAATAGCTCTCTGTACAGATTGGTTATTACAGAATGCATAGAGGTTATTCTTATAATAAATTCTATTAAGATCAGTCTGACTAACATTCTTTAAGATAGTCATAACTATATCCATATCCATCTCCGTTGGTATATATCCACTGAATCCACAGTTGGACATGACTTTATACCAACACTCTTCCACTCCTATATTCCTATCAAGAATATCTTTATCATTATACTTTCTGAATGGAGTTTCATTCACTACATTATGAATGAACTCTATTATATCATCAAGACTACAAAATTGTACATTGTTTGCTAATAATCCTTCAAACAATAAGATAATGTTTGCAATAGAAGACCTTCCTTGCCTCGTTATTCCACTAGCTACATGAACATTATAAAAGTAAGATGTATTCGTGCCTATTAAACCATATAATCCATTCGCCGCTAATTTCTTGAGTAATTGAGCTAAATTATACCTTTCATACCCCTCACTTCCCTTTGGAAACTCAAACATCTTTTTCTTTAACTTTTTACGAGCAGATAAATAGCCATCCAATAATAACTTAATAGGATTAACCATAACTTCATGCTGTACAAATAAACAGCCTACTGAAGTCATTATAGGTTGTCTACTAAGTATATATTGGGTCATTTGATAGACTGTACTTTGTACAGTCCGATTTTTATAATTGTTATAGATTGAACTAGGATGATCTATAGCTCCTTTCTTTATAGCATCATCTACAGCTTCTCCTAGTTCACTAAAACTTAATTGAGGAAAGTTATATTTCAGCATATCTATCGCAGTAGTTCTATATTCTTGTATAGACTGCTGTTTAAATAAATCCTTTATTTCTATCATATCAAACAACTCTCCTTCCATTACTCCTAAGTATAATATATCTTTAAGATTTATTTTACTCGGTGATTTGGATAACTCTTTAGTAAATGACGTAGATAAAGACTAAACAATGATAATAGATAGGAGGAAATTTATAATGGGTATTTTTAATCCTGAGGGATATACTAATGGTGAGGTAGAAATCACCACTGAAGAAATGAATAGACTAATGCAAGATTGGTTCTTTGATGAAGTTGCTCATATGCCAGAGGATGAAAGAAAGCATCTTCTTGAGTCTCCTGAGATGGCAGATGCTAGAAAGGCACTCATGGAAGCTGGTCTAATCAATAAGACTTCTATCATGATGCTCTCCAAGGAGTCTGAGCTAGAGCGTCGTAATCAGCTAGCAGTCTATGCACTTGCTAAGAAGGACAATGATATCAATTGGCAGCGCTTCATGAAGGCTCAGGCTATGAAGAAGGAAGCTAAGGAAGCTCTAAATCGTAAGTATGGTAATAGAGCTAGGCTTACTGCTAAGAAGACACAACGTGAATACATCAAACGTAATAAAATTAGCGACTATAAAGTTCCTGGACGTAGTTAAAAACATAGGGAGGTACCTTATGGTACCTCTCTTTATTATCGTCTGCAAGCGTAATCCATAATCTCATTAGAAATATAAGATTCAAGATTAAGTCTTGCCACTGATCCATTCTTAGTAATAACTTGTACTCTTCTACCACCTTCAAGAAGAGATACAGAGTTACCTAGAGACTCAAAGCATTCTGTGAAAGCTTTAAGAGTAGTTGACTCTTGTTTAATATAATCAATAGCTTGCTGAGTCATGATAGGAGTTAATTCGCCTTGCCAATTTTCATTATATATCCTCTGGTTACTACCCATACCAGCTTTAATGCCCATGTTTGCACTTTCACTAACTATCTTCGTTGTGTATGCCCTTCTATGCGAAGGAAAAACCACCGTGTCCCAGGTAATTATGCGTAAATTCTTTACAAATACTTTACCATTTTTATTTTGTACTGTACCAAGAGCTCTTAGAGAGAATGCAGGTAATACACCATCTCTTAGGTCTTCATCGAACTCTTTACCTAATTGATTATTAGTACCTTTGAATCTAGCTTTGATAAAGTTACCATCTGTCCATATAGACATATAACTTACGCATCTTAATGGACGATAAATAGTTTGTTGCCTAGCTAGAGTCTTATCGAGAGGATGTCCATCCTCTCCAAATAATGATTTAGCATCTAGAAGTTCTTTAAGTCTAGGATCTTTCAATGCACCAAATAGATCTTCTTTAGCATAATCTCGACCATTTCTATTTGTTTCATCTGCTTCTTGTAAGTTACCTTCAGCAATGACTCTATTATTCACACCTTCTCTTCCTACAGTCTTAATATCGGAGTTTAATGTAGGAGATTCAAGGATCATATATCCAAGTGGTTCTTGCATAGTAGTAATCCTCCTTAATAATTACTATTTTAATCTAATGTCATTCTTATAGCTTCATATACGTTATTTTAGCTATCGACAAAATAGTATAGATCACTATGAAAGGAGAATAGATATGAATAAACTTTTACTATCCATGAATGATGGAACAGAAGTTTATGAAAACGACTTAGTTAGATACTATTCTTCAGATATGACTAAGATTCAGTTCGGAATTGCTAAAGACTATGATGATTTTGAAAATAGATTGATTGTAAGTGCAGTAATAGAAAGTAAGATTAATCCAGTAACTATCATTGAGCTATATAGAGAATCAGATTGGAAGACTCTTGATATTACAAGAGAAAGAGGTAGAATAACACTGATATCATATCCATTCAGAGATCCATTTATTCTTTCTGAGAAGAAGAATAGAGAGAATAGAATAGTAGCTGAGTTACCATATACTGCTAGTGGTAAGACTACTCTTTCTCATCTCTTTGACCTTGGCTATGATGGATTTATGAATCAAGTGAATGCTACTATTAAGATGCTTATCAATGAAAAGATTATGGCATTTAACTTTGATAGCTCTTTCACTAATGGTACAGCTTATCATCCTAAGTTGATGGTTAGACTACCATACATGGGTAAATTTAAATATACTATGAATCAATTGTTTATGGTAAGTAACAAAGACTATCTTAAAGAAAGAATCATCACCGATATTATTCAAGTAATCTATAGCAAAGTATTCAAAGATACTAATAAGATTGATACTGTTATTTATGATGGACAAAGAGAATACTCTAAGATTAGAATTCCCCTACCATATAAGAAGAGAGCTAAGGCTAAACTATCTGAATTTATATTTAGCCCTGAGTATGCATATACTAAACTTACTACCAGTATGAGAGAAATAGTCAATAATGAAGTAGTTGAATTCAAAGGTAACCTTAAGACATCCTTACCTTACACTACTACTTCAACTATTAAATTCTGGGACTATGCTAATAGTCCTGCTTATGCAGAGCAATCTATTAATATAGAAGCTTTAAGAATTATATCTGAAGACATAGTGACTGATGTTACTGTAAATGGAAACACAGTCGTTAATCTTCCATATACATTCAGAGGACAATATAGCTTTAAGACACTATCTACTAAAGGTACTGCCTATATGGATGGTGAGGTTAGAGCTGATATTAGATCCCTTATTAATACTAAGCTAATCAGGAAGTACCATTATTCTAATGGAACTACTAAGGTCTCTGGTCTACCTTGGATAGATAAGATTTCTATTCATAATCAAGATCTATTAGATCTAGATTTAGATGCTAATGGAGTTCTAAATAGAATATTACAGAAATTACAAAAGTTAATCAATGATAACGCTAATAAGTATGATGCTACTCTTGTATTCCCATGGTATGTAAACAACCAACTCGAAATGAGAGATCTATTCAGTTCTAGTACTCTAGCTATATCTGAGCAGGTCAAAAACTTTATTATCCAGATTATCAATAGTAAGCTAGAAGTTTTCCAATATGGAGTAATCATATCCAATCAGAAGCTTAGTATGCCTTTCTATATTACTGGATATAGACTCAATGATATTCCAGATACTCAGCTAAGAAGCGAGATTCTTAATAACTTTGAATCACTTCTAGCTGCTATTAATCTTACATATCCTACAATAAAGACTTATCGAGATAATGACACCACAATAGTAGGTAAGAGGCTAAAGGTAGAAGTACCTATAATCGAACATCTTGAATTACTTGTTAATGAGTCTAGCTTTACTCAGAATATATATAGATGCTTCATTGCTAATGATGGAGAACTCACTAGAGCATATATCATAGTGAACAATAGCAGATTCAATAAGGATATCTCTATTGCTTCACCCCATATTGATAGTGAAAATAGTGTAGTTCTCAAGACCTTTGATTTTTCTGAGAATCCTCTGAAATATAAGACAGATTATCTTGAGTATTTGGTTAATCGTAATAAGAAGGATGTCTTAAACATGGTATCCCATTATGCAGAAAGTCCATACGATGAAGGAGTGGTTTACGTATGATTCCAATTCAAGCCGTTAGTAAGCGTCTTAGATCACTCAATGAGAAATCAGATTCAATTAACGCTATTGGAATGATGTCAAATTTACGAGAACGATATAATTATCAAACCGTCAAGACACTATGTGAACACTTTGACCAATTACCCGAGTCTAATGATGAAGTAAAACTGGATTATCTTCTAGATCTATTAGATGAAGTCTTTCTTAATGACTCTGAGAGAAGGATTAGAGATATCTCTAATATAATCACAGAGAAAGCTATAGGAAAGATAAAAGTACGTAATGCACAAGCATTACAGAAGCATATATCATCTAGACAAGAAGCTATCAATACTAGAAAGAGAAATCATGGTGGAGCTAATGAAGCTCTAAAGAAAGCTAAGACTGCTGTAGGTATGGATGCTGGTAAACTAAAACAATCATCCAAAGTAGTTACTATGGACTCTAAGAAAGCAGAAGCTTATAGAGAAGGTCTTAAGAAGATGAGTGAAGCTGTCAATATAAATAAGCAATGTGACAGAGTCTTATCCACTCATAGTAAGATCAATCAACGATTCAATTTAGGTAGAGCCTTTAGAGAATCACATATGGATCCAGAGCTATGTGTACAAGAGTTCTGTATGCTACTAGACACATATGATGTTCCATTTAGAGCAAAGGTTAATATTTGCTTAGAGAATATAGCATATGAATTCGATCGTAATGGAAAGAAGTTTAATAGAAGTGATCTAGCATCTGCTATTACTGAGTACTTCATTATGGAAGGAGGCAGTATATATGATTACCAAATGCTATATGAAGAAACTTCCAATAGCACTCTCATTATGAAGATTCTTAAGTCAGCACAAAGACTAGCAAAATGTAGTAATGCTGCTGCGGCTGAATTTGGAAATATCTTATTGAAAAATATGGTCACATTAAAGAATGCTGGTAAGACTACTGGTAGAAAGCTATTAGATATCATAGGTAAAGGTCTCGGTACTCTATTCATTCTACTGGGAGTAATTACTGGTACTGCTATTGGTTCAGTAGGATTAATAGCAGGCTTGATAGGTATAGCTCTTATTGTTATTAGTGTAATCACTGGTGTTATCCTACTATGCATTGGTGTAGGTATAATGATAACTATTAGTCCTAGTGAAAGAGAGAAGTGTAAGATTGGTATAAAGAAGCTAGAAGATAAGCTAAAGAATAAGAAGGCTAAGAAACTGCATAGTGCTTTAATCAAGCTTAATACTATTATGGATAAGGCATCTATAAGTCTCAAGGTAAGTAAAGAAGATACTGATATGATAAGAGAAGCTTATTGTGACATGGAGTACAATTCTAATCTATTAGATATTGAGCATGTTCTTAGAACCAATAAATTTTATACCAATGAGGATACTAAGATGGCTATATCTCTTCTAGATGTAGAGGAGGTAAATGACTATGTAGCTCCTAAGATTGATATGAACTCTACTATGTTTGGAGTCATAGAAGGAGGAGTTATTAAGAAGGCTGGTAATAAAGCTAAAGCTGCAATGGCTAAGTTTAAGACATCTTCTAATAAGACAGCATCTAGTCTTAAAGAAACAATAAAAGAAATCTATGCAGATTCTCCAGAAAATATCATTGAAGAGACTCCTAATATACTTGGTACTATCTTTCACCTTGCTGTAGTAGTAGGTGGATTTGCTATTAGTCCTATATTAGGTCTAGTAGCATATATGGTAAACCTATTTATCAATATGAAAGTGAAGAGAGAACAATATGCAAAATATGTAAAGAAGTATAAGGCTGCAAGAGAGAAAGCTAAGAAGAAAGGTACTAAGCTTACAGGTAAAGCTAAGGAGAATAATGAAGCTTATATTAAAGAACTAGATAAAGCTATAGAGAAGCTAGAGACTGCTGAAGACGATCTCTATACTGATGCAGAGAATGATGAACGTAAGGGTTATAATAAAGATGATGACGATAGTTCATCTGATGATCTTGATGATATGCTCAAGGAAGCAACCATTGAAGATGCTGCTACTGAGATTATACTTCTTGGTGAGTGTGCCAATGTAATAACTTCCTTTAGAGAAGAACCGTTCTATAGATTCTTAGAGAGTGATAGAGTTACTAAGTCTGTAGGTACTTATATCGCTGAGAACTGTGGTATGTTATATAACAATCGTAGACTCAATGATAGACTATATGACTTAGTGCACGAATCTGAATCATATAGAAAGAAGGAAGCATATAGAGCTACTGAGTCAGCTCTTAAGAATTCTAAGAAGCTAACCAATATCTATGAGATTACCAATGCTATGCTTGATGCTCAAGATATCTTGAATGAGATGTCTATTGGTAATCAGCTTACTATGCTCAAGGATAAAGTCTCTAAAGTGGCACAGAATCTTTCAGATAAAGAGAAGATTGCATCTAGGACTTTAGATAGCTCTATAGAGAATCTAAGAAGTGGTATGGCTAATACCCTTAAGCAAGAAAATAAAGAAGCAGTAATAAGAGGACAAGTATTACCTCCAGCTTCTAGAATCATTAAGCTTGCTTTGATATCTGGTTTTACCTTCTTGATCAATCCTGCTCTTACAGTTATCTATCTCTTAGGAGTCTTTGCACTATCCAAAGATCTTAGAGCTAAAGAGAGACAGATTGTTCTTGATGAGTTAGATACTGAACTCAAGGTATGCAATGAATACGTTAATAAGGCAAAGTCTTCTGGAGATATGAATGCATATAGACAGTGTCTTATGATAGAGAAGAAGATACTTAGACAGAGAGATAGATTGAAGTATAGGATGAATGTGGAGTATAATCAGAAGACTCCTGATCAGATTACTGATAGTATGATCAATAATCAGGATAGAGATAATAAGTGAGGGATATAATCATGGAACTCACTAAAGAAGAACAAGAAAGACAGAATAGTAAAGGATTAATAGGGTCTCCGATTCTTCCTGACCTAGTAAAGTATGCTAGTATGCCAGGATCTAAAGAGGTCATAATGATTCTTTACGATATTGAATGTAGCATAACATGTTTGAAGAACTTTCTTATATCTAATGAGATCCATGATGAAGAACGATATGGTCCTGCGTCTAATATAAAATTCTCCATCTATGATCTCTATAGTGCTAAGAAATTTCTTAAAGAATCTCTCCTGAAACGGAGGAAGCAGAATGAGTATCTTTGATTCTTATTTATTCAATGAAGATGTTACAGTAGGTGGTAAGAAGCTTAATGATAGTGGACAAACTGAAGATGAACAACAACAAGGAGGACAAGGTAATGATTCAACAACAGGTGGGCAAGGGTTCGGAACACCCGTCGATCAGAGCACTCAAGGCACAACAGGAACAACAGATAGTAGCACAGGAGATCAGTCAGGTAGTGGCGGCTTCGGTCAACAACAAACTGGAGGACCTCAAGAAGTTCCAGGAGGAACTGAGACGGGGACAGGAACATCCAGCACCGGTATGACACCTACAGCCACAGGTGCTGCTGAAGATGATGATGACAGTGATTATACTTCTATGAGTCAAGATGATGATAACCAACAAGATCAAGGAGTTAACACTCCTGCTACAGGTGATAGTGGAGCAGATGAAAATGATTATACCCAAATGCAGCCAGATGACCAAGAATATTCTGCTGCTGATAATGGCAATGATACTGATTATACTCAGATGACTCCAGATGATGATACTCAGGGAGATCAACCTACTGCAGGTACACCAGATCAAGCTAATCCTGCAGATGCTCAAACTACCCCTGATGCTGGTGGTGGAATGGATGCTACCATTGCACAGGATCCTACAGCAGGAGCAAGTGAGGATCAAGATGACTCTGATTACACTCAGATGTCGATGGATGATGAAGGGACTGGTAATAATGATCAAACTGGTACAGATACTGGACCACAAGCTGATCCAGGTGGTGGTATTCCTGGGGATCCTGGTCCTCCTGATACAGGGACTGCTGGCCCTGGAGGAGGCACAAATAATCCTGGGGGTGGAGCCGCAGAAGAGCCAGATACGGATTATGGAGAGCTTTCACCTGATGGTGACGATAGTGCTGGGAACAATGACGGTACTACTGATCCCAATAATCCAGATGGCAATGAAAATGGTGAAGGATCTGAGGGAGCAGAGGATGGCACTTCAGATGATGGATCGGGAGCTGAAGGATCTGATCAAGAGTCAGAACTAAAAGAGCTAGAAGCTAGACTATTCTCAGACTTATCTCCAGAACAAATCCAAATCAAGGATAATGAACTAAAGATACAGTTTATTAGACTCTATGAGGATATAGAGAAGATAGAGAATAGAGTAAATAGAATTGTAAAGACAGATGCTAATGAAGAGGTTGTTATGTTTGTCTCTAGAAAGATAGAAGAGCTTAAAGATCTGGTACATCAGAATATAACTCAGACATACCAGACTAGAAGCTATCTATCTAACAAGATAGAATACAACCATATGCTAGCAACTTTCAGTTCTATTGGAGAAATGCTCAAAGCTCTATCTAAGAAAGATAAGATTAATGATGAGAAGAAAGATTCTGATAAGGATGATCTTGATAATGATCTTATGGTTACATCATCGGATGACATTGACTCAGGAAGTTAATATTGAGGTAGGCATCTGCCTACCTCTCTTATTGCCAAAATTCGTATGTCTGAGCATGCATCTTTTCTAAACTATCTATTAAGAGCTTGGGTTTGAAATGTTAAATAACTAGAGTTTCCATATGAAGCATGGTAAAACATGTGGAAAGAAGTGGAAACTTAAAGTTACTTAATATCATATAACTTAATATAAGCTTAAAAAGGGGAGTTTGTTTATGTACCCGCAGACTTTGATCAAAATCATTGATAATAGTTACTATGATGATAAAATCATCAATTCTTCTGTACGAATCCCTACAGCAATGCAAGCTTTTGCTTCTGATCGTGGTACAGAAGATCTGGAACTATTTAAAGGTGAAGTCTTCTACAAGATGTTTGGATATAATACTGATTTTGCAACATATGGACAGGCTCTTAAGCAGGTCTCTGGCATGATCGACAACGGTGGTCAGGTATACTGTAAGAGAGTTGTTGCTCCAGATGCTACTCTAGCAAATCTCGGTATTTATGTTCATATTCAGAGGATGGCAGATAATAGTGGTACTGCTGCTGGAACTACTACTCCTGTGGTAACGAAGCTCTCTGTTAATCCAAGTGGCTTCTATTACTTTGGGGTAACTAGTGATGCTGATTGTCCTACTAAGGCTGCTGTTATCTCTAAGATTAATAGTGACTCTGTAGTTACTGTTACTCTCTCTGATGGAACTACTAAGACTCTAGCTCCTGCTGAGTATGAGGTTACTTCTGATTACGAGCAGACTGGTGCCTTTGATGGTCCTACAGAGAGATACTTTAAGATTACTCTTAAAGATAATCCTGGTTTCACCAATGATGGTGAGCTGACACTTGATGTTCTAGCTTACATCAGTGATGAGACTAAGACAAGCTATGATAGCAATGGTGGAACGTATGATGATGCTCTAAAAGAGGTCACTTATACTCCTCCTGCAACTGAGCCTAAGTATAAGGTCGTTCTCAAGTACAATGCTGTCAGTGTTAATACTAATAGCAATGACATGGATGAGGTTGCTACTCTCTTTGAGGCAGCTATTCCTGCATCCAGTGAGAATGATATTGTAATTCCTCTCGTTCTCTTTGCATCGCAGGGACGTGGTAGCTGGACTCCTCGTTTCAGGATTACTCCTGACTACAGGTTCAGCCGTACTACTAACCATGCAAAGTATCTACTTGAGGTTATTCCTGATGAAGGTGAAAGAGAAGAGGAGTTCTACTTCTCGCTTGATCATGTCGTTGAGAGGGGACGTAATGTTTCCCTTGAGATGGTAACTGATCCGACGGGACAGAATCCTGGTTCTAACTACATCAGGGTTAAAGCATATACAGATAACTTCACTGTTCTACAGGAAGCTATGGAGGATATCCTTGGTCTTATCCGTGGATCTCTATATGGTTATGATCTCCTGTTTGGACATGATGTTCGTGGTAACCAGGTTAAGGGTATTGAAATTGATGCTTCTGAATTCAACCTTCAGGACATCTATGGCAATACTCTTGATGGTGGTTCAAATGGCTCCTTTGGCATGGCTCCTCTTGAGACTGAGGTATATTCCCAGGAGCTTGTTAAGTTCTTCAATGGAACTTATTGCGAAGAGATCTATAATCTTGATGCAATGGCTATTGATTTCATTGTTGACGCTGATTATCCTGAAGATGCTAAACGCGCTATTGAAGACTTCGTGACTTATCGTGAAGACTGCTTCTTCCTTCGTGACATGAGTACTGATGTTCATAATATTCATGATATCGAGATTCAGGAGTATTGGGTACTTCACAATAGGTATAGCTCTTCTTACTGCAATAGCTTCCAGGTTCTTGATGATGTCAAGAAGACATATATTACAGTAACCATGTGCTACCTGCTAGCTCCTGCTATCGTTGTTCACTTCATCAACGGTTGCAATAGGCCTTTCGCAGGTATTAAGTATGGACTGTATTGGGATTATGGTAACGTGATTCGTAAGAATTCTATTAACTTCATTCCGAAGGTTACACCTGCTCTCGATGAGAAGCAGCAGCTTGAGGACCTTGGAGTTAATTACGTTTCCATCTATCGTTCTGGTGCTACTCGTCGAGTTGTCCTTGAGACTCTCTGGACGGCACAGCACTGTGAGAAGCATACTCAGCTTAGCTGGAGCTGCAACGTATGGTGCATCCAGCAAGTTATTAAGATTCTCCGTGAGCGTTGCCCACAGAATCGTTATAGCTTCATGTATGGTCAGGATCTTGAAGATTATCAAGCTGATCTTAATGCTGAACTTGGTAAATTCTCCTCTAACTTCCTTTCCTTTGAAATGGAATATCAGAATGACAAGTTCTATGAGGTTCAGAAGATCTACTATGCTGTATTGAAGGTCAAGTTCTATGACTTCGTACAGGCAGAGTATTTCAAGATCATTGCATTACCGACTATCTAAAAGAAAAGGAAGAGGTGAGGTAAAATGCCAGGAGTTCCTCCGAGCAGAAATAACAACATCTTTGAAGGTACTCACTCTATCCGAGACCTTACAAAGTTCATGTTGATGAGAGGTGTTACTGACTTTGGTGATCTAGAGCAGTATAACCTTTTTGAATCTGGATATTCTTTCCTCGTTGTTATGGGTATTCCTAAGTTTATGAAGGAACTTGCTTCTAACAACGATGAGTATTCTAAGATCATCAAGACTTATACTCATATCCTTGAGTTTGAGTTCCGTGGTCTTTCTGGTCTTGATAATATCACTGTTGATACTGGTCAGCTTACCAATGGTATCAATAGCATCAATATTATCAACAAGGTAAACAAGCAATCAGATGGTAGCTTCTCAGCTACCTATCAAGAAAAGCTTGGTTCTACCATTACGAAGGCTCATGAACTATTCATTACCGGTATCAAGGATCCCCGTACCGAAGTTAAGACTTATCATGGTCTTATCGAGGACGGTACTCTCCAGGCCGGTTATGAGAATGAGATCTTCAAGTTCATGTACATTGTTACGGATAACACATTGTTTAACCTTGAAAAGGCTGTATACCTTGCAAGTTGTCAGCCTACTAGTGTTCCTCTCGATATCTATGTATCTGAGAAGGGCACTTATGAATTCAAGGATATCAATGTTGAATTTAATGGCTATCCCATTATGAGCCGTGAGGCTAATGATGTTGCCAATAAGTTCATGGGTGTTATCTATGCTAATACCACTTGGAGAGAAGCTGACTTCTCCTATAGTGGACTCGATAACGATCCTAAGATGTATTCCACGCAGAATGCTTCTGGTACTGCACTTGAGGCTTCTAGTGGTAGTTCTCGTGCCTTTACCGCAACGGATAAAACCATTAAGTGATGTTTCAGAGGGTGACCGAAAGGTCATCCTCTTTTTATTATCTATTTAAATAGTGACTTTTGAGTAATACTCTTACTAGAATATAGAATGAGGTGTAATTTATGAAAAGTACTATAATGAAGACTATCGTAGATAACGATAGTTATGGTATTGGATATAAAGAATACGATGAAGGACCATTAAACTATTTCCTTGATCCTTATTATACCAAAGTAGTAACAGAGTTAGATCATCTTGAGAGAAGTATAATTCTAGATGAAATCAATAAGACTAATAGATTAGAAAAAATCTATGGTGTCGGATGTTTCTTCAAGCTCAAGAATGATATCAGGATATATACAATCATGAATAATAACTATGGATGTGCTGGTACTGGAGTAGTTGAAGACTATGAATATGGTCATAACTCATTTGACCTTAGAGTTGCTACTAATCTATCTGAGTGTCTTACTATACATGGCTTTAACGCATCTAATATCATTAAGATTTTTGATAAGTTTAGTTATAGTCCTGCTAAAGGATTAGTAACCTACTACTATCAAAATGATAGACATGGGTACAAGACTATCTATGTATCTGGATATATAAATAATAGAATTGAGTACTATCCTATGAAGTTACTAGAGTTAGTGAAGCCTGTAAAGAAGATGGGTGAAGTTCAATTTGGCAACTTCATTATTCTATTTGAGGATGGTGTCTTAGGATACTATGGAGATAATGATAGAAACTTCATGACATCTCCTAAGGATAGAAATGTAGGATATCTTACATTAGCAGATGATGTAGATGATATTTGGCTATTAGATAGAATGGTAGTATATAAAGCTAAGTCTGGATACTACTATGCCTTTGGTTGTACTGATAGTAAACCTGAGTATGTATTAGGGTTAAATACACCTAAAGACTCAGTATTCCCATTCCCTGGAGTTAGATTAACTCATTCTCCATTTAATGAAAAGGAATCTAAGATTGTTAAGATAGTTCCTTATAGCTATGGAGTAGCAGTACTACATGACAATAATTGCTTATATATCACTGGTACTGATAGACCAGATGATAATCCAAAGAACACATCTAGATTGATATGTGAAGACTGTGATGACATCTTATTTGGATTAGAGAATGCAGTTGCTTATAGTAGAATCAAGGATGATAAGATCTATATATCAGATACATTAAGATATCTACCTAACTATATCACAAGGGATAGTATCTATCATCCTAGTATAGGATTACTATAGAGATTATAGGGTACCGATTGGTACCCTTTTTTACTACTCAAACCTATAGTTAAATGATTTAGATAATAGAAGGAGGTCAATTACAGTGGCCGATAAGAAAGTAGAAGTTAATCTGTTGAAGCAATCTCCATTTAATAAGATTGCTGATTCAATAACGACTAACATAAATCACATATATCAGAGATCTTGGTTTAATACTACTAATGATAAGGATACTAGAGAAGGGATTGCTAAGGATATCAATAGTCATCTAGATAATATTCTTAGTAATAACTTAGACAAGTCGGGTCTATCTAATATATCTAATCTGTATAAAAGAATCATTCAGTCTCAAGATGATAGCCACACTATAGATGCATTCAAAAAGATGTTTAGTGACCAAGGGTTTATGGCATCTGTCTTTAGTTCTTATAGTCAGAATAGATATCTATATGATTATGATGCTGAAGTTGATACTATCCTGAAGTATATGTCTAAACTAGAGGAATGTATAGCTATCTTAAGAGATAATGTCATATCTACAGATCACTTCTCTAAGGACTATATCTCAGCTATTAATATCAGTGATACTTCTAATGATGATATATTCAATAGAAGACTGGATGAAATTAAAGCTACATATGGCCTTCTAGAGAAATTTGAGAAATGGTATACTAATGGAAGTAAATATGGAGAAGAGTTTGTATATCATGTACCGTATTCTAAAGAGATATCAAGACTAGTTAAAGATAAGGATGCTATGAATAAGATTACTACTAGTATGAATCTAGAGGCAGGTACTTTAGATGGTGTTCAGTTACCTAAAAAGTTAATGGATCTTAAAGTGATAGCAAATCATGAGTTTGGTAATCTAGAGATTGAGTTATGTAAAGGTGGAGTTGTTACTTCTATATATGAGAACTATGAGAGAAATAATAGAGATCTTGAGTCATTCTCAGAACAGTCAATGACTCATGTATTCTCAGAACAGATGATGATGGAAGAAGCTAAAGATACTAGTAATGATAGTTATTGGTTTAATGAAGAAGAAGCTAGTAAGGCTAAGTTAAAGGATCCTGAAAAGCCTATTAATATGGATGATAGAGACGTTATCAAATCTACTAAAATCAATGGTATAATAAGAGCTGTCAGGAAAGTGAAAGCTAAGAATGGTCCTTTGATTCCTGATAATGATATTGAAGATTATATGAAGGATATAGATAAAGAGCCTAGTGCTGATGACGGATTGATTGATATGAATAAGCTTAATCATAGTGATAAGTATAAATTTGATATTCCTGGATGTATATTGAAGACTCTAGATAGACACAATACCATTCCTATAATCATCGAGTCTGATGACATTTGTTTAGGATACTACTACTTCGAGTTCCAAGAAAAAAGAAATATGGTTACATCTACCATGAAGCTATCTGATCCTATGATTAATATAGGTGGTAATAACTTCTCTGCTGAGAGTGATAAGAGTGAACATGATAGAGCTTTGAGATATATCTCTAATCAGTTATCCAAGTTTATAGACTCTAAGTTTATCAACCGTAACCAAGATCTAAAGAAAGAAATCTATGCTATCTTGAAATATAATCAAGTATATAACACATCTGGTCCTAATAAGATGAGAGTAACTTTCATTCCTCCTGAGGATGTTACTCATATTTACTTTGAGCTAGATCCTATTACCCATAGAGGTATTAGTGACATTCATAAGTCTCTATTACCAGCTAAGCTATATACAGCTATGTATATAACTGCATCTATAATGATTATGACTAGAGGCTTTGATAAGAGAGTATACTATGTAAATCCAGGTATTGAGGCTAATCTTACTGAAGCTCTAATGAATGTAATTAATCAGGTAAAGCAAGGCAACTTTGGTATTAGACAGATAAGGAATAACCTTAACCAAGTACTAAATATCACAGGTAAGTTCAATGATTACTTCATTCTAAAGAATCCTAATGGAGACTCTCCAGTCAATATGGAAGTAATCCAAGGACAGAACATAGATATCAAAACAGATCTAATGAATATCTTAGAAGAAATGGCTGTTAATTCTACTAATGTTCCTATGGAGTTAGTACAGACTAGACAGAATTCTATTGACTATGCTATACAGCTCACTATGTCGAATAGTAAATTCTTAAGATTTGTATTCAAGAGACAATCTAGAACAAATGTATTATTCTCTCGTATCTTAGAAAAGATATATAACTATCACTTCCATAAGAATGATACTTTATCATTCACTCTACCACCACCTACATTCTTATCTCTTACTAACAATTCTCAATTCTTTGAGAATCTACAACAATATGCTCAGCTTATATCTACTATTACATGGGATGGAGATCCTAATGATGAGAATGGTAAGAATCAGTTTATGAAAGAGATAATGGAAACTACTGCTGGTAGCTACTATAATAAAGACTTCATTGAGAAGTGCTTGAGGAATGCTAAGCAGAAGGCAATGATTCAACCATTACCTACTCCACAGCCCCAGCAATAAAAAGAAAAGGGATACCACAAGGTATCCCATTCTTTATTCAAGTTGCTCTATATTATTCTTATTATCTCCTATCTGTCTTCCACTAAGACCTCTACCATGATTGTTTATAATCTTACTAGGAGATACTTGAGATTGAGCTGGATTCATATTGATTCTATTAGTACCAAATTTAGGTCTATTTACGAAGTTAACTAAGTTCTGTGCCATTACAAATAGATCACATCTATCTAAGAACATCTTTAGTCCAAACAAAGTATCAGTATCAATATCTATATAGTGACCATTGGATGTAAAGGTTATTCTTATACCTGTCATTTTACCTTTGTTGTATGTATCTACTACTATTGGTTCTGTTGTTACTGTAGTCATAGGATTGATTGATACTTGACATGTTTGTCTAATGCTCTTGTTTACTTGTAGTATACCATCTTTGATAAAGAATAGATCATTGAATCTCTCTTCAAGAAACCAATTCATAGAAGTATCTATAATTGTCTTGAAGATATATAACTCAGGATATCTCATAAGAAGGAATCCCTTAGATCTCAGACTCTTATCTTCAAACATATTCTCTAGAGATAAGAAGTAGTCATAGTGTAATGACATGCTTACCATATTTTGATGATGATCATCTGAGTAGTATTCATATTCTTTATACATAGACTCTAATGTATTGAATCTCTTCTTGTACATAACTATGTTTATCTTTATTACTCCATTACTTCCCAACTGCATTATTATAGCTGATACCTTATTGAGATTATCTTCCATATCATTCTCTCCATGATAAAAAAGAAGGGAAGACCTTTCGATCTCCCCCTCATATACTTTACTGTCTTGCTGGTACTTCTTCAGTGAATGAATAAGCACCATTCACATAATCAATAGTAAGCCAGGTGTTATTACAAGTACACATCCAGATACCAAACTGAGTCTTGGAATTGATATACTTGAAACTGAACAACCCGCTTACCATACCAGTACGATGATAGATCTCTCTGATAATATTCTTCCTCTTAATAAGACCTGTAGCAGTCTTACTTGCAGGAATGAATATCTCATCATTATTGAACCTAACCCTTGCATTGTATACAGCCGCCGAATCCATCAAGAACTCACACCATGGAATATCTTCTCCTTTGTCATTGCTAGGAATAATCCTATTATCAATAATATATTCAGGAGACTTACTCACTGGTTTATTCTGATTTGATTCTTGAATTGGTTCAAATGGTACATCAACTACATTAGAATCAGATTCTATGTTGAAATACTCTGGTTGATATGGAATTCCTCCATACTGCATCGGTACATACATATTGACATTCTGCATCACTTGTTGTGTCATAGGCTGCATAGGATATACTGGCTTATTCTGCATCAAGATATTAGGATCTACATGTACTGTACCATCTGGCATCATTACCCTTCCATCTGGAAATACATGATGGAAAGTAGCCGCATTCTCTGGTTCAATATTCCTGTTGTCCTCAAAGAACTCACTAGTGAACTCTATCCTGCGTCTTTCCTCTTCAGGTTTATGTACAGTGCTATTATAAATATTCTGCTCAGGAATATTATTAGCTGCCATATTACTAGCTACCTGATCTTGAGCAGTCTGAGTATATGCTGCTTCTCCTACTGGCTCTTGCTCTACTGGTTCTTGTTCTACTACTTCTTTTGGATTATATTCATTCTCT
>Ga0247610_10000759_pt1 | contig 43852 bp, 67 predicted proteins | sample 174DNAGHGhighgp2_FD_193483 | JGI IMG/M metagenome (GOLD analysis project Ga0247610, IMG submission 193483) | Sheep rumen microbial communities from Palmerston North, Manawatu-Wanganui, New Zealand - 1742 DNA GHGhigh gp2 | ecosystem: Host-associated > Mammals > Digestive system > Stomach > Rumen...
ACTCTCCGGTTGAGTATATGTCAAGTCGTCACCATATTCAACACTATCAATATACACATCGGCCACCGGTTTTTTTCCGAAGCCTTTCAATGTTTCCTCATTATATCCGTAGTTGATTTTGTTGAAGAGGACATTGTCATCATCATCGGTTAATGCTTCCAGGTTGTCATGGATCCATTGACTGATTGATGCACACATCCTGTAATCGGGTTGTGTTCTTTCGGTTACTGTGAATTCGTAGATTTCATCGTAATCTTTATGGGTCATTTATATGCCTCCACTGTTCGTAGCAGTCCTCTGCCTAAGAAGTCATTTGGTGGGATTGCTTTTCTTTTGGTACGGTATCCCCAAGGCATTTTCATTAGTTTGCCTTCAACTGCCTTGCTTCCTCCAAGTACGAATATACCATGTGGAGCTAATCCTTCATCCCAGTATCCTGTGATTAATGCGGATTTTTTATTTATCCTTGTGTCTACACGAATACTTCTTTTTAATCGTCCTTGGTCGTATGGTGCTTCTTTTTTTATGTTGTTTTGTAGGTTGATTGAGAGTTTTTTGGTTTCTGTTTCCAGTATGTCACTATTTTCAACGTACAATCGAACATAATCTTTTATCTCACCCATCTGCGACCACGTCCACGTTTTTGATTATAGGTTTTTCCGTGACTGTGTTTCACCATTTGGTGATTGACAAGGTCTGATGTTTCGGCTTCGCTGTTGAGATATGCATCAATGTAATCTTCAATTAATCCTTGTGCTTTGTTGAACCAGACATCATATTGTATTGGCAGTTCATCACCATGGTATAGGCTTAATAGTATGTCTGATGCGGTGTGATAGATTGCCACTGTTCTTAATGCATTAACGTTTGTTGTTGGTATTGGAACATAATTCCTTTTCAAGTTTGCTTCAATCCAAGTTGATGCATTTAAGATTGCAGTGTTGAACATTTCATCTGAGACATCGTCGCTGATATCTCCGAAGAGACTGTTGACTTCTGCCTTTGTACAATATGTTTTAGGTGTATCAGATGGAGTATCCTCTTGAATAGGAATGGTTTCTCCATCTGAGATTCCAATGGATACGTTATCATCTGACATAAAATATCACCTTTTTATGGGGTTTCTGGATTTTCTAAAGCTTCCACTCTTTCTTCTAAATTTTCCAAAACCCCTATTCTTTCTTCTAAATTTTCCAAAGATTCCACTTTTTCTTCTAATTCTTCAATTTTTCTCAATAACCTACGGTTAATATCAGTTTGAGAGCCTTCGAAGAAATTATATGCTTCAACCATCTTTATAATCCTCCTTACATTTTAAAAAAAGATTAATTGTAAAAGGAGTATTTAGTTTCCTTTCACGATTAAGAAACCGTTACTGTCTTTGATGTTGACATTGGATTCAGCCCAAATGTAATTGTCAACAGTTTGTGGTCTGCCAGTGTCCTCGGATTTCACGTTAATGAAAGCAGGAGGAATAGCAACACCTTCTTCGGTTTCAGTGATTCCATCATTTTCTAAAGTTTGAATTATGCTGTAAGTAGGGTCAGCATATTTCTCAATAGTAGCACCAGGGTTAGCACTGTCAAATATTGCCATGTCACCGGATGCGATTTTATGAGATGCAATGTAGTTGAAGTTTGGAGTGTAATCTTCTTTCCTTAATGCTTTGTCGATACTGATTTTATCAGCACGGGAAACGAGTACTGTGTCAGGTGCGTAACCTGTAGCGTTATCGTTAGCATCATATCTCATTTCATCATCTAAGGTGATTTCGTTTTCAATAATATTAGCTGCACTGGTCCATGCTTTTAAAGTTGCACTGGATTGTCTTCCACCTGCGATGATTGCGTTAGCGTATTTGTCTTCGAAGAAGTCTGCGATTTTAACAACTGATGCATTGTAGAATGATTGTAAGTTGCTATCGTATTTTCCTCTTTGTTCGTCACGAGTGTTTGCACGGTACATGAAACCGATTGGTAAGGTTTGACCACCTACGGTTTGTCCTTGTCCGAATTTGATTTCGTTGAAGTCAATTCCATTGTTAGTGTACATTGGTTCGGATACTTCAACATCACCGTTCAAGTAATTAGTGAATAATCCAGTTTCGTTTTGTTCTACTGGTAATAAGGTTAAGAATTTTAAGGTTTGGTAAATCCTTTTTTGTACGTATAATTCAGTATTCTGTACTTTATCATCGAATACTGCTGGTAAGCCGTTAAATGCCATTATAATAATCCTCCATTAGTATTATTTTAATCCGATTACGATTTCATCAGCACTGGTTTGACCGATTAATGCGATTGCATCGGATTTGGTTGTACCGGATGATGCGGTTTTCTTCCAACCATCTGTTGAGAATTCAACATACATTCCTGCTTTGATTGCTTCGGATGCTTTTGCAGGTACAGTTCTGATGTCACTGAATACGGTTTCAACACCACATTTTCTGAGTACATCTGCAGATTTTGCTTGGTTTTCAGTGTATCCTTGAGTTGGATCCACATCGTATTCAGGATGGTCATGTGCAAATCCTATGATTGCCCCGTTTGCTCCGGTTGCTTTTGCAATGTATGGGTATTCCCCGTCATCTCCGACGATTGCTACTGCATCGCCTTGTTTTACTGGTGAAGCGACTGAAGGTTTTTTGCCGTCACCAGTTACACTTACAGTTTCTACGATGCTTACTGCACCTTCAACTGCTTTTGCTGGGATAGTAATCCCTTTGAAGATATTTAACATATTCTTATGTCCTCCATTTTTAATTTTTGAAATAATTGGCTATACGTTCAGCTGTACCGGAGGGAACACTTTTTCTTTTGTTTTGTGTTTCCACGATTGGTTTAGCATCACGGTATAAGTTTAAAAAGGTTTCATTGTCATTTAAGCATATTTTAACTGCGGATTCTCTTTGTTTTGGTAGGATTATGCCTTTTTGTATGTAGGCGTCTACGGTTGCTTCTGCTCTTTCTTTTTCCATTTCCGCGAGTTTGGTTTGCATTTCTTTGTATGCTTCGGTTTCTTTGAGTCTTGCCTCTACTTCGTCGTTAAGGTCTTGTACGGTTTTGTCGATTTTGGTTGTTTTGTTTTTAAGTTCTTGTTTTTGTTTTTCGATTTCTTGGTTTTTTTCTTCGATGATTGTTTCGTATCGGTTTTTGATTTCGTCGAAGTTGTTTTCTTTTTGTGCAGTTTCGAGTTGTTGTTCGAGTTCTGCTATTCGGTTTTGGTATTGTTCTTTGGTTAGTTCTTCGCTCATAGGTAATTCCTCCAAATTATTTTTATGGATAGAGCCTCCGCTAACAAATGAGTATAACATCATAGGCAAAGTTTAAAAATAAAAAATTAGTCTTTGTATTCAACTTCAAATCGAATGCCAAAACGTTCTAAATCTTTATTGACATTCATAATCATTTCCTTATAAGCATTGTCTATTTTTTTACGATGGTCTTTTTCCCAATCGATTTTAGAGGCTTCTTGTTGGTAAGGTTTCATTTTTTCCGCTAATTCATAGCTTTTAATATTAGGATATTTTTCTTTTAATTCTGCTCGTTTCTCACGTAAGAACTGTAATTCTCCTCCACTTGAAGAACCTCTTATATCATGGTAATCATCAACATGGGTTGCAAAAGCACCATTTACTGCCATTCTTAAATCAACATTAACTCCACTTCGTTCACTATATTCTGTATATTGATTATAATTAGGAAGTTTTACAACACTTATTCTGTTCCGTTTGTTTTCAGCAGAAAAAGAACCTAAATTAACCCCATCACTATTTAAACCCATAAATATATCCACTACGTCTTCATGAGACAACATTGTATAATGTTCATGGTCGTTAGGGTGTGTATGAGTTCCGTGAATAACATTGCCTTTTTCAGTTTCTTGTTGTAAAAATCGGATTTGTTCTCCGCTTTTACTTACTGTGCCAGTACTCCCATGACTTGCTTCGGAAGAATTGTTTTCAGTAAAAAATTGCATATGTTCTTTACGAGAGTTTCCATATTCTTTACCAAAGTTATCCAATTTCTCAGTAACCTTTGGAGGGATTAAACTCTCTTGAGGTTCATCAGTAATAGTTTGAGTTGTTGTAGTAGTCTGTGGTACTGGTTCGATTTTTACATTCGGTTCCTCAGTAGTATAATACACAACACACCTACAATTCGGATGAACCGGCGGTAACATACCAGTATCATTCATTGAAAAGATTCTATCACCAATCCAACCTTTACCACCAGCACTGGTATCACTTGGAGCAAAACTACCATCAGATTCCTCACTCCAATTTTTATGCCAAGCCTTCTTACACACTGGACAAGCAGTATTCCTGCACTCAACATAAAAACCAGTAGCACCACGCTCCTTATTAATCACATAATCACTGATAGTAGCAGTCCTTGCAATCTCAGTCCTAGCAATAGCCCTAGCACGTTTATTCTTAATCACACCAATACGATTGGAGATATTGGCTGCAATTTCATCCTGAGATAAATTATTATCATAACCATCTTTCACGATAGATCTAACACTCTCAGTAACATCATCACCAACATCAACAATCAGTTCACCAACTTTCTCTTCAACAGTAACCCGTACAAGTTCTTTCTGAGAAGGTCTGCTGAATCGGTGATTGTTGGTTTCGGATAATATCAAGTCAATCATTGTCTTATCATAACCTAATGAGATTAAAGGATTGCCTTTTTCAGGAAATGCTTTATGATAAGTTACAAGGAATTCCTCTAAAGTATCTGCTTGTCTGACTCCTTTCTCAACCCTTTTACTGATTTCATCGAAAAGCTTGTCAGTATATTTGATTCCTTGTTTAATCAATTTCTGTTGTGATGTCATTTGTATCAATGTCAGTTATTACAGTATCTAAATCATCAATAATTGGTGTGGTTAGGTCTTCGGTTGGTTCGGTGTAATTAAAGTTTTCTTCAGGCATTTCAGGTTCTTCATTCATGTATTCAACACCTGCTTCAGCTTTGAATAATAATGCAAGTGATTCCTGAACTGCACTATTCTCGGAGTCTAATGTTCCATTATCCATTAATGGTTTGATAATGTTAAATAATTTCTCTAAATCACCACTACTGAATTTATCAAAGCTTATAACTGGTGCTTTAACACCAGAACCAAAATTGAATTCAACAATACGATTAATCAATTGCTCCTGGAAGATATTTGCAATCTCTTCAAGAATTCCATCAAATACCATGTTACCAAATTCCAATTGGGTCTGTGACTGTGCATAAGTACCAGTCTGACTATTATCACCTAACAATAAGTTTCCGATGAACATACGACGGAATATCTGATTATCTTTGTATTGTAATGTTGAGAAATAAACTTCCCCTTTATGTGAAGATTCCAATACTCCTATTTCATCTTCCATTCCGATAGCGATTCCAGTTGTACCGTCAGCTACATTATCAAAAGCATATAACATTTCATCACGACTAACTGGATTATCTGTTTTACCATACAATGTAGGACTGCCGTTTTTTTCCGCAAAGGTTAAGAGCCAATCCATCAAGTTTTCCTTGTCCTCCACAATTGGTAAAAAGTCATAGAGCAATCCATGACCTTCCTTTTCATCATAAAGTGAATTATAACTGTAAAGTAAACATTTATCGATTGGAATGTCTTCATCAATATTATTATAAGACTGATGAATATGAGTCAGTTCGCCATCATCATCAAACACAAAAGGCTCATTCTGCAATGTTTTTATATGAACTGGTACAATGTCGCTGCAGATTAATCTGTTCTCTGCAGTGACATCATAGATTATCTCATGCACATCAAAACCCCAAAGGATAGCTGAAGTCATCTGCTTAACAACAGTGTTCAGTTCAGTAGTCATGTTCTTCAACATGTTATTGATGAAATCGTATAATTCCTGGTTGTCATCAACATCAGTTAAAATCCATTGTTTACTGGATAATAAGAATTTTAATATTTCCGAACCTGTCGCAACCTGAGTATCACGGAGAATACTTCTGCCAATATCATACGGGACAGTCGTATCATCTCTTTTGAATAGGCTTTTGTAACTTCCGATTCGGGTTGTGCTTGATTTCACGTTTGATGTTCGGCTTACACGGTTGAATAATTGATTAATGTTATCACGAATACTCATGAAATAAGACCTCTTCTTTTTCGTTTACCACTGGTTGCGATTGTACCAGTGTTTTTATGTTCAAATAAATAGTTAAAAGCGTAACTGCATGCATCAATGATGTCATCTCTTTTCATTAATGGGAATCCTTTCATTTCCTGTAATAATTGTTCTCTTGCTTCATCGTTAAGGCAAACATAGACTTTACCATCAAGTATGGCTTCTTTGAAACCGAATGCTCTGTCTACTTTGCTTGTTAATGGTTTACTTTGTTTGACATTGTAACCTTGTAAATCTTTCTTATAAACATCGAATAATGCTCGGCTGCTTCCTCCAGCAGTTCCTGTTTCTATCACTATTGGAATGTTTGGAGTATCGATTCTTGCGGTTGATTTTATTTTATTGAATAATTTGTCACCATATCTTCCGACAGATAATTCGGTTATGATGTAATGATCATCAATTGTATGGTACATTTTGACTGATGCGGTTCTGTCGTTGACTTCTCCTTTGCTTTCGTCACTGTAAGCACAATCGTAACTTCTTACTTTCCCATCAATCAATGGATTGTTTGGGTTGAATCGGTCAATGAATTGTAGTTTGGTAGTGTCAAAGAATTCACCAGTTTCATCTAATGGGTTGCATAAGTATAATGCTTGGAATAATCTTGTTCCCATTTCTTTTTCACGTTCTTTGAAAAAATCAATGTCATATCTATTGGACCATAATGTATTGTTGTCTATGTCATATGCAGGCATGTCCATTATTTTATATTCATCTGCATGTTCTGAACGTAAATAAGATAAGATGTCATCACTGTGCCAGATGGTTCCTAACACTATTAACCTGGTGTGAGGTTCTACTCTTTGCATTACAATTCCATTGAAGAAGTCTTTGGTTTTTTCAAGTACTGTTGGAGTTGTGTCTTGTACCCCTTTCACTAAATCATCAACGATAATCCAGTCAGCATCGAAACCAGTAATTTGTCCACCAATACCGATTAGTCTTATACTTCCTCCAGTTAGGTTTCCGTCAAGGTCTTCAAACATTATCCATCCACTTGCATGTTTTTTGTCAGATATTCGTAATCCTAATTTTTCACCATAATAATGGAATAGGTCTCTAATACGTATACCAAATGATTCGGATAATGTGAATGTGCTGTTAATAACCATTATATTCAAAGTAGGGTCTCTTGAAATCAACCATAATGGGAATGCTAATGTGATTAATGAACTCTTACTGTGTCTTGGTGGCATTGACACAGTTAGTTTGCGAAAGTCACCACGATACATTTTCATTAATTCTTTGCTTAACTTTTTGATGTGTGGTGCAGGAATGATTTTTTTATTGAAATGGTTAATTACAAAATACTGATAGAAATTGTATAAATCATTCATAACTGCTTTGTATTTTTCTAATTGTGATGTAGCAGTCATTTAACTCACTTCTTGTCTTGCTATTTTCAACCTATACACTTTCTCATTTTTGAGATTAGTGATAGAGTACACTCCGCAATCATTCATCAATATTCTCCCCTAATATTTCATCAATCAATTCATCATCAAACAGATTATTCATTGTGACCTTGGAATCAACATTAGCATCAATAAGATGTTTGTTACCATAAATCAGTTTGCATGCTCCCAATATTAACTGAACCTTGACATTGTCGCTGACCTGGTCCATGTCCAAACTTTCAAGAGCTTCTGTCGCTTTCTTTTCCAGTTTGGTTAATAAACTATCTTCAGAGTGAGAGGGGGATTCATGCTTTTTAGTCAGCATGTCATGTTCAATCAGATACTTCTGATATCTTCGAATAGTTTCATGTGAGATTGGACATTCTGTTTCTTTCAACCATTTCGCAATGTAGTATGGAGATTTGCCATTGTTTAAATCATTGTCAATGTCTTCTTTATGTGGACAGTTACATATCTTTGGAAATTTTTTGCATATTTCTTCCACTTGGCAACCCCCTTATTTTTTAGTCACATATTTCAATTTAACATTGTTATATTTTATTCTCTCTATATGAATGAATAATTTATACGACTATGAAATGTAAAACAATTCCAACAATAATACTGATTATAGGGATTAGAGCGAGCATAGTGTTTTTGAAGCTTCCAAGACTACTGTTTAATTGTATTACAGTGTCTTGAAGGGTATCCACTTTCTTTTCTAATTCCTCTATTTTCTTGTTATTGTCATCTCTTGTTTTTTGTGATTCTTCCAGCAATACAGTCACTTTGGTAACTTCTTTTAATAGTTCTGCTTGTTGCTGGCGGTCTCGTATTAGTTCTTTGTTAATGTTGATTATGTCTGATTGTTTACTGTCACTTCTTGCTTTTAGTTCAGCAACATCTGATTCTAAGTCTGCGAATCTTTGTTCATGAATACATGTATGGTTAGATGTCATCTTCGTCACCAGTTACATATTCATCATTCAATACTTCTGATTCTGCTGCAACTGGTTTGTCACCGAAATTATTTGGGTATTTGGCATCTATGATTGCTAATGCAAATGTTAAACATGCAGTTAAGAATGTTATGATTGTTTGTTCATCTGTTCCAATATATACTGCAATCGCTGGTGCGATTGTCATGATTACGATTTTTATGATTGTGGTAATGTTACCTATGATATCGGGGTTCATTTGTTGATCATACTCCTTATGTTTTTTTTATGTGTGAATGCTATGGGTAGGATTTGAACCTACAATATAATGCACCAATCATTCTTTAAAGATTTTTAATTCAAAATTTTTGCTAAATTGGATTTCGCATCCATAGCCAGGTGAGTGTGGAGTTGTTGGAATCGAACCAACCATTTAGTCAGAAAATTGTTATAATATTTCAACAAGCTAATCGTTTATTTCGTATAAAAGCCCATTTAACTCCACATAAGATGATTGTGGGGATGGCAGTATGGGAAATTGCATCCCATTTTTGAGTTTACCCCATTTATTAATAGATAGGATTCGGTAGTATAATAGGAATATTTAAAACCGTAATATTCACGTTCTTTTAACTGCCATCAATGATAAAACTATTTAAATCGTTTTAGTAGCCCATTAATTCATTTAAAGGTTTACCAGACATTAATTTTTAACTGAAAGCTTTCAGCATATTTTTTTCCCTACGCAAAGATTGTATGTGTTTTGAAAATTGTCGTTTTGGTATAAAATTAAGAAAAACTCTATAAAAAATCATGTTTTAAGAGATTAACAAATTGTATCCTATATTTAGATGAAAAACGTTTTTTTTGACCGAAAATATATGAATATTGAAGATAAAGTCGAATTTTTATCCAGCCTAAAACTTTAAAATCTTTTAAGAGCTACTAAAACCATTTTTTTTATTGTCTTCCGTAAGGTAAATGTATACGGATACCTGCTACGTATTCTATTGTTGCGGACACTACTAATCCGCATTCTTCGCAGTAGGTTTCATCTTCAAGATATACTAAGTCACCATGGCATTCTGGACATGCTCTTGGTGTGTGGCTTTGTAGTTTCATGATGTAGCATAATCTTGGATTGGTCCATTTCATTTCCCTTATATTATTATAGGATTCTGTCGGAAGACTCTCTGTTTTCATTTTATTTCGCCTTTGTCGAGTATATTATGGTCTGTTTCCTTGGATTGTTTCGGTATGATATACACTCCTTGTAAGTAGTTTAGTACGAGTCTGCATATGATTAGTTCGAATGTGTTATGGGTTAAATTGTATTTATTGGTTATTGTGTAGTTGTTTAGTTTGATATCGGTGTTGTTTGGGATTTTTGTGTAGAATATGAATGCGAGGATTATTGTTTCATTTGATGCTCTTTTGTGTAGTTTTTTGAAGTTTGGATATGTGTCTATCAGGTGGTGTACTTGTTCTTTTTCGATAGGTGTTAGGTGGAATGGTGTTTCGTTGATTAGAGTGTCTGCTATGTTGTGTCTTTTTTGTATTCTTTGTTTTGTTTTGATTTGTTTTTCATATGTTGTTGATCGTCTTTCTCCTGGGACGTATGGTTTATTATATTTTTGGAGTTTGTTTTTTATGCTGTTCATTTTATTCCCTCGATTATTTTTTCAGCATTCTTTTTTCCGATTCCGTCGACGGTCATTAGTTTTTCGATTGTTAGTTGTTGGAGGTCCTTTAATGTGTGTAGGTTTAATGTTTCTATGATTGCTGTTGCTTTTTTTGCATTAATGCCGTAATTGCAGTAGCATAACCAGTTGAATGCAGGGTTTTTGTGTTTTCGTGGGAATTTTCGTACTATTGGTTTGTTTTGCAGGCATTTCTTTGCTTGTGTCATCATGGTATAGTAACTTTCATTGATGAAAGGACTGTAACATTGAAGTACTGTGACATAACGGTTTAAGCTGCTTATTGCTCCTATGTATTGGAATAGGTTAACTTCACGATAGTTCCTGCTCATTGCTATGCATTTACTTCTTGTTGCAAGGTCGCCATGTATTATGACAAATGAATAATTAAAGTTTTCAGCCATTTCGATACTCTGATTAAAAACCCTCCCATCTTGTATTGATGCAACGAAATCACTAGTTAACTTAAATTCAAAGACAACTTCATTATTTCCATCACTGAAGATATAATCTCCTATTTCTAATTCTTCAACAGATACATCGAGTCCTTGTTCTTTGAAGTATCTTGTTGCGGATTGTATCCGTGTTTGTTCTCTTGTGTCGATGGTTATTTTCATTGTTTCACCAGTTCTGTTAATCCTTGTATTTCGTCTTCTAGTATTTTGAGTGTCATGTTGATTTGTACTAGTTGTCTGTTGAGTTTGTCGTACTGGGTTGTGGTTTGTTGTATTAGTTCTTTGGTGGTGTAGTATTTGTTGAGTGTTTGGCAGAGGTTTTCTGCTGTTACCTTGTTTAGACAGTTATATGATTGTCCTTCACCGTATACTCTACTGCCTTGGACTCTGTATGGTTGTTCACTCATTTAATCACTCCATTTGTTCTTTCCTTATAAATTCCAATACTTCTTGATATGCTTGTCTTTTGCCAATGTTTGCAATTAGTTGTGTTTGCATTCCTCCGATTTCTAACATTCCTTTCATATAGATGATGTCACTGTTTGCATTTGCTTGTTCGAATAATGCTTCGCAGTCTGTTAGTTTATCATATAGGAATTGTTGTAGTTTGCTCATTGGATTGTCTCCAGTAATTGTTTTAAAACTGATTTCCCTAATTCAGTTCGTTCAGTTTCATACATTTCAGTTATAGTGTTTTTTATGTGAGTGTTTTCATCGTGTAACTCATTTAAGATATTAATCAGTGATTCTTCCGAAACATCATACACTCCATCGCCAATTACATTATATACATAATTTTTTTCAGTATCTTCAATTCCATAATATTGGTATTGACCATCATCTTGTTGAAATTCAGAATGTTTAAATCGTTTATTTTCAGTCATCGTTTAACTCCTTATCAATTCTCTTAATCAAATCGGCATAATCTAATTGTATTAGAAATTCTTTGTTATTTACAAGTGTATGTCCTTCTTTTTCAAGATTAATACTTATTGTTGGTTCAAAAGCATACCATCTATCAATACTTGCCAATTCGTGCCGAATATCCTCCAATAATCGTTTTTCAGTCATATTCCCACCTTTTATCAAATTTACAAATTACTGCCCCATCATCAAAATAAATATCATTAATCCGATGAATTGCTTTCCCATCATCAAATAATACTATTCTGCCTTTCAATAATTTAGATAATAACAATTCCTTAATCATTTTTTTCCACCAATTATAAATTTAAGATTGTGTTTTTCATTGTATCCGCCAATACTCTAAACACAATCACTTCGTAAAGCACCCTTATGTTTACAAGGCACAAAATAAGATTTCCTCCACCATTATTGGTTTCATTGGAATACTATAATCGTTTTTCAGTCATCTAAACACTTCCTTGATTATTCTATCGCAATCCCAGTTTAATTCGTTCATAAAATAATCAGTATATTTTTCAATGTCTTTTTTTGTTCTTTTGAGTTGTCGGTCTTTTCTTTCGTATTTGTCTTTGAGTTCCTTGTTTTCTTCTTCTACTCTCTGCAAATCTAACTGCAAGGTTTCACGAAGAGTATATTCATCAATATATTTATCGTGTAACTCATTCAGTATTGTTTGTAATAATCTTGCATCTTCAATACATTCTGTTTTCAGTAATGGTTGCCCATTATCACTTAACTCTGCAATCCCCTCTGTTTTAGTAAGGTTTGACCATTTAATATGCAACTTAAATCTTTTATCCATTCTTCCACAACTCCATTCTATCCTTATTCGGTTTTGTTCCCACTTTCACAATATGATAAATCAACTTGTACTCCATTAGGTTACCGCAATGTGGGCAACGAACAGTGCTCCTAATATGCAGGAACATTAATAATTCATCCAATCGGTTAAACTTCCACTTATACCCACATTCACAGTAATTCATTTTTGGATCTATTCCCATAATGGAACCTCAATTGATATTACTGGTATGTCGAGTTTCTTCCGAGGTTTACATAATGGCATATACTCGGATACTCGTATCACATATTTGCAGTCAATAGTGTAACCTTTCATATGTCATTCACCTTTGCATCTTGTAACCTTGACTAACAGCATAATCCCTTAACTCCTTATACCATGTACGGTTACTGAAACTGTTATATTGTATTCCGAGATATTGTTTTACTGCGGTGGTTATTGGTAGTCCTTGGTCGAGTAAAGGTTTAATCTGATTGTACAGGTCGATTGTGTCTTGTTTTCTTTCATTGGTGTTTCGTTCTATTATTCTCATTCTTCCATCTCCTCTTTGATTTCAAAATCATCACAGTCAATACTTTCACTTAATGTGGCTACATAATGTGCTTGTAAGCAGTACATTTGTACTCCTGTATAATGTTGACAATAGATACAGCTCATTCCTTATCACCATTCCACATGAAACATGATAATGTGTATTCTACGAGTTCATCAAACAATGTGCATAAATGACCTTTATAACAATGCTTACAATTAAAACAAGTCTTATTCATATCAATCACATCAATTTAGTTTGTATTGTTTCCTTTGGATTGTCATAGTTTTCTATGACTGGTTTGTTTATTTCAACTGTCTTTGTACTTTCCTTTTTTACTCCTAAAAAATTATAAGCTTCTCTTTCAGACACTAATTCAATATGAGGAATTGGTAAACCATGATATAAGTAATTATTAACCCTCCATGCTTCAAAACACTCCATACTTAATGTGTTTTGATGGATAATGCTTCCACGAACCCCACTAACATAAAAATTCAATACTGCCATTTTACAAGCAACAGGGTCTAAATCCTGACCTATCAATATTGCTGTTGGATTATCACTACTTGCATCTAACAATAACCTACCACTTCCACAAGCACAATCATTAATCACCCCTCCTGTATTTTGCATTAAAGTTTTAGCCATTAATTTAGATACACATGGAGGTGTGAAAAATTGTCCATTTGTACCTGCTTTATACTTTGATTGGATTACATCTTCATAGAAAACACCAAGATAATCATAATAATATTTATCTCCTTTTTCCAATTCATCTGAGACAATTTGTATCCAATCTTGATACAATTCAAAATACATTTCTTCATTGCCCTTGAAGTCAAGGTTCCTGTTATGGTTAGTTATTAGGTTTTGATCTATAACCCAGTCTAACCAGTTTATCCATAATATGCTGGCATCATCAGTCCTTGCCAGTTTCTCAAAATGTTTCTCAAAATCATTCATATAAATCACATAATGTCTCCCAATCCCAATTAGCCTTTTTCAATAATTCAACTTCTTTTTCTGCATCGGAACGATTTTTAAAGTGTCCAAACACTTCAACCTTGCCATTTATCCTTTTAGCAATTCTGAATAATTTCTGTTTTTTAAGATAAACAATATAGGTTGGTTTTCTACTGGTATGTTCTAATCGTTCCTCATAACATTTTCCCCATCCGTTTTCTTCAAAGTAATCTCTCCATTTTATAGCTTCTTCTAATGAAGAATAACTCCCAAATGCAGTATCTTTACCATTGACTTTTTTTTGGATAAAGAAAGTTCCATATCTTTTATCACTTCGGATGTGTTTAGTGTTAGGAATTCCTTTCATAAGCGATCAACTCAGGTATTTTTTATGAGCATATTTAATGTCCTCATTGTTTGCAATAGCATATAATTGAGTAGTTTCAATTGATTCATGTCCTAACAGTACTCTTACTTGTTCTATTTTCATTCCATGTCCTACTGCATAACTTGCCATTGTTCTACGGAAACGGTGAGGGTGAACATCAGCAACTCCTGCTCTTTTACCTAATGCTCTAAGGTCAGTGCCTACTCCAGATTGATGTAATCGAGTATATGGTTTATTTTCACTTACCCATAATGCAGGATTATTATCAGTACGGCTATCTAAGTATTTTTTAAGGTGGATTGCAGTTCTTTCATTGAAGAATACTTCCCTTTGTTTAGCACCTTTACCTAATACAATGCAACTACGGTCTTGCATATCAATATCATCACGATTTAATTGTACTAATTCAGATAATCTTACACCACTACTTAATAAGAATTCTACCATTGCTCTTAAACGGAGAGTGTCACAGTTCATTCTTAATTTTTCAGTTTCAGTTATACTGAATGGTTTTTTAACTTGTTTTTCGGTTTTAATATTCCCTATTCTTTTGACTGGAGATTTAATAATGTATTCTTCGTTTTCTAACCATTGGAAGAAACTACTAATATTCCTTTTAAGATTATTAACTGAGGTAGGACTCATAGTATCTCCACAACTTAAAAGCCATTTTCTTAAATCATCAGTACCAATTAAAAGAATAGGTTTATCAATAAATTTTAACATTCTAATGATGGTTTCCTTATAATATCTTAAAGTTTTAGGACTTCTTCCTTCTAATAATTTAGCATCAATGAATAAATCAAGTAATCGTTGGTTTTCTTTTTTAATATCTTGTTCATATGGAACTTCTTTGTTTAATATTTCTACAAATTCAAATCTATTAATTAAAACACGGTTTAATTCAGTTATTTGTTTCTGATTTAAGGAATGTTTCATGTCATTAATAATCCCTCTTATGAGGTCTTGTTTATGTTCTGAATGAGTAGTATAATCCATTAAATCAGTTTCATGACTGAAACTAGATAATAATACATCCATTTATTCTTTCACCTCTTCATCTAACTCCAACTTCACAACCAAATTATACAACCTATCATCCACCTTACCTTTACAGACTGCACCTTGACCATCACTATCAATTAACATGTCCGCTACTTCCTGAAGTGTTAACTTCATAAAATCAGCACTACTAATCTTCATCATTTTCACCTTTTATCTTCACAAAACTATGATACAAACCTAAATCTTCATAAATTGTTTTATCTATTTCATACATCTGCTCATCATTTGCATTGGTGTAAGCATAGCTTAAATCATAAAAAGGATGCATAATTTCAGAATGAGTTGTAAATATATGATAATCTAAAAAAACAGGATGTATTGCATAAACACTATAAGGATAATCTACGGCCTTTTTTTGAATATCCATAGGTAATGTGTAATATGGGCTGGAGGTTAAAATGTAAACATCCTTTTCGATTTTAGATTTAAATAAATTAGTATGGTCTAATCTTAAATCTATCTTACTTCTCCCTGTTTCTTCATTGATACATGCCAATTTACATCTTATTTTGTGACTGTTGCTTTTCTTAAAATATTTGCCAAAATCTTTATGAACAATTGTTCCATAAGAACCTTTTAAAAATTTCATATCATATTTGTTACAATGTTTAACATATGTTTCACAATCTTCGGGTGTGGTAAGTAATCTGTCTGAAAACCCTAATTTCACCAGTTCCTTTGCATATTTGCTATCTGCTACTATAAATGGTCTTGCCATTATTCCACCTCTTCTTCTTCATATAACTCTTTAAGCTTACTCCATGTGAAGTTTAAACCTAACTCTTCCTGATTTACATATGCAAAGTCAAGCATATCTTCCAATGTTTCAGCATCAGTAGGTAAGACTTCCAATGCTTCTGACATTAATTGTTCATCTGCAATCAGGCTCTTACGATATTCATTCCAGAGCTTGCGTAATGGTCTGTTGACTTTTTCATCTTCAACTTCTTTTTGTGCTTTTTCATAATCGTAGTTTTGATTTAAGATAAACAGTTTTGCTTGTGATTTAGCGATATCATCAACGATGTCTTTCACATTTGCAGTAGGATAAATTCCATCTGCTAAACCTAAGTACTGTTTTAGACATTCTTCAAGAAACTCCGATATATTCGGTATGTGCTTTCTCGCATTTTCATAAATTTCCTTTTCAATTGTTAATGTTGTTCTTATTTTAGTCATACTCCCTACCTCATAAAGTAATACTAAATTTCCACAGAGGCAACACCCTCACAAAAAAATCATATGCATATGCATATCGTATGCATATATGCATGATTTTCAAAATGTCCTTAGAGACTTCTTTGAATTTCAGCAATGACTTCATCATAAACATCATTCCCATTCAACCGAGTATTAGTACACTCAATCTCACATTCCATTCTCATTCTTTCTTCTGTTTCAGAAGATAAAGGAAAACCTTCAAAGTCAACTTCCTCATCAAGCATCTCCCTAACCTTATCAATGATTTCATTTTCCTTGTCAGACCTTATCATCTGCAATGCTCCAGCAGTTTCAGGAGTTAATCCAACACTATCTAAGCTAGAAATATAAATCTTCAAAACTCTTTCAACATCACTTTCATCTGCTTCGCATTTCAATTTAGATTTTGCACTTGCAATAGTCAACCTTTCCAATGCTTTAAGGTCCCTTGGAGTGATTGGTTTTCCATCAGTTGAATCCTTAGCCTCTTGACGAGTATTAACATAAAACTCTTGAAGCAACACTCTTGCATCATCTGTCAAAACAGGGAAACAATTTGCCTTAGCATATGTGATATATTTTTTGAATAGATCCAAATCCAAAGTTTCAGATTTATCAACAACAAACTCCTTATTCAACAATGCTTTAGCAAGTTCTCTGTCATCATCTTCAACAATATTATCTTCAAGTACAAACAATAAATCAAATCTTGACAATGTACTGTCTGCAATATCAAGCTGTTCTCCAATGTCTTTATCCTTTCGGAATTTACCATATTTTGGATTGGCAGCTGCAATTACAGATGTCCTTGCAGTCATTGTTTGAACAAGTCCTGCTTTTGCAGAACCTATTACTAATTGTTCCATCGGTTCGTTAAGTGACTTCTGAGCAGATGGGGTTAACTTATCAAACTCATCAATACATAATGTTCCAGTATCTGCTAATACAATTGCTCCAGCTTCGATTGCCCAAGTTCCAGTCAATTCATCTTTAACAGCACTTGTTGTTAGTCCTGCTTGTGATGTGTTAGTTCCTGCAATTGTAATGTTTTTAGGAGCACATCTTTTCACAGATTGAATTAATTGGGACTTACCAATTCCAGGGTCACCAATTAATAAGATATGTATTGTCCATCTGTCCATCTGTGCAGCTTTAAAAGTATCATCATCTGGACGATTGCCTTCAAATAATGAAAGAAGTATCCCTTGCTTTATCAAATCATAACCATAAACTTCAGGAGCTAAAGTATTAACCAATAAATCAAAAACATCATCTTGTTTAGATAACTCTTTAATGTCTTTTACATCATCTTCAGTTATTCTTGTGTCTTCAAAAACATCTTCAACAGGAGAAATATTATGGACATGAATCAAGAACTCATACCCATCTGCTCTTCCGTTTTTCTTTCTTGGTTCTACTTTGAATGTGCCTGTGATGTCACAGACATCACCTGGTTTTAATGTAATGTTTGGATTTGCAAGTGAATCTAATAATATTGCTTTAAATTCCCTTGTTGCTCCACCATTCCTCAACTCTAATGGTTGTTCAAGTTTAACTAATTTATAATCCCTATATTCACAAGTATCTTTATCCAAAACCATTCCTTTAGAAGTAGAATAATCTCCACAATTTGGATTGGTGCATGTTGGAATTGTTACTGCTTGAATAGGGTCTGCAACAGGCACTCGTTGAACTGAATTACAACTACGACATAAATAAGAAGCAGTTTTCAAGTCAACTCTTACATCGGTGATGTTTTTAATCATTGCTTTGGTGCTTATCCATTTATTGTTATGTTTTGCTGACAATTCATGGAGAGTTATGTTTTCAGGTACATTGATTAATTTGTAAGTGGTGGAATCAGTATTGAAACTATCAACATATTTGTAAATTTCCATTTCCCAGAAATTTTTACCAGCATGATCTATAACATACCTGTTTAAATCGTTGTAATCAATACTGATTTTTTCCTCTGTTACATCGGTTCCGTAAGTGTCATCGATGTAATTTTTTAATAGAGGTCTCCCACGTACAGCTACCATTTACTTACTCCATTTTGTATATGATGAAACTGTCGTATTCACTGTCAGGGTTTCCTTCGGTGATGCGGATTCCTACTCTTGTCATGCTGTCGACATATTTTGCGAATGTTTCGATGTTTACGGATTTGAATCTGTTGATTTCTTCACCGTTTGCATCTACTACATTGCGTTCATCACGGTATCTGAGTACGCTGTAGATAAAGTCGAAGCATTTACGATAGAAGTCGAATGTTTTGTTAATTCCTTTGACATATGGGAAGTCTTTTTTAGGGTAGTTAATGTATAAATCTACCATTTCACCATCGTCCATTACTCTTAAACGAAGAGCATTGTAGGATTTTTCATCGTTTTCGAAGATGTTTATTTCAGGTCTGCCTTCAAATTCGTCACCTACATCAAGGTCGTTGATGGTGTATTTTTCCCATGTTGGTTCGTACCAGGATTCTTTACCGCTGATAGTGTAAAACTTTTTAACTTCTTGGTCTTCGTCCACGTATTCTGCTTCGAATTCGAGGTCGTCGAAGCTGATTTGTTCTGCTACTTTTTCTTCTTCCACTCCGTTGATTGGGAATGGTAATTCTTCTTGATTAGTTTTATTTAATGCCATGATATCACCTTTTGTTGTGAAGAGGAGAATGCTCATTCAATCATTCTCCTTATTTTTTCGGTTTCTACTTCGTATTTGCCTTTGTTGATGAGGCAATGGTATTTCTCATTAACGATACTGTTAATTTTGATAACTATTTTGTTGGATTGGTGTTCGTCATTGTAGATGACTTTCATGTCTGCTTGACCTATCCATATGATGTTTTTACCGCTTGCTTGGATTTTTCTTAGTATCTTGGTGAACCTTTCTGATCTATCACTATACTTTTTTAATCCGTTTGCTTTGCTCACTAACATTTCGATTAGGCTGGTGACTCCATCAACTATGATGGTGTCGAATCTGTCATCTTCACTGATTAAATCAATGACTTGACAAATTGAATTGAATGTTGTGATGTCGGTTCTTGTATCTATTTCCACGAGTGGAATAGATGTGAAGTTTGTGTCATCTATATCTATACAGACTGCTGATAATCCGTTGTCTTTGCAGTATTGTTCTGCATAAGTGGATTTTCCTGTGCCGTCGTTCCCATAAATGAGAACTTTTTTCTTGTCGTTTACTCCTCTGGTTTTGAATGTTAATCCATTGCCAGATGTTGGAGTTTTGCTTTTTAATGCCATCTCTAATACTCTCCTATTTCTGCATAAATTTCTTCTTCTCTTACTAATGGTGCATCGGATTCTACGATTTGGATGCAGTAGAATTTTAATGCTCCACGTTCCATATCCGCTAACAATAAGACATCTCCAATTCTTGTGTGGACTGGGTCTTTATTGTATGCGAAGCCTGTTAGTTCTGCCACGTCTTTATGGCCGATGTGACTGAATCCATCATATGCCAAAGCATGGAATTCTTCTTCGGTTATGTGGTGGACTTTTAGGTCGAAGTCTTGGTTTTTCGGCCAGATTTTAGGACTGTGGCTTGATATTATAAACTTCATAATGTTTTCTCCATTTCTATTAGTCTGAGTTTTAGCAAGTCATTGATGATTGCTAAACTGTTTTTGTAGCCGTTTACTCTGTTCTTTTCTGCAATACATTGTTCGTTGATGTATGCGGTTCTCATTTTCTCATTGGTTAGTTTGAGTTCTTTGAAGTCAGTATTCAAGAGTAACTCATTCTCTTTTTTCATTAAATCGTTCTGTGCAAGGGTTAATTCAGTTAGACAGTAATCCTTATTTTGAATCAATTCCTCGCAGGTCATGTCGTAAATGCAATTATTCATAAAATCACCATAATTAAAAAGGGATAGAATGGATAAAAGGAATTGGAGGAGGAGGAACAAGATTTTTGTTTTGATTTTAACTTTATAAAGGGGGTGAAAAAATTTCTCATCAGTTTCTGAGTGATGTCAAATTTTCCTCTCTCCATTTTCCAGTTATCCATCTGTCATAGTTAAATGACCATTAAATAATATGCTCCATGGCATTATAGGTTACTCCACTTTCAGTAGCAGAAACACCAACAATAGCGTAACATACTACTACAAACATGATTAAAAGGAAGATGATTGCTAATACACAAATAATATAAAAGTTCCTTTCAATGAAACGGTTGAGCTTCCTCATATTATCGTTCCTTGTTGGTTTCTTCCTTAAATCATGTTTAGGGACATTCATAGTCCCAAATAGGAGGTTAATCAAATAGGTAAAATTCATAAAGGCACACCATCCTCATCTGTAATCATGTCTTCATACTTGTCCTGGTAACTGTTGTGGATTGCACCGTACACTTCAACATTAACATAGTAGTTGGTGACGATCCATTCCCCAGTCACTTTGGACTTTTCGAGTTCAACATGGTCTTGGAGCATTACTCCATCAACTAACCAGTCACTTAATGTGACTGGGAAAACTTTGCCGGTGGAGGTTTTGACAAGTCCACGTTTGAGTTTCCTTTGGATGTTGATGATTTTTGGGAGTTCGGACATTATTTTGCCTCCATTAATTCTTCGAGATGTTTCCTGTACATGATGGAGTCGATTTTGGAGTTCATGATGTCTTCGTAACTCATTTCAACTCCATCTATTACAATGGACATTCCAGGTTTTAAAAAAATAGTTTTGGTGGAGTTCATTTTTCCACCTCGATGTATTCTTCGATTTCGTAGCCGACTACTTTGCCTTCGATGAGTTTTTCATTGTACTCTTTCACGAAGTCTGCTTCTTTTCCAGGGAGGCAAGTTGTGATGTATTGCTCACTGGTCCATAAGCAGCCTTTTTCTGTGCAACGGTGTGATTCGAACACATCGTATTCTGCACAGTTGTTTGCTTTAAAAGTTAAGTAGTATTCGGTTGGAGATGTCATTAGAAATCATCTCCAGAATAAGGTACATGGCAGTTTTCTGCAGCTTCAATTGCAAGGTCTTCATTAGTCATGTTGTTCCTTGCAGTGATTAGTTCATGTGCTAGTTGTCTGCCTGCTTTTTCAAGTTCATCATCATTGCAGTATTTGGCTGCGAACTCCCACATTGACATATGTTTGATGTCGAATAGTTCTCCCCATAATTTGTTGCATTCTTCGATGCGGACCATGTAGTCTTTTTCGTAGAATTCGTTGAACTTCCTTTTTTCTTCTGCAAGTTCTTGGGATTTGACATCAAGTTTTTTGCATAAGTCGTTGCGTTCTTGGGTCAATTTTGCATTGTTTAGTTTTAATGCATTAATAAAAGTAGTTTGTCTTTCGGTTTTTCTGCCGAGTTCTTGGGCAGATTCTATGAACCCTTTGAGTTCGTGGAGACTGTATGTTTCTCCGTTGATTTCGTAGAGTTCGTTATCATTTAAAATAGATACTTCTCTGTTCTCTGAATTCATTTTGAATTACCTCGTAGGTTTTTTTTAGGAAGCAAATTTTTCATGTGTTGCAGCACATGATAATTACTTCTTGATTTAATGTTGGTCTTTATAGTATATAAATATTTACATTTTTATATTTGTAAAAATTTACATTGTTATAAATATAAATAAATATATAAACAATGATTTACAAATGTAATATTAACTAAAAAAACAAGATGGAGTTGATTATTATGGTTAAAGAACAATTAACTTGTTTAATAGATAAGGACTTGAAAACTGAATTTCAAATCATTGCTAAAAGACAAGATACTACAGTTACCGCATTAATAACTGAGTTTGTTACTCAATATGTAAATGAAAATAAGTAATTTTTTTTATTAAATTTTTTTATGATTGTTACTAATTTGTTAGTAAATAGTTCTTAGCATAGCTAAAGCATTAGAACTCTCCATTATGGCTGGAACTATATTAAATAAATTTATATAGCATTTGCAATCATATATATTATTGTTACCTAAATTCATTCAATCCTCGTAGGTTGCTTGTTTTTTAGTAACATGTGGTTTGAGTTTGCGATGGTGTTGCAGCACCGTTTGAGCAATCTCATTCCACGAATATTACACTTAAACTTCTGTTTTTCTTAATTTAAATATTTTAACAATACCATACTAAAATAAGTGTCTCATTTTATACATGTTTTATTTTAGCAATGGTTAATTAATAATTGGTCTTTTGAATATATAAACATTACTATTAAGTATTTTTGAATAATATTTAACATTATCACTTATTTTATATCAAATTGTACAGTCAAAAAAAAGAAACATCGGTATTTTAATTTTCAGTGTTTAACTCAAAACATAAAAAAATAGTAAAATGTATAAAACCAAACTTACACACATCATAATATCAAAACCCACAAAAATCGGATTTGATGATCATAAAAAAAGTAGGTGAAAAATTATGAAAAAAATAATAAAAATATTAATCGGAATTTCAATACTATTCCTACTGATAGGAAGTGTTGTAGCTGCGGAAAATATCAGGCCCGTAACCACACCATACAATACCACTGCACAATTAGATATTGGTGGAGGATTAATTACTGACGAAACAACCGTTACAGAAGAAGGACAAGTATTAGCATTTGAGGACGGATGGAATAAAGGTTACTTCATAAGCACCTCAAAAGAAAATGCTGCCGACTTAATCAATACAATAACTTCACAAGGAACAAAATGCAGGGATGATAATATAGTATGGTATCATATGAAAGATTCTCATTTAGCTAATTCTTACAGTGTATTTGGTGGTACACATTTAAAATTAGAATCTAATGAGTATGATATTGGGTATTTAGAAAATCCAAATAGTGATGAAGTAATTATTTTGATGGCAGGACCTACTAAGATTGTTGATTGTTTTAAAAGTGTTAACTGGGGATAGAAGTGTTACATCATGTAACACTTCTTAAAAATCGTTTTTTAGTCATTCAACATCACCTATATCAATTTCCACATCTATTTGCTTAATATTTTTTAAAGCATATCGTAAACCATCATTTTCTAATTTAAGCCTTTGATTTTCATTGTTTAAATCATTCAACAAATCAACAAGACAATCAACGGTATGCTCATCACAACTTACGAAATAAGCATCTTCTTCTTCATCATCATAAACTCTATAATCCTCAATTTCAGAAGTAGTCTTATAAAATCGTTTTTCAATCATTCCAAATCCTCTATTAAACTTCTTAAATCTTCCCGAATGTTATTTAATGTTCTTTTTATCTTCATATAAGTTTGTGTAGATGATGGTGGATTGCATTCAACATTTTTGATATATCTATCTACAACTTCAATCATGCCTTTTTTCAACTGCTCATTCTCTTCAAGCAATTCTTCATATTTTTCTTTTAGATGTAGTAATTCGTATTCTGCATCTTCTTTTTTTGTTGCTAAATCTTGTTCGTATAACTCGTTCAATTGATTTAATACCTCTTCTTTTGTCATAGGTTTTCCATTTTCTAAAAAATGAGTAAATAAATGCTCATTTCCATTATAATCACTTGTAAATCGTTTATCAGTCATTCAGATAATCTCCTTTGATATTCTCGTTGTCCAATTGATTTATTAAATTGTAAATCATTAACTTGTTTTTTTAATTCTTTATTCTCTTCTTCTACTCTCTGCAATTCCAATTGTAGTGTTTCACGAAGAGTATATTCATCGATATATTTATTGTGTAATTCATTCAACAAGTCACAAATGATTTCCATATGTGTACCATAACTTGAACAAGGATATTTCTCACCAGTAACAGTATCTTCAATATCTGTTGGATAATCTGCAATTTTAAATCGTTTTTCAGTCATTGTTGTTGTCCTCCTTTTTCAATTAAGTTTGGAGTGCATCTCGCATTTATATGCTTAACTGGAAGTACTCCATCAAAATCCGCTTCAGGATGTGTGCATGTTATTTTCATTTTCAACTTGTGGAGTAAATGGACATTTCTGATGTGGTTTAAATTCAACTTTAACTAAATTTTCAGTAGGCACTGGTGTCCGTTGAATTTCTCTACTATTAACTCCATCATTAACAGGAATTTCTAACTCCACAAAACCATATTCATTAACTAAATGCTTGATTAGTTCATATTCATCAATTTTATATATTATTTCCTCCACATCTTCTAATGTAGCAGCTACTGTGTACTCTATTTCTTCTACATCTCCGTATTTTTCAGTAATTTCAATAACAATGTTATCAAATTCTTCCTGAGAATATTTATTAGTATGTCCTAAAATATTCGCTTCTCTGTCTTCATAGTATCCAGTTTCAATAATATAACAATATAAAGGCATAATTTCACTTCCCTTTTTTCAGTTCTTCCCATACTTGTTGTCTAGCTTTCAAATTATTAATCTCATCCCATAATTCCTGCTTTAATTCAACATTCTCTTTTTCCAAAGCATTAATCTTGGCCTCCATTTCTCTTCTTACTTCTGATGTGTATACTTTGGTTTCAGTATTTTCAAGTGAAAGGTCAGGGATTGCAGCTAAATATGCTTCCTTAACATCTTCAACATCAATCTTAATATAATGGCTGTCAGTAGATAAAGGTGCTGTGTGACCTTCCATTACTGCACATATACGTAGGTTTCCGCAGTTCCTTGAAACCATTGTTTCAAAGAATTTTCGTAATCCATGAGCATGGAACCTTGGAATCTTCTTAACTTCTTTATCATAATCTTCTGGAGATAATTCTCCTTTGCTTATCTTGTCTTTAATCATGTTAATGTGATGTTCTCTTAATGATTTGTTCTTTTTTGCGAACATTGTAGTCATAGGCCTTTGATTAACAGCTTTAGTGAAGTAATATCTTTTACTGCCGAATACTGGTGAATCTTTAGTTAATCTAATATTTTTTTCAGGATATTTTTTATTTATTAATGGTATTGATTCATGTAATAATCTGTTTAGCCATTGTAGTAGTAGGTTGCATGTTTCTGGATCTATTCCTGTGATGCAGGGTATATTGTGTCTTCGTGTTTTTTGTGGATAGAATTCGATTGTTCCTATCATGTCTTGTGGTGCTTTTTCTGCGTATTCTTCTAGTGTTATGCAGTTATGGTATTCTTTGGTGTATTCCATTATGTCCCCCCAGGTCATGGCTAATGCATCACTTAATCGTAAGCCTGTTGCTTTTAGTAGGCTGATTAGTGTTTCGTGCATTAGGGTTGATTCTGACATTACGTATTTGATGTCTTCTTTAGATAGGAGGTACCAGTCTTGTGCATCGTTTTCGAGTTTGTCAATGGTTGGTGTTTCAATATTGTAATAATTGAAGAATGATTTGAGTATTATTAGTTCAAAGTTTATGGTTGTGTTTTTATTGCCTCTTCCTTTGCAATAATTGATGTATGTGTCGAAGTATAATTTTATGTATGATTCTATGCTATTGACGTTGAATTTTTGTATTCTTTTTTCTACAGTTTTACTCCCATCACTGTCACTAACTAATGTGCTTTTTTCAATTACTACTTCCTGTTGGTTTCGGCATTTGGTTACTGCTGTTTCAAGTGTGGTATTGGTTGCTTTGCAGAATTTGGTTAATGTTTTATGATAATTTTTTATTGTGGCTGCTGTGGCATTTTGTTTTGCAGTTATGAAGTTTTGGAAAAATATGTCATTATCTATTTTGGTCATGGTTTTCACCTAATAATAATGTATGGTTTTAGGTGATATTTAATGATTTTTATATAACATCATTTCTAAAAATGATAGTTTCAATCATAACTTCCCTCCTAGAAATGATGTTATCTATGCTTTTTTCAGCATATGTTATAATGAGTAATAAGCATGAAAAAATAATTGTTCGCCTCAAATGAAACGAACAAATTTTTTTCTGAATAAATCAATAGAATGGATCCACTCCCATATGAAGTGGATAATTTAATATTGTCTATGATGGTATAAAAATTTTTTAAAAAAAAATTTGCCCAGGAACAATAATAAAGATATTGTCCTGGGCAAGTGAATTACCTATAATTTTTTTTTACTCCGCAGGATTCAAAATGAAGTGAGAATTTTTTTTATTCTCTCATGGAAAGTAAATTTTTTAATAAATTTCGGAAAACTTAGTTTTTTCAAATAATTGTTAATTTTTTTTACATCCAGGTTTCCACATTCGCTGCATACTCCCTTGATGGTTTGAATCATGCATCATCGTAAAAACACAGTAATTCTACATGAATTTGATTTCTTTTTCCAACTGGTCCATTTCTGCTTTTAATTCAATGGCTTCTTCGTTGAACTCTGCGTGTTGGATTATTTTCGCATATTTCCTTTTGATGTTACGAAGCCTTGTTTCAAGTAATAGTTTTCTTTCCTTATCGTTCATTTAATCACCTGTTCACGTTTTGCATAAACCATGAGCCGTTTGTGTCTAGTAGTTTTCCACCACTGCACCATATGCTTGTTAATGGTTTGCCGTTTGTGGATAGTACGCATGCGGGGTCTCTGTTTATCCAGTTACCGCTTGTGTGTTTACTGTGTTTTAGTTGTAGTCTTACGTGTCCTCCTCCTGTGCCTGAGCAGTACACGTGTAATACTCTGACCTTGTATCCTAATGCTTTGGCTATGTGGTAGAATACTTGGCAACTGTCTGTGCAGTTTATGCCTTTTTTTGCTTTCATACGGTCAATGGATTGCTTATTGGTGTATGTGTCATCATAGTAGTAAGCATAACCACGTTCCTTGACTTTCTGTAATGCTTCATCAATTGTTGAGACTTTACCGAATACTTTAACGAAGTAGTTAAACACTTCATCAGATGATACCTTCTTTTTGGAAGTGTTGGTCTTGTAGACATTACTGTTGAACTCGCAACTTGACGGGTATCTTTTGTTGGCATGGTGGAATAATATTATTTTTGCGAAGCAGTAACAGAATAGTACTGGACTGATTTTTAATCCTTTGTAGGATGCATAATTTGGACATCTTTTATAAGTGTTGCCGTATTGTACGATGGTTCTTGCTAATGCTATGTATTCTGTTTTGGATAGTGTTTTTTCTATATGGTCCCCTATATGTGCTGGTGCATTTGCATATGTTTTCTTCACAAACTTGTCGTTTATGTTGACTACTGTGCTTGCAAGTATATATGAGAATGTGCCGTAATTGTATTTCACTCCATTGATTGTGAGTGTTGCGGGGAATTTCTTTTCTTTGTCCACATAAGCTTTGAGTTTTTTTGCTATTTCAAGATTTAAACTGTTCAAATTATCACATCACTTCTTTTTAATATTTCGGTTTCTTCATGGGTTAGTTCGTCTATTTTTTGGTAGTAATGTTCTACTTCTTCTTGTGTTTCGGATGCAAGTACTTTTATGCCGTAGGCATGTTTTAGGATTTGGATTTCTTTTAATCGTTGGTTGTCAATGTTCATGGTCTTTTTCTCCAATGATACATTCGTTTTTCACAAGATAACAGCATTTACTGTCCTCTTGTTTGCAGTGATGCCGGTTTGGGCATCCTTGATGTTGATTTTTGTTTCGTTCTAACATTCTTGATCAAAAAAAAAGTTTTTTTTATTTTGTGATTACAATATATTCGTTGAGGTCGCCGTTGAGGAATATTAGTATTCCTGTGTTGCCTACTGTTAGGTTGTTTGCGATGCATTCGGCGTATGTGTATTCTCCGGTGTCGGTTGTGACGTCGGCGTGTTTTTGGTCATTGTAGATTTTTGTGATGGTGCATAATGTTGGTGCGGGGTTGTTGTTGGCTTCGCTTTGGATTATTGTGATGATTTCTTCGGTTAGGGTTTTTTCACTCATAATATTTTTTCACCTCTTCATGTTTTTTGTATATTTCAATCAGAAATATACAGTCTATATGATGTAGTCTTTAAGGACATTGGAACATCATCTGATTATACTGATTGGAGAACCTCATCAACAGTTGATATTGCAAGGAATACTTATACTACAATCTCTGCAAAGGATACAACTGTATTCAGTAGCAGAGCAGTTGATTTGCCGAATGGAGCGAATTGTATTGAATTTGATGTGGATATCAATGTATCTACTATCTTTTTAAGTTTGAGAAGGGACTCTACATCAGTTACAAATCTCTCAAATGAATATTTGGGTATTGCAACTGAATTAGACCAATGGCATCACATACGAATAGAATGGAACGAAACACAATATTGTGCAATCGTAGATGGTAACATCAAAGAGTATCGTACATTATCCAACACTCCAAATCGTTTCCAAGTCAGTATAAATGCAAATACTGGATTAGAAATCAAATATAAAAATTTCATGATTTATTAATAAACGATTAAGTTTCGATACTTGATTACACTATTACTAGTGTCTTGATTTAGTATGAAGTAGAAACGGTTCGGATTGACTGTAATATCACGAGGGATTGATGTAGTATTGTCTATTGTGAGTGTTGCAGTATTTTCCATTATTTCTATTTTGATGTGATGCCAATCAGTAGTAGTGGTGCCGAGATTATTTGCATTCCAATTTACACTACCTGTAGAACTTGCACCATATCTTACACTAATAATTTGCCCTGTCCGTGTATCTGAACCAGTATCAATAGATATATCTGCTTCAATCACTAATGGTCTATTAGTATATTTTCCAATATTCAAATAACGATTAGTGAAAGTAGATGCAGTAGTTTGAGTCAAGATAGTACAAGTGGAGTCTGTTGTCCTATCAACAGTCATTCCATTTACAGTCCAATCAGTATCATTACCCTTTGATCCACCTAAATCTTTGTATTGTACATCGTAAAGTTCGTATATTTCTGATTGTATGCTACTGTCACTAATTGTTGATGGGTTGTCTAGTGATGCGATGATGTCGAGTTCGCCCGCTCCTGTTCCTGTGTAGGAATGGGTTATGGGGTCTCCGTTTTTGTCGTGGTCTAGTTTTGCTTTTCCTTTAGAGTTGGTTACGCCGTAACCTAAATATTTATAAATTGCCATATTTTTTTCCTCTTTTTATAATTGTTTTTTTTCTTTATAACATTGCAGTACATTAAAGTAAAACCGTTATAATGGTTTGATTTTTAAATTGCTAATGGTTGTTGTTCCTTTATTCCATTGAACAGTATGCACTCCAAACATATTATAATCAGACCAAAAACTAACTGTTCTTGTACCAAGTAACTTAGTCCCAAGATAATATGAGAATGTACTACCTTCCTTGACTATTTTCATATTATGGACTGTGTTCAAGCTTACTTCTCCACTTATTGAACCATTAGTATTTGTAGTTGAAGTGGTACGATAACCTTGTCTTGTGTTCCCTCCACCACTGTTACCTATAAATACTCTATAATTTGATTTGATTGGAGATACGCTGAATTCACTGCTTGCTCCAAGACATACATCACAACCGTAACTGGTTTGTTTGAAGTCCCAAGTCATTTCAAAGTCAGTACTGGATAAGTCTGCTATTTGGTCATAACCAAGACTGTATACTGTATCACTGGTTGAAGTACCAGTATATTCAACATTAACATTGGCAATTATACAATCACTTACACTGTATATTTCAGATACTAAACTACCCTGCAAAGCTTCACAATGAATATTTAAATCCCCCGCACCTTTACTAACATAAGATACAGTAGCAACACCATTCACGTCAGTAGTTGCAGTATCAAAAATCTCATCATCAAGTACTTTGAAATTTTTATAAGTGAAATTTCCAACACCAAACATACCGAACCGTATTTGATGCAAGCCAGTCATAGTGTTCTCTAATCTGTCTTTAAGAACATCATTGCAATAGATGTTAATATATTCATCATCATTAATGATTTTATAATGCCCAGTTTCAGTCAAATTATAAGCTTTTTGAGTAGTACCGATTCTTTGTTGTATCTGCACATTTCCAGTAACACTAATTAAATCAAACTCAAAACTGCAAAATCTTGAAAAGACCTCATACTGAGTACCACTTGTTGATTTCCTGAGAGTATAAACCCTATCAGAATTATCAGAATTTGTAACAGTAGTTCCAGTAGAACCAACAGATTGGGATACATATGAAGAGTTCCAAGCCCAATATTCCGCACTACTATCACCAGTTATACCTCCATCACGAAAGACTTCTTCTTTTTTCATGAAATTAACAGTTTCACCACTAACACCAATATTATTATCAGTTAAAGTAGCAGATAAAATCGCAGAATCCTCATCATAATAAGACAACACATCCACATCAGACTCAACAACCAACCTATAACTATGACCAGGAGTTGGATCAATACCCTTAACTGCATAGAAATGCACAGTTTCACCAGTGACTTTACTTCCATCTTCATCCATGACCTGGACTGTAATATCACTTGTCTCATCAATCGCAATAATATTTGGATTGGCAATGAGTCCTGTTAATGATGGTGTGATTATTTCATAGAAGTGTACAGTTATGCCTTCGCTTTCACTTACATCGTAATCGTAACCGTTTTGGTCTAATAGTTGTGCGGTTAAATCAGTTGTTTCATTACTTTGTATAATCTCAGGGTTTCCAGTTACTCGTAGTCCTTTTAACATTCTAATAATTGGTTCGTTGTGACTTATTTCAATGTTGGCGGTTAGGCTGATGATATATCCTTCCTCGAAACTGGATACTGGAATATCAACCCATTCATCTTTCACTAATTCAACTTCTAATGTTTCCACAACCTTAAAGTCACCAGTTTCATCATCTAATACATTAACACCAGTATAATGAATAACATCTAGTTTAAGTAAGTATTTACTCCATTTGAATAATGGATTGGTTAGTTTGACTCTTGGTTGGGAGGTTATGGTTTCATCAGTAACGACAATCCCTGTGTCGAGTAATGTACTGTCTTCGATGTCGAATTCATAATCTGCATATGCTCCATGTAATGTTCCATTGTTTAATTCGAATTGTCCTGTGTTTATTGTGTTTTGTCGGAGCAATGATATTATTGCATTGAATTCATTTGTTGTGAGACTGTCTCCAATGTCATAATATTGTCCATATTCTGTGTAATCATTAATTTCACTATCAGGGTCAGATATGAATGAAAAATATGTTTCTTTATTTGTGTTTTCATCAGTTTGTTTTTGACAGATTATGCATTTGTTATCCAGTATTTTATCATTTGGATTGGTTGAAGTTATCTCATTAGCATAAAATAAGGGATATATTTTGTAAACATTACCTGCAATTACTTCTTCTATTTTGAATAATGGACTGGTTAATGCATCTGATAGTTTAATTGTGAAGTTTTGTACTTTCTGATTGTGGAATTGTTGAAGCTCTGAATTAGATATATCTGAATAATACACTTTTTATTCACCTCTTGTTAAAGTGATATTGGTTTTGAATGCGAAATCCACACCACTAACACTGTGACAGTAACCATTAGTACTTGATAATGTCACATAATCCTCAATTGACGGATAATAATAAACAACATCAATTGTTGAACTGTTTCTTTGTAAGGATAAGAAATTCATCAAGTTATTTGATTGTAATTCATTATATGAGTAATTGTTAATGTTTGCAGTTTCACCGCAGATGAATATGCAACTGTTGAATTCAATATCAGTATCGATTCTTTCATCTCCAATTAAACTAAAACTGTTTTGAAGCAATGTTGCATTCCCATCGGTTTGATAAAGGAAATATGGGTAATTTTTATCACCAATCTTACCGTTAACAGTACAATCAGTTACGGTTAAATCTCCGCCATGCAATATGCACATGTCATTATCTGTGAATGTGCAATTGGTCAGTATTGTGTTGAAGTCGGTTTCATCATCTAATGATTCGACATCAACTTGACAGTCAATACAACTACCCATTCCAGTACAACCTGTGAACGTGCAATCTGTTATCTCCACAGTACTGTTACTGTATTGTTGTATTGTATTCACACCATTAGTGAATAATGTGTTTTCCGCTTTAAAAGTTCGATTAGATGGCACCATGATTTTATGACTGTTTAAATTCAATCTTTTACCATTCCCAACGATTAAAACATCATGAGTTAATGTTAAATCACTTGTTATGTTAATATTACTGGATAATCTTCCAGTTCCACCAATACGGCATAATTCACGAAGTTTACCGAATGTGTTAATGGTTTCAAATTTACTTTCCAGTACCACATCAGTTTCACTACTGTTTAATACATCGTTCGCTTCCACATTAACCTTAAATTTGATTTTCTTTTCTTCTGTTTCATCGGTTAAATCCAATTCAAAACTATAATCGTTTAAACTATCATTCCAAGTCACTGGCAATGTTCGTTTACCATACTGAACAGTAATTGTTGGAGTATTCGAGCCTATCATATCACCATTCAATTTATAACCATCTAACGCTCCTAATGATACTGTATTAACCTTACCAACAGTCAAAGATTGCTCACATATGAATTGGAAATCTGTTTTAACAAGAACAACATATAAAACCCCAGAAAGTACTCCTCCGGTTCTTGAAATCATATGGTATCCAGGGGACAAAGAAGAAATAGTTATAGCCGTTGGCCACGTATCACTTAATGTTTTAATCTGGACAGAATAAGGCTTATTCAACATGTCATATGTGGCTTGTAATTCATCACCGCCAACAATATAATCCTGCACATACTCCCAACCATTTGGAACTTTTTGAGGACCCATATATAAATATAGGATAACATCAGACTCAGATACTGTAAAAGTAAATGTATAATTACTTCTCGAATAAGGCACCAGACCTGAGCGAATCCGATCTCCATTGGAATCTCGTAAATAAAAAGCATAAGTCCATAAATCATTATCAACAATAACAGTGAACTTATACTTACCATTACTCAACTTCTCACGTGAAACTTTACAAAAATCAACAGTAACACCTGAATAATCCTCATCACCTACTGGAATCTTCGACAAATCCATCTTATGATACCAGAACCCCTGATTATTAAACAGTGTACTATTCACATCTTCCAAAGTTAAAAAATTACTCATTCTTCCACCTCACTTACTCCACCAGTGATTTTATCAATCTTAAAAACACGATTACGAAGCCGTAACTGTAAAAACTCGCCCATGTCCTCAATCTGACTAAAAACAGTACGGAAATCCATAGTATGCATCTCCTCATACTCAAACTGCAACATTAACTGAGACTCCAAATCCTCATCAGTGAAATAATCACTTACAGTGTTAGCCATTCCAATTCACCACCGATAACAAACTTCTTCTCAAGAACAGCTTTGATTTCATCACTTGCAACAGTCATAAAACCATCATTATTAATATAAGGATTATCGGAAGTCAAAGTATTATCCTCAACACTAAAACTTGGAACATAAGTGTATAACTCTAAATCATACACTTCTAATAAATAATTCACAGTCAAATGACCTAAAGACTCAAGTATAATCCTCTGCCTGTAATCATCATCAGATTCACCAGTTCTCCTCCTGACACCATACTGATTACCCCATAAATCAAGATAACCCTCAGAAGCATCAGTCAAAAAAGCCTCATTGAAAAAATCCTGCTCATCAAAAGCATCCAACCAACCACCAACACCATTATCAATCAACTTGCCCATAGCATTGCCGTTCTGCCGTAAACCACAATCAGCAGGCAACCTATCCAATATCCCATCACCAAAAAAAGACATGACAATCTACACTCCTGGTAAATTCTGAGTTAAAGTAACTTCTCCAAGCTGCAACACTTCATCTTCATCAACACTAATGACATCTAATTCAGAACCATCAACAGAAACAATAATATCAGACACATCAAGCAACTCCAATGTAGCATATAAACTTCTTTGAGTTAAAGACTCCCCAATACTTAAACCATCAAACTCCGGACCATTTAAACTTACACCTCCATCAAAGAAAGCTTTGAGTAAGTTTATAACTAAATCCTCCTCATACTTTTCATCAAGACAAGTAAAAGAAACATCCATATCCACCGTAATATATGACGGTTTATCAACAGTGAAAGTATGTCCCAAAACAACATTATCAGGAATGGTCAGTACTTCCAAGACATCAGCCAAAACAGTATCGGAAATTGGCTTTGATGATCCATTGACAAGACATTTTTTAGTGTAACCTGATGCATCAATGAAATTCACATCATGCACACCATCAACCTCTTCACATATCCTATGATAATATGATATGCTTCCGAAATCATCCTGTCTAACGAATGCTAATAATCTTTCCCTGTACTCTTCATCTTCCTCATAATCAGTTCCGTTAGTGAATGGTTCCTCATTGGTGACTGTAATTCCATTGACTCCAAGGTCATCTTCAATTAAAGTGATAGTATCCTCGGGACAATTGCCGTCCTCACCAACAGTTAAACAGATAGCAGAACCTGTGATGCTGGTTTCACCAACTCCTATTATCAAATCGGATTCGGTGACATAATCCAAACTGTTGTCTGTTGAAACAATAATGGTTCCTTCAGGAATAAGTACATCTGAAGTCATGACCTCTGGAATAGTGAAAGTTACAAAACCAGTTGCCTCTGTTCCTTCATCTCTTGGCAATTGAATGAAAGGATTTGCTCCATGTTTATCAAGCCATTCTCCTTCAGCAGTTTCAACAAAAGCAATCTCTGCTAATTCATTTTGGTCTTCCATCATATTGTAAATATCAACTGCAATGGCTTCCAGAAGATTTCTGACTTCCGAACCTTCATTAAAATCACTTACACGAGTTTCCCCGATTTCAAGTTTCTCTTCATAATACTGCACCATCTGCTGTACAAGATTAGTACGACTAACCTCATACCCATTTACATCATAAAAAGTATCTTCTTCAACAGGCATAATTTTACTCCTCTTCCTCTTCATCTTCAATAACTTCTAAACCGTTTTCACTTAAAACAAGATTCAACTCAACATCCTCATACTCCTCATTATAATCTAATCTCAAATCAATATGGACCTTGCCCTCGTCATCATAGCTCAAATTAAGATTATAAGTTTCTAATCTAGGTTCCTGACTGAGGATGTTGTTGATTTCAATTCTCATGAAATCCAATGTTTCCTGTGTCTTTTTTCTACCGAAAAAGGAATTCAAAAACCCACCATATGCAGTATAAAAAACTGTCATTGAGGGTTGATATGTTCCCAATCGGTTAGCTATTGCTTGACAAATATTATCTTCATCACTAACAAGGTTTAAATCCCCATTAACTCCAATACTCCAAGAATTACCAATATCTGTACCTAAATCCATATATAATTACTCCAGTATATCTTTTTTTTAACACTCTGGGTTTTTACCATTCTTCTTATAATATTTCAGATTATCTAAAACTTTATTCCATTTCCTTTTTCTGTGAGTGGCATCACTAGCATACTCTTTACCACCAATTTTGATAACAGTCCAAAAGTGATGTGGACCATGAACTACTGAAGCATTTAAACCTGCACTACTCATCATAGCCCTTGTTAACCTTGAAGTATCTGCACAATTTAAATGACTTCTATTTTTATAACATTTTTCTGCGGTATTGTACCTAGTACACTCATAATACTTGTACCTTACATTATTGATTAACCATTGATGTATTGCCTTAGCTTTTGCCAAATCACTTTTTTTACCTTTAATGATTTTTGCAACAAGATTATCAATAGTTTTTCCTTCTCCTCCAGTCTTGTTAGTCTTGTTAGTCTTGTTAGTTGAAATTGGAGAAGTGGTTGTTTGTTTTTGTTGAGCATCTTGGTATGCTTTACTGAAACTAGCGTAATTATCCTTATACTGTGTTCTTGCAGATGCAAAAGGATTCAACTCTAACTCCATTTTAGCATCCCTCCCATTATTCGTAATGGTGATTGCTTCAACATACCATCGGTTTTTCACATAAGTTGTGCTTCTTGTGGCTTCACTGGCTAACTTCTGTCCAATAATTCCGAAATTCTCCAAAACAAAATCAGATGGCAATTGAGTAGTTATAAATTGATTAGTATGCAATAATTTATAATTAGGATTTCCAAGAGGTACTGTGATTTTGAAATTCAACAAATCTCTTATACTTTTTGTGATTTCTTTTTTTGCTGCTTTTTTCTCCTGTGCAATAGTCATGATCATCACTCCATTTAACATGCTTTTGGATTATCTCCACCTTTCAGGAATTTGGCAACCATCTTTTCAGGAGTTGAAGCATACATGATTGGGACTTTTGCTTTTGTAAGCATATTCAAAGGATAACTAACTCCTTTATAACTGCTTGGACTGTAATTGTCATCATGAGCTCTTCGTAACCATTTATAACATTTACCGCCTTTACGGATGTCACAACCTTGCCTCATTCCTATAACAGTACGAAGATTATTCTTTTTCAAGGTATTGGTGTAACTGTTTTTCCTTGCACATTCCCTGAATACAGCTCCATCTGCACCACCATAGACACAGAACCAAACACCATTCTTATACTTCCTCGCATAAGTCTCAGTATGAGTGTTCGGACCAACACCTATGATTTTGTAACTCCAACCTTGTTTCTTTAATAGTTTACCTATGTCCTTGAGGAATTTCCTATCAGTTGACTTGCCTCTGATATTATCAGAGTTCAAGTAAACTTTCTTTTTCTTGGTATTATATGGATTACCTGAAATCTTTTTAGTTGAAGTGGATGCAGATTTTTTAGATACAGCAGTAACTTTTGCTGAAGCAGGATTACTTATTGATGCACCATTATCCCCGAAAATTACTCTTAAATCTAATCCGAATAATGTGGTGGGGTCATATGATTTCCCAACTTTTAGTTTATCGGTTGATTGAACCTGCACTCCAGTGACAAGATTTGTTGTATCAAAAGACACTTTCATGTCCTGAATTGTTTCATAAGGAATTGTGACTCTTGAACCGAACAAATCTTTTTTATGATATGGTTCAATCTTCAAAACACCATATTTATTAGTGTAAACATCAATATATCCTCCAGCACCAAAAACCAAGTCCCTAACAGCTTCAATACGAGACTTGTTTCTGATTATCATTTTGACTTTTTTAGACATTGGATTGAAATTCTTTTTCTTATCAACTCCCCAATACACTTGTTCATATTGATAAGCTGGTTTTAAACCGGATAATTCATTTTTCCAATTTTTTGCTGCTTTGGTTGCATCTCCAACTAGGGGGACTCCTCCTCTGGTGATTATGTTTTTCAATATCCTATGTATTGACAGGTTTACTCCTATAATGTCTATTTTGTCTTGGTATTGTCTTGTGAAGTCTTGGCATTGGTATTTGTATAATCCGTTTTTCTCATCTTTTTCAACAGATAATATGACTCCTCCGAAGTCTTCATGTTGAGTGGATGTGATCAAGACACAATATGTTCCAGTTGTCAAATCAAGATAAGTGTTACTAGTGAATGTTGCAGTCTTGACTCTCATATCAGTTTCTTTTATCTGATATTCTGACCAATGGATATTGTCTTTGTTTATCCAATCCATATAGAACCATCTAGCACTGACTAATCGAGAAACATATATTTTAGTTTCATTTTTGGAAAGGTTAGTAGTGGTTTTTTCATTTGTTTTAGTGATTCCGGTCATAGTGTTACACCTTTTTCAAAGCATTGAAAGTTTTCTTATCAACCTTGCCGGTTTGTTTCAACTTATATTTCTTCTTATATTTCTTCTGAAACTTTTTCACGGCAGTACGAGTCCTAGGGCCAAACCAACTGTCAATGTTACCCTTGTAAACATTTTGTTTTTTTAAAATCTTTTGCAAATACTTAACACAAGTAACAGTCTTTTTCTTCTTACTGTACTTCAAAACACTCCGTTTACACTTAGCAAATTTGGTTTTATAAGTTGAAGCAGGCTTGCTCTTACTTGTCTTGGCCGCAACTTGTTTCGCTTTCGCCTTCTCGATTGCATTCTTAACACGAGCATTATCGTTTTTATAAACAACCGCTTTCGCTTCGTTATAAGTCAGGAACTCCAAATCCCAAATAGTATACTTCTCATGGGTCTGTTTACGGGAACTGTTTTTCGTAATGATATATGTGCCGTCAGGAATGTCAATAGCATCCGTGTTAACCATCAAAGGAGTATTATTCCTAATCCAATAATCCAATAAATCAGTAATCTTAACATGTTTACCTAATTTAGTATAATCACCATTGAAATTACCGTTCTGTGCTAGGATAGTTTGAATATCCAAAATTAGACTATCATAAATGTTATCCTTGAACTCTCGAGTGAGTAGGATTTGCTCATCTTTCCCAATAATAACAGATACTTTGAAAGATACTCCACCGTAACCACTATTATGGAATTGTTTATAGAGTATTCCGTTTTTCTCATTCAAATCAGTAACATTCAAGTTCAAATCCGGTGAAACATCAACACCACTATCAAGAATCACTCTTAAACGAATAAAATCAATATTAAAATCCAAATAATACCCTGACCTTGGCATGATTCTAAAAAAAGACTTGTTGCTCATATTGTCCTCCCTGCAGTTTTATTGTCCCATGCTAATTCCCTACGAACAGCATCCACAATTTCCTGTATACGGTCATCACTATCAACATTGCCGATTTCCATGTTCAAGTTAATCACTTGTCCGCCCATAATGGATCCATTTGCAAACTCGGTGTTTGCATCATCAAAGTTTAATCCGAATTTTGGATTGCCGAATTCATCAACAACATCAGAACCTAAACTGGAAACATTATCCAATAAGGATTTACCTTCAATTGGTGTTCTTCTAGCCATTTCAGATATTTCCCATACAAGTGTTCTTTGCATGATACCTGGTGAATGGATTCCTAATGCATTTAAGAAGTTTTTAACTGCATTCACACCAGCATCCCAAAACTTCTGAGGTAATGTGGCTGCCCATTCATTAACCTTGTTCAAAGCATTGCTTAACTCTGTGGCTAATTTACCTGGGATTTGACTGATATATGATATGAAGTTGGATACTGATTTTGAAGCTGCAGATAAGAAATTTGAAGCGATGCTTCTTCCCCAGGAAATGACTTTATTGATTATGTTTGACAAGATGGTCCATATTCTTCCTGGAAGTGATGCCAGGAATGCAACTCCAGCTAAGAATGAAGTGATTACCCAGTTAACCGCATTCATTACTGTTGTAATTATTCCTTGTGCAAAACTGACAATACTGCTCCAAACCATTTGGATTGTGGATATGAATGAGTTCCATGCTCCAATAACCCAATCGTAAATTGTTTGACCTAGGACCATTAATGTTTGACCTAAACCATCAATAGCAGCCCTAACCTGCTCATTATTGAAATACAAATAAGCCAATGCAGCAATAAGTAACCCAATAGCAATAACTACCAACATTATAGGGTTCATACTCATCGCAACATTCAATGCCCATTGTGCAATGGCTGCTGCTTTCTCGGCAATTGTTGTGGCTATTAATTGTGCTTTTTGAATTACCCACATTCCTGCGGATTTCAAAGCATTTGCTCCAGCCGTTAATGTTTTCTTTCCAAGGTCTAACATCCATATTGCTGCTTCTTTGGCTTTTGTTCCAACATTCATTAATGCATCTTTCAAACTTGATAATTTGCCCGTGATACCACTAAAATCTGCAGCTTCTTTCAAAGTTTTAAAACCCATACCAATCTGACTGATTCCACCCATAATCTCCGTTAAAGGTCCTGCAACCATTTGGCCTGCTACAATTGCCATTCCTGCTAAACCACCACTAGCATCGTTGAGTTTAAGGATATAATCCATTGCTCCTTTTTCTGCATCTAACCACATACTGGACAATGCATCTGAAGAGTTATAAATCATACCTTCCCATTCTGCTTGTTTATTAACCATTGTGTCAACTGTACTGATTCCACCATATCCTAATTCATTTAAGACTTCTTGCATTGCTGCTTGTCTTTCCATGAATGTGTTAGCATCTTTCAGTTTATCAACTTGGGATGAAACAATAGAACCCCTTTCTAATTCTGCAGTGTTACCATCAAGCAAATATTTCATGATGTCTTGTTGAGATTCTGTTGCCATTTTCCCCATGGTAGCAGAACCAGCCATATAATCTGCCATTGTTTTAGTTGCGGCTTCCATTTGTCCAGGGTTTAAATTATTACCTAACGCTTGGGCAGTAGATAAAACACTTCTCATAGTGTTGTCATCACCAGGCATCTTTGCGACAATATCTGAAATTTGTTGCATTGTGGTTTTTGCCTTATCCGCTCCAAGGTTCAATTCAAGGAACGCGAGATTTTGTTCAGATTGGATTCCTGCCTCTTCAACTTGTTTAATGCTATCGTATAATTCCTGTACTCCTTGTTTTGCAGTGCTTAAACCTTGTGAGAAATTTTGTGTTGCCATGTTTAATTCAACATCGATTTGTTTCTCATCCAGTTCTTCAACTTTGGATTCTGCTTGTTGGAGTCCGTCTTGTCTGACTTTCAAGTCCAAATCGATTTCTTCGAATTTTAACTGTTCGATTTCCGCATCGATTCTTTGGATTTCAGAATCATCTGCATCAACATCTAAGGTGGCTTTTTGGTTTTCAAGTTCTCGGATTCTTGCTCTTACTTCTTCAAGTTTACTGGTGTTGGTGTCGATTTGGAATTGTAATCGTTCCTGTTTCAATCGTTGAATTTGTTTTTCCAATGCATCGACTTCTGAGTCTTCGACATCAGTTCCAACTTCAATCTCTACTCTTTTATTTGGCATAAGATTAAATCACCACCACTGGCTTTTTCTTTCCTTTGAATTTCTGAATATTATTCGCAATGATTAAAATAGCATTATATTGAAGCATTGTCATATCCGAAACAGACTTCTCAGTTATCTTATAATCAGTGTACATGTGAAGAACAGTCAAGTGTTTGCCTTTACCATTCTTCATATCTAAAAATCCTTTGTTTCTTGCATGAAGTTATCCATACCGGAAACTTCCATTATCTTATTGGAAATCGCAACGATAACTCCTATTGGTAGGAATTCGATTTCCTCATCAGAGAATGGTTTTCCGTTTTGTTTGAATAATGCTTTTCTTAGAATGAGTTTACTGGTATCGAGAAGATTATTGTTGCTTGTGTTGACATGGTTCAGTTCTTTCAAAGTTAATTGTTTGATTAATGCTTTGGCTTTGACACTTCCTCCTTCACCTTTTGGGAATGTGATTGTGATTGGGATTTTACTGTCATCACCGAGTATGATCAAGTCTTCGAGATTTATTTCCCCGTCCAATTCTGCAAGCTCTTCTTCTTTCAATTTATCAACATTTGTCATTGGTAATTCACTCCATAAAATAAATAAATACAATAATAATCAATGCTTTATTCAAAATAAACAAAGCAAGATAATAATTATAAAAAAAAGACCCACTTAACATACATTAAGTGAGTGAAAAAAATAAAAAACTAATTAAATTTAAATTTCATCCCCGTCAACAATTTCACGCATAGCTTCTGCATTGAAACTTAAATCCCTTGCGGTCAAATCTTCAGAGTCATAAGACACTTCATTTGAAGTCAATGAAACACCTGTGAAATGATATTCGGTTTCGAAATTGCCGTCCTTATGTTTGATTGTTTCAAAAATACTGATGGAACCGGTCTCAGTTTTCATTCTTTTAATGATTTTTTTCAAGTTCTTGAAATGGTCCAAGTTACGGGCTTCCAAAGCGGAAATGTCTATACTGTAACCTCCATTATTAGATGGTACGGTTACCGGTTCGTCAAAGGTTTTAACAATATCACTGTCTAATTCTTCACTGACTTTAACTTCAGTCACACGAAGGAATTCTAAAGAAATTGCAGGTAATCCTTCTTCTGGATTTTCCGGAACTGCAATTTGTACTCTTTTATCAGCTACCATCTTAAATCACCTCAATAGTAACGAAGACATCGATTTCAGTAATGATGTCTGCAAATTCAACACTATTTAAAATAACGTTAACGGTTTGGCTGTTAACTTTTTCAACTGCGTAGTTGATGTTTTCAACTGCTCCGAGATTGTCACGGAATTTAACGAGTATTCTGTTACATTCCATTTTGATTGCATCAAGGGTTACTGGGTTGTTGTGTTCGCCGAGGAATTGTCTTAATGCGAAATCGTTGACAATGTAATCACGGGTACGGTTGATGTATAAGTCTAATCCGTTATTGGTTGCGGAATTGACACATTCGTAAGTGTTGTTTAATGGGTCAATTAATCTTACAACGAAGAAACCAAGACCAACGAGAGTTGCACCAAGGTCTTCATCTGCGAAAGTGTAGGTTGTGCCGATATTAGTTACTTCATCTAATATTTTTGCAGTTAATGAATTTGCAATAGGCAAAGTAGAAATCAAACTGGTTAAGTATGCACCAGACTCAATGAGAGATAATTCGTTTCCACGAACAGTTAATGCTTGTGTTAAGAAAGCATAACACCAATCTCCCATTTTAGCTGCAGTAGTACCGTAAGTAGTAGCATTGTTTCTTGTTCCAACACCAATATAACCAAATGGTTTTTTGTCTTTGAATCTTGCTTGAGCTTCAGTGTCGATAACAGTAACTAATTCATCGGTTAATTCTTCTGCAACGAATAATTGGCCGAAAGTCATCTGATTAACTGCTGCTAATGCATCTTCAAGTTTCTTTTTAGTTACAGTTCTTGCCCATGTAACGCTATTTCCAGAACCAGTTTTAACTGATACATTAACAACGAGACATCCGCTGATGTCTTTGTCAAATACTTGTTTCAAAGCAAGGTTAGCAGCAGGAGTGTCAGTTTCACTACCATCTGCAAGAACTGCTTCTGCTGCGGATAAAGTGGTGTAAAACTTAGGTTCCAAATAGTTAGCTTCAGTTTCAAAACCACCAATCAAGCAGACAACATCGTTTAAATAAGGATTGCTATTGTTAATCCTTTTAACTTCTTGTTTAACTTTAATAATTGGTATTTTATTTGTCATAAAAATAAATCCTCATAGTTCTTTTTTTTAATATAAATCATGTCTTAGTTCAAAAGCTCCCATCACTGCCCATCCATTTCGTGGATGGTTCATCAATTGGCTATTGGTGATTTTAGTATCTCTCACAATATTGGAATGTTCACGCCAATTAGTATTTGTGATGAATTCCTGCATGATATAATCATGCAATTCACATGCCTTTAGGTAAGCCTTGTCGCTTACACCTTTCACATGGACAATCACTATCGAATTAACACTCTCCGGTTGAGTATATGTCAAGTCGTCACCATATTCAACACTATCAATATACACATCGGCCACCGGTTTTTTTCCGAAGCCTTTCAATGTTTCCTCATTATATCCGTAGTTGATTTTGTTGAAAAGGACATTGTCATCAT
>Ga0247610_10000760_pt1 | contig 43823 bp, 68 predicted proteins | sample 174DNAGHGhighgp2_FD_193483 | JGI IMG/M metagenome (GOLD analysis project Ga0247610, IMG submission 193483) | Sheep rumen microbial communities from Palmerston North, Manawatu-Wanganui, New Zealand - 1742 DNA GHGhigh gp2 | ecosystem: Host-associated > Mammals > Digestive system > Stomach > Rumen...
CAGTTTCCAATAATATACTCTCACCATCAAGAGTGTCGATTTGTATTTCTACATTATCAGAAGCGACTAAATGTTCTCCAGTAGTATCATCTAATACTGTAATGGTTACTAAATCAGACTCTCCCCCACTTTCAGTTAAGGTTATACTGAAATTCTTATGATTAGACCTAAAACTTAAAGACTCGGTAACACTCTCATAACCAGTCTTGCTTACAGTACAAGTATAATCACCATACTCCAAGTCAAAACTTGCAGCACCATTCTCATCAGTAACAACAACACTATCATCAATAGTTACACTTGCACCAGTTATAGCATCAGTACCATCACTAACAACAATATTTAAAATTTCAAGCTGACTACTCGCTGGGGGTGTAATCAACCTCTGCATATAATACATCTTCTGCAAATATAATTCCCACATCGAACATTACATCAACAGAAGTTAAATAAGCCTTTCTTTCAATAACATAAGCAGACTCGGACTCCATATCCATAACTGGACCATAACCAACACTATCGGGGTTCATAATGATAATAGTATCCCCATAACTATTAACTGGATTATCAAGTGCATCTAATTGAATAACTTCTCTGCCTCTTAATACAAGGTTACCAACATCATTAAAGAATAATCTATCTCCACCATCGGTTTCTCTTTTACTTGCTTCTGCAATAAGTTTAGCTTCAAGTTTAGAACTTACATAAATGTTAGCCTCTTTCCTTTTACCTCTTTGGAAAGTAAATTGTTCAAGCATTGCATCAATTTGAGGAATAATATCTTTTACACCATCAACTTCAATGTCGGAGTATTTACCCATAGGCAATTTTGGATTGGTTGCTTTGCCAGTTTCATATTCAGTATTCACATCATCTAATTGTTTCAAGATACCATCTAATCCATGAATACCTAAACTGTCTGCTTGGGTATTTTTTCCAAATATTGCAATTTGCTCTGCACTAAAACTAACACTTGGAATGAGCAAACTTTCATATTTGCTAATAAAACCTTCTTTTTCGATATTGGTTTTCAAAAAGGTTTTTGGAATGTAAGTGTAAGCAGTAAATGGTTGAGCAACAAGAGTATCTTTTAAGATAGTTGGTTGGGTTTCAGTTACTTCGGATAAGCTGTTAATTTGAGCTCCAGCATCTGCACCACTTAATTTGTTCATATTTTGCAAGTCTGCCCTTACTCTTAAATATTGAATGTCTTGGGTTTCACCCTCCATTTCAATAAATCTTAATTCTCTTAATAATTCAGATTGCTCTTCAAGTCTTGTTAAAAATTCAGTTGCTTGTCCAGCCATTACTCCCTCTGTTACAACTCCATTGTTAGTTAATGGTTTTGCCCATTTCACAATAACTGGTTTATTCGCATCTATATCTTTTGCAGTAATTGTCATATTATGTATTCTCCTTTTTTAATATATTCAACTTATAATTTAATTTTAATATCTTGTTCAATATTTTAATGTGAATGCTAAACAATTCTTATCTTAAAAATTGGATTTGCATATGATTAAATTTTTACTGTTCAACATTACACTTTAAACTCTGAACATTTGAAAAATTTTTTTAATTTAAAATTTTAGTTCTATTTCTAATTCTCTTACCAGTAATGGCATCTCTGCCAGTCATTTCATAGAAATTCTTTGCAGCATTAACATTAGGTTCATTAGTAATTTCAATCTTTGAAGATTTTGTGATTAAAGGTTCATCTGCACTATTAGGAACTGCTTCCTCATCAATAACACCAGTTTCCTCTTCATCACCTATTAACCCATTAACTTTTTCCTCTAATAATTGTACCCTATTTTCCAATGCGGTTATCTTATCTGCATCAGTAGTAGGTTCAACTATTTCTTCTTCTGCTTTCTCAACTGCTGCTCCCTCTTCTTCATCTTTTTTTTCATCATCGGATTTGGTAGCTTCTGCTTTTTCCTCCTCCTCATCATTTGCAGCAGCAGTTTCTGCTTCTTCCTCATCATCTTCTTGTTTGTTGTCATCTGCTTTCTCTACTTCTACTTTGTCCTCTTCATCTTCGGACTCATTGGCAGAATTAATGTTACCAACATCAACAGCTGCGGCATCATCTTTACCAGTTGGTTCATCAACATTATTTTCTGCTTCAATTTCAGCTTCTGCAACAAACTCTTTCAATTTATCCAGTAAACTCATTTTATCACTTTTAACAAAGTTTTTATTATTTCTACTTTTCTTGATATATGTGTCATAATCCATAATATGCAAACCAACTTTATTAGCTGGTTCATCAACAAAACTTATTAATAAAGGGATAACACATTCCATATCCCCTATTTCTTCATAAGTTACTTCTCCAACTAACCCTCGCTTTTTTGCACATTCATCTTTAACTCTATTGTTAAGACTGACTCCTCCAAATTCACCACTTAACAATTTATCTTTAATGCTTGGATTATCAACTCGTATAATAGCATTCCAGCTCCCACTTGGCACATTAGTTCCAGCTATAATTTCCTCACTTTTGCTAATGTAATTTTCCAATAGTGAAACTTCGCTTATGGGCAAATCATTATGGTTTATTTCAAAATTGTTCTGATTATTAAAAGTGGTAAATATTTTTTTAATATCTTCACTATTTAAAATATCCCCATCTGTATCTGCCACTCCATTTTGTATTATACAAGCTTTTACATATAATGCTTTATTTTTACATAGTAATGTCATATTATCATTTCCGACCTCCTCCACCAAATAATTTTTAAACTCTAAATGGTTTTTTTCTTGATTAAATTGGAGGAATATCACAAGTTATATCTTTGGTTTTATTTCATAAGAACAACCACAATTGCAAATATTACTGCAATTATGTCTATCATTCTCTACATCGTGGGGAAACCTCAAATAATCAATATCCCCATTCTGTTCATTTACAACCTCAAAGGTTTCATATAAACCAACTTCTTTATCACCCATTAATTCGTGTCTAGTATTTTCAAGTCTTGACCAAATCCATACTTTTTTAAACCCTACATTTCCAGTTCCATCTCTTTGGGATTGTTCATCGGTCAAACGAGCATTAGCATAACGAGTATGGTTATCTCTGTATCTTTCTAATTCGCTGCTTAACTTGTTTAAATCTTTATAAGTATATTTTTTGCCTTTTGGACTTTCTCCACTACTAATAGAAGACTCAATAATGTTCTTCCTACTTGTAGTATTAGGTAACTTCTCTACAAGCTCTCTATATAATTTAATATCTAATTCTGCTTGTTTAAGAGTTTCTTCAACATATTTTATATTTTTATTAATCCTTTCCACTTCTATATTAGTAATTGCATCTCCAATGCTCTTACTAGCATTATACTGTTCTAATCTTGCAATATGAGTCTTTGTAATAAGGTTATTTTTTTCTAACAATCTATCTAAATCTTGATATGTTGCTAAAAGATTGGCTTGACCTATATCTGCCCTATATCTTTCTTCATTAGTATAATAAGGACTTGAAGGATTATTAGTATCAGTTTCATCATAGAAAGTAAATATTTGCTCATCTATCAATTCATTATTAATCATTTGAATTTGCACTTGCAAAGGAGTACGAGCTTTTTGTATAATCTGAATTCTTTTAGTGTAAAGAATATCTTTCATTTGTGAGTTATCTAATTTTATCAATGTCATTTTCTACACTTTCCAATGATAACTTATCCACTTCATTTAAAAGATCATAGTACCTATTTATTTGTCTAAATTCCCATAAGTTAGTATTTACACTAAAATCATAATCTTTCAAATCAATTACATTAGTATATTCAGATAAAGCAGTAATAGTTTGCTTTAAATTCAAAACACCCTTATCCCATTGGTTAAGAATATTATTAATTTCAATTTCTCTCCTATCACTAAAAATAGGCACACCAAGCTCAACACTAACATCAATACTATATAAATCCTTAATTAACTGTTGAATGAATAATTTGATTGGTCTTTGCTGGGTTCTTAAATCCAAAGTATAAATCTCCCAAATTGACTGGGTCTTATTACTGTTCATACTCTCTTTTTCAGTATTAATCATTAACCTTGCAAGAGGTATATTATAACAGTTCAGTACAGCTTGTTCGCATTTTTCCTCTTGACTTTCCAAATAGGAATAATTATCATTTTCAATCCTTGTGAAGTCAAAAGTAATAGGTCTATTACTTTCTGTGAATACAACAGCAATTCCACTATCATTATCAACTAACTCTTTTGCAATAACCTCTTCCCTTGTAGGTTCAACAATAGGGTTATTATTCTCATCATACTTTACTGGTTTCAAAGGTTGAGGTTCAAGGTTAATGTTTAAAATACCAGTCGCAATATTACCATTCTCAATAGTATTATAGTTCTTGTTAGATATTGCAATCTCTGTAAATATCTTCTCCTTTTCTTGCACCCAAAGTGGAGTGCTAAAAAATTGGTAGAAGTTATCTCCTCCAAGTAGACTGCAATATCCAAGAAGCCGATTATCATAATGGGAGAAGTTAGGAGGATATACTTCCCCCATTATTTTGAAATAATTAGTAATATTTTGTATTTTCTGCTGCAACAAATAATAGTCCGCATTATTAATTTTGACTCTTATTATTTTGCAAGTATTAACTGGGATCTGTTTTAAACTAAACCTATGTTTTCCAAATACATATTCAATAACACCTAATCCAGCATAATAGTAATCAACAAGGAAATTATACAACTCATCAATATTTTCCAATAAGTTATTCTCAATGGTTTGCACTTTACCATCAAATTTTATGTCATCTTCATTGACAAGTGTTAAGTCATTATAGATAATGTCTTGTGCTTTTATTCTGCAACATTTCGCAACATAGCTGCTATTGTCAAATACATATTTGCAATCATCAAAGCTAACTGGTGGTTTGAGTTCTAATGTACTTGTAGCAGTATCATTCTCTGTACCTAAAAAATATTTGTCTTTTTTAAGATTGTCTGCTACTGACTTATAGCTTGTTACTATCTCCTTACTAATTGGTGATTTAAATTGTAAGTTCATAAAAATTAATTCTCCTAATGTTTTTTAGTATTATTATGTATATGTAATTAATGATAAAATGGAAAACATATTAGTCTATTAAAATTATTAAACATATGCCTAATTAAACACAACCTTTAAACTTTTCCACTTAATTTAAACAAAGCATTATTAAATAATTCAATACTAACCAATATGCCCTCCAAGATGAATATTACTCCCTTTGCCTAAAACTTCCTCGTGCAAATAATTATGAGCCAAACTAACACTATCCACCAAGTTAGGACTAACCTTAATTATAGGTTCAAGACCAATACTTTCATCAATAAAATGTTCTAAATAATTGCAATCCTTATCAATCTTGACTTGCCCATTCTTTATCATTCGCATTAGAGGTCTTGCCCTTTGGTACTTATTGCCCTTTGGAGTTTTCAATAAAACTGGAATGTTAAAATCAATTAACAAATCTTGGAAGTATCTTTGAGCATACAATGGACTTCCTCCTCCCTCTTGCTCAATAACAATCAAACTGGTTAAAGGAGCAAAACTATTAGGATTATGTTTTGCAACAAAATTAAATAACATATCCTCTGGCATACTTGACTCGGTTTGTGCGAAATCATTAATGACTTCCAAACCATTATTCAAGTAATCATATCTTACAACAGCAAACTTATCTTTACCTTTACCAGCAAGGTCAATTCCAATCAAGCTAAACCTAACATCAACTGGATTAATATTGAAGCTTAAAACTTGCCTCATTATTTCATCTCTGCTAATTAAATCTCCCTTGATTGGTTTGTAATGCCAGTTCCCATATTTTTGGTATTGCTGGTCTATATAATCCAACTCATTAAGAGTATTTTCATAAGCTATTTTGTCAATGAATGGATTATCTCTCCAATCCATTGCAATATAAGGTTCTTTGCCATCAACAAACTTATCAATTAAATATTGTGTACTTTCACCACTTGGGTTAGACAAATTAATCAAAGACAAAGGAATATTTGTAGTGTTCCTTAAACTCCTATATTGAAACTTTAATACAGCTGGGGGCAACTCACTTGCTTCATCATTTATTATCCTATCATAACTTGCACTTTTGAATTTCTGCTTTTTTTTATCTTGATCAAATGCCTTGAAATAAATCTTATTGCCCACCGGACTAATGATAACTGGTGAGGGACTTCTTTTATAATCACAAACATAATCCTTATCCAAGTTAGGATTTTCACAACACCACTCAACAAGATTATCCCACACACTATTAGTATCTAACAGTTCAGCATAATTCCTACGAGTAACCAAGCAAGTATAATCATCTTGACTTAACAAATATTGGGCAGCTAACATACTGCCTAAATATGTTTTGCCTCCAAAACCACCAGCTCCAACAAGCAATTGATTTAAACTAAAATCTGTAACATAATTTGAATACATTAAAGCTAACTTTTGCTTATTATAAGGCACTATTGGAATATAAGGATTATCAGTAATGGTTTCATTTAACAGCTGCTCCAAATTAGGAGTAACTTTGCTTTTAGGAAAACCATTGACTAACATTTAATCTTAAACTCCAAATATATTTTTTATAATACTGTTCAACATTATTAATAAAATGTTAAACAATTAACATTAATAAAATTGAAACCCCATAGGATTTAATTTTTAATGTTCAACATTACATTTAAAATATTGAACAAAAGTTAATCATCACTTAATAAGTCATCACTAACAAAAGTTTTCTTATACTCTTCCTTATCCTTAAAATAATCCAAGCCATTAGCAGCATTAACATTCAAATTAGTATTATTCTTATTCTCTGTCTTGACTTTGCCACCATTAACTAACAAGTACAAACTTTCAATATCAGTTTTCAAAGCATTAGCATTATTCAACTTCGCATTAGTCTTATCAATAGGCCTAACTGGTCTTTCAACTAACTCTTTATCAACCACAACTTTTTCAGTTTTATTTTGCATTAACTCTTGATAATCAATGTTATGACCATCAATTCTTTGTGCAATCAATGGAATGTTTTTTAATTCAATTTCCATTATTGCATCTTGTTTAGCTTGTTCTCTTTTATTATTCCAGTAATTATCATAAGCATTGCTTCTTTCTTCCCATTTGTAATTATTATATAAATTATATAGAGAGTGGTATTTCCTTGTGAACTCTTTATTTTTTTTAATTTTTTTTGAGTTTTTTTCGTTGTATAATAGGAATGATGCTAAATCTGATAAGCTTCTTGGTTTTGGTATTTCTGTTAAGTATATTTGGAATTTATCATAGCTTCGTTTAGTTTCTTTTTTCCCATCTTTACCAGTTATTCTTTCCTCCCATATTTGCATTGATTTTTTCCTCCTATTTTTTTTATATTATTAGTTTTATTGCTATTATAATCATAACAAGGTTGCTTATGTAATTTGTATAGGGTAATTTATTAACAAATTTTTTTCCTATATATGTTGCTGTGGTTATTGCAATTAATTCTAATATGGTTAATAGAGGAATTGCTATGAAAGGCATTATTGTGAATACGAATAAACTATCTATCCCTAATAGTAAAGGAGTTATTATTTTTGGCAATTTGATTTGATTAATATCTATGATTTGAACTATTATTATTAATGAAGCGATGCAATAATAGAATACTGTTTTGTTAATATAATTCAATATTAATGTTCCAAGGAAATATCCTATTATTGCAAAACTTGTTTCAATACCAAAAAAATTTTTCAAATTATTCTTTATAGTATCTTCATTCAAACTTATTATAATGAATGTATCTATAACTAAAAAAAATATTATTTCTATCATTTATTCTTTTTTAGCCCATTTAATACTATAATAGGTTAAAGGTTGCATTACCACTTCCCATAATACTTTAATAGAGTATTGAATTACAAATATGCTTATTAAAGCATTTAAAGGTAAAGTGCCATAAAATACCACAAATACGAATATTAAGGAGTCTATCCATTCCCCTCCAATTGTTGAACCAATAGTACGAACAAATAAATGTTTTCCTTTTGTCCATTGTTTAATTTTAACCATTAGTTTCATATTAGTCCATTGCCCACACAAATAAGCTAATAAACTTCCAACCAATATTCTTGGAGCAAAACTAAAAACATAAGCATAATGTTCTTGACCAGTCCAATAGCTTGGGTAAGGTGCTAAAACACTTAATGTGGTGAATATTACTAATATTAAATTAAAAAAGAACCCTAAATAAATAGTTCTTCTTGCAGTATTTTCCCCATACACTTCTGTAATTACATCACTTAATAAATAAGATAATGGGAATAACAATGTTCCACAATCAACAACGATACCTAAAATATGAGTATCACATACTTTCACAGTTAATAAATTACTTATTATAATACTTGCTATAAACGAAGTAATTATTAAGGTTTTTTTATCAAAATAATTTAAATTCAAATTTATCATATTTTTTTGTACTCCATTTTTTGTTATTTTGTTTGGTTTTAAACTTAATAATTAATCTAAATATTAAATTCTATTTTTCCAATAATTCTCATAATATCTTGCTCTTTTTATTCCTTGCAATAATTCTAAAAGAGCAACTTTTTTATAATTTGTTCTTAAATAAGTAGAGGATAATTTTTTGTTTTCAAAACTTCCAAAACGAGTGGCTTTTAACCAACTTGTATAATCAACACTATCAAAAGGAACTGTATCTAAAGTTTTTTTTGCCCCTACACCTAAACCATGACCTTTTGTATTTTTATTATGAGCATAATTAACGAATATTTTCATTTGATTTGTATTTATTAAATCCTCCTTATTCACTCCACTAAAACTGATATATGGAAAGGAATTGCACATCTTCTTATATTCGGATAACCCTAAACTTCTATGCCAAACTGGTATAATTCTATCTGAAACTTCACATAATTCCTTGCGGATATCCAAAACAGCACCATACCCTATAACATTATCAATATCCATTTCAATGAAATATACATTACTTAATGAGGAGTAAGTTTCTATGAACTGCAAATAAGATTTCACATATTTGTCTAATTTTTTAATGCCTTTCTTCTGAAAAGTGAAAGCTCCACTATCAACAATAATATTCCTTGCATTTCTTTGATAAATTTCCATTTTGTGATTATATGCAAAACTGAAAAGAATATTAAATTGAGTCCTTCCCAAAAATCCTTTTTCTATGAAATCACAAATGTAACTACCCGCTTCTGCTAAATGAACATTCATAATAATTCCAATTCAAAAGATTTATTGCAGTAAGGACATATCACAGACTTACTCGCAACCTCTTCTTCTTCCTCATTATTAGAATAAGGAGTTTCTAATAATCCATCTTCCAAATCCTCAAATACCAAATCATTTGTCAAATTAATTTCAGATAAATCTAAATCATCAAATCCAGTAAAATCAAGGTTGAACCCATTGAACTCTAACTCTTCTAATAATGCCCCTAATTTTTCGTAATCATAATCCCCCATAAGATTGGGATTGTTGAGGACAATGTTTAATGCTTTTTCATAATCTTCATTTTTGATTTGCAATTGTTGAAAGTCAAAAATATATCCATAGTCATCTTTGACAAGGTAGTCAAATTCTCTTTCTGCAAGATTATCCTCTTCCATTAGCATATCGATTAGTATTTGGTATCTTTGGTGTCCACTTACTATCCGATTGTTTTTTGTATTGATTATGATTGGTTCTACTAATCCAAAGGTTTCAATACTGTTCCTTAATTTCTTTTTTGCTTCTTCTGTTATTGTTCTTGGGTTGTAGTCTGCTGGTTCTATATCGATTAGTTTTATTTTGCTAATTTCCATTATTCTTTTCCTCCTATTAAAAAAATGGTTAGATTAAATAATTGACTATGAATGTTAGTATTGAACAAGCTATTGGTATGATATATTTCAAGGTGCTTATGCTTGATTGTAGTTTGCTTATTTCCAAGTTTGCTTTGCTTATTTCCATTTGCAGCTCTTCAACTTTCTTATGATTTTCCTTATGGTTTTCTTGGTTTTCCTTGATTATTGCAGTTAGCTCTGCAACATTAATATTTAACAAGTCTAATTTATCCCTTAAATGGTAATAGTCTTCGTGTATTTCGTGGATATTCTCTTTTTTGGTTTCAAGCTTGGTTTCTATTGCTGTTATTCTTGCCTCTTGTATACAGTAGTGTTCTGTATTTGTTTGTAGTGGTTTGTAGTCATAGGTTGGCATAAGTTATCAGCAAAAATATTAAGAATTTATTATTAAAATTAGTTTTTGAAAAAAATTTGTATTTTTTATTATTATTAGTTTTAGAAAGCAGCTGCAATATTTTGAGATGGAAAAAAATTTTTTTTAAACAATTTAAAGGAAATTGTAGTGTTAATTTATATGATTGCAAAGAGCATTAAACCGATTTTTATAGAATGTTTACGAGAAATTAAAATGTTTTAATACTTAAAAGAACTATATGTCTAATATTTTTATGTATTATATTTGAAAAAAACAAATAAGAGGATTTTTTTTATTAATTTTGTATTCTCCTATTCACAAACAAAATTTTATTTTTTTATTGATCTAATTAATTAATTTTTTTCCAAATTATGATTTTGCAGCTGCTTTCTAAAAGCAACAATTAATAAAAATTAAAGGAAGTGTTGAGAATGCAGTTAGTTAAAAAAAAATTATATAATTTTTTTAACTTGCATTCCCATATATTTTATTTATTTTATTTTCTTTTTTTATGGTGAAAAAACATATGAATAAAAAATTGATTAAAATATGGTTAATTTTTTAAAATTGCAGTTTTTTCTATACTTTGTGTTAGATAAAATAAGAATATTTGTTCGCAAGATATTAAAATATTAATTAAATGCTAAAAAAATAGTAACTTAATATATAATTAAATATTAAAAAAATATTAAAAAAATAGTATAATTAAAATAATCAAATGCTTAATTAAAATAAAACCATACTATCCAATAGTATCTGTTTTAATTAAGCAAACATTTAAAATAATTAAAGCAATAGTTACTATTAAAAAATATCAAATTACTTGTATCTTTCCAAGACATTAAAAATAGCAGAATTAATCCTCTCATCAAGTTCATCTTGCAGCTTCCTATTTTCCTCCTCTTGCTTTTGCAACTTCCTTTCCAAATCCAAATACTCCTTACTCTTAACAGTCTTCACACTTGTATCATTCAATGATAAGTAAGGCAAAAGACTTGTATAAAATCTTCTCATAACTGGAATGCTAATCTCATTGTAAGCTCTATCAATATCAGTTAAGCTATGCCCAGCAAGTAACCTAACCTTTAACAAATCTCCACTATGCCTATTGCAAGTGGTGATGAAATATTTTCTTAAATATTTAGGTTGGAAAAATCTATCTCCATATTTGTTAGTTCCAAATTCCTTATCATTCAATCTTTGAAATAATGTTATGAAACTGGTTTGTGCTAACTGGTTACCAGTTCCTCTGCTACTAAACAAATACTCTTCATCTGATTTAATATGTCTTGACTTCAAATAATCCATAATGCTAACTGTTGCTTCTGTACTGCAAAAGGTACAGCAGATATTATTGAAATTGCTTGTCTTTTGTGGTTTGAAATAAAAGCAAGGGATCCAGTTACTATAATCCATTTCCAACAAATCATTTAATGTTGGATTTTCCTTTTCACTATAATAATCACAAGCCTTAATCCAATCCTTGATTTTGAAATTCCTAACATCAATCGGCCTGATTCCACTACTGCTCATAAAATAGAATAATGCTTTATTCCTTTTGCTGTTGGTACTCTTGACCGCTTGGAGAATATGTTCCTTTTTAGGCAAATCCCCATCTTCATATAAAGGTTGGTTTAACCTAATGTTGATATTCTTTGGCAATTGTATATCATATTCATTTAGGAATGCTCTGTAAATGCTTAACTCTGATTTGATTGTAGCTGGTTTCAATTGCAAATCATTATTCAAATGAGAGTATAATTGGTATTGGATTTTTGTAATGGTTCTGTCTTCCAGCTCCTTGTATTCAATCTGATTATTAATTAGCTTTGGTTTCTGTTCATCTCTTGCTATCTCTAATAATGCTGTGGGAGTGTAACCAGTTAATTCATATATTCTTTTGAAAACTCTCCTATATTGTATTTTTCTGCTTTTGCTTATGTTTTTTCTAATGTACATTTGTTCAAGTTTAAAATCTTTGTCAATCATAATATTAATTTTAATAATAAGTTATAGATAAGTGTTAGGTTTGCAATAGGTTCTATGAATGAATAAACTAAAAACCCAACAGTTAAGTCCTTATTTTAACATAAAAATAGATTAAAAAGTATTACTACAATATTGGAGCAATATTGTTAAAAATAGAAAATTGGATAAAATGATAAAAAATAGTTACTTTATATTAATTAATCAATAATAAAAATAATAAAAAAACAAGTCAATTAAAATAAAAGAGTAACTCATTAAAATAAGGCAATAGTTCCAAGACTTATGCAATATAATTAATGGTTACTCCAATATTTCAATAGTACAAATTACAAGGGAATAAAAATTAAAACTCTCCTAAAATATACTTTTCAACAGCACTTAAATCCACTTCAACATCTCCAAAAACACTATGAAAATGCTCCAAAGCAACATCAATAAAATCTTCACTTGCAAATGCTGTTCCATCTTCATTGCCAGTTTCAACAATCTTAAACTTACCATCAATCTCATTCTTAATCATTTTAAACTCCATAACTAAAACCTCCATAAAAAAAATTAAATAAAAATTATTTTAAAATGTTAATTAATTGTAGTGTAATAATTAACATCAAAATAATCTGTATAAACATCACTATTATTATAATTGTACTTATCCATAATAGCTTTAATCTCATTCAAATGCTTTTCATCTAAACTCCTATAATCTCTCTTGCTGTAAATCTCATTAATTCTTTCATCAGTATAATCATAATGGAATTTCCACTCTCTGCTAAAATCCTCAAAATTTTGCAAATAATTGTCATCTAAAATTTCCTTAACAGTTACTATGATCTCTCTTGGGTATCTGCTGCTTCTAACTCCAAACCTAATCTTGTTGCCAAAAGCAGCTTTTAGGTCTTTTCTGATTTCTTTTGCAATATCTTTAACTTCCCAGTTTCTGTATTCGCAATTTGTTTTAGTCATAATTAATTCCTCCAAATAAAAAAATATTAAAAAAATAAAAATTAAAAAAATTTTATTTATGTTTGCTTTCTCCTATAAGTTCTCCTAATAAAAACATATCAATCATAATTTCTAAACTAATTCTTTGCATTTCTGTTAAGTCAAGTACATTTTGTTTAAAGATTGCTGGTAGGACAACTTCGCTGCTTCCAGCAACATCATTTTCAACTTCTCTTATTACTCTTAATCTTAATTCGTTTAATCTGTTTAATTTTTGCATTTTAAATTCCTCCATTTTAAAAAAAATAATAATATTAGGAGTTTTATTTACTCCCATAAATTGTTGTATCTTTCTGTTATGTTTTTGCCTCTTCTTGTTTCGCTATCCCACCAAGCATCTGCATCTGTGTCCCATTCTAAAAATGCAAGTTCAATTCTTGTGGTAGTCCAGTAACTGTAATTTTCCCATTCGCTGCTTTCCATTACAATAACAAATTTAATTATATCGCTTAAAGCATCTGCTAATTTTATTTGTTCTCTGAAATTTGCTTCTATGTCAAACCAGTTTATCATAAGGCAGTCATCTACATAAATTCTTGCTTGTTTTATGTTGTTTGGGTTTTGTGCAATTGTTACAACTTTTGCTCCAAAGTCTTCTACTGCTTTAATTACTTTTTCAATTGTTGCTTGTTCGTTGTTCATTTTCATTTTAAAAATCTCCTTGCAATTTTGTTTTTGTACTTAATTAGTATTATCTAACTAATAGTATATAAACTTTACTATATTTTTTTAAAAATAAGCCCATAGCAAAGAGATAATAATTTTGAACTCTAAAAAATTGACAAAAATTTAAAATAAACTAATAAAAAATAATAAACTTAATAATAATTAAACAATAATAAAAATAATAAAAAAAGAAGTTAATTAAAATAAATAAAAGAATGCTTAAGATAAAACAACATATAGTATAAATATCATTTTAAATTAAACAAAGAATTAATTTAAACCAACTCTCTTCATTTCCTTTCTAATGCTAACATACTCCTCATTAAAACTTGCCTTGCACTTGGAACTGCTACTTGTACCAAGACTTCCCAAAGTGGTTAAGTTCTTAATCCTTGTATTATAAACATAACCGGACTTATTCCTTTTGTTAATATAATTTCTTTTGCTTTCCAGCTTTGCTTGTCTTTTGCAATGATTGGAGCAGTATTGTTCTGCATTAGTTTTTTTAAGATACAGTTTTCCACACCATTTACACTTACTAATCATAATCAATCACTATTTTTTAAAAATATATTCTCTCGAACTTCTTTTCAAAATCAGAAATGCTTTTGCCATAATATCATATCAATGTCTGTTGTTGATCTTTCTTCTTTATCAGTGCATCAAAGTAAGGTTTCGGTTCAAACTTGTTCCTACCACATTCTGTGCAAACACCATCGCAAGTGACTTCACAGTTGCCATTGAGTTCCCACCATCTTTCTTGCACCTTTTTATCGCTTTGTGGTGCTTCATTAATGGTTATCATTCGTATATGGAATGCTCCAGTCGGACAATCTTCACAACTTTCACATCTTCGACATCTGCAAGGATTAAAATATAATCGGTTATCTTGAATGATAATTGCATTAAACTCACAAGTTTCAACACAAACACCACAAAGATTACATAACTCTACATTATACTCAAACCTTTGCACAATATCCCCCATCAAATACTCACTCATTTTTGCAACCTCCTATTAGCTTCCTTTTCCTTTGCATTAACACTATTATGAAAAATCCGAAGATAAAAACTAAAACAATTAAAATGCAAACAGTTCTGACAAACAAAAAAATAATCAGACTTAAACAAACTCAACAATTTCAACCACCATAAAGGAACAAACTTCTTACTGCCACAATAAGCACAACGAAGCCACAATCTAATCAACCCACTTATACTTAATCGGTTTGCTATCCTTATCAATACTAACCTTTTCAAAATAATCTGTTGTAGTGTAACTTCTTGTTATAATGCTGCTAACTTGCAAACTTGTAATACTTGTCTGCAAACCAAAATAATCATTATTAATCCATTCGGATATTTCCTTTGCAGTAACCCATTTATCTACAACATATTTCAAGTAAATTTTGATTAATAATTTGACTCTTGATTTTTGTGTTTCTTTCAATTTTCTTCCTCCAACAAAACAAAATCAATCTGCAAAATAGTATCCTCTTCACTAATGCCCTTATCCTCATAAAATTTTAAAAAATGAGGTTTGTACAGAAACCCATTTTTAACAATATCACTATTAGATAATTTGTTAATTCCAGTCCTCTTAACCTTTTCAATTTTCACTTTATAGTTTTTAAACAGTTCATTTTCAAAAGTAATAGGCACAATTTCCCCTTTATGAAGATCCTTTGTATTGTCATCATATTTAACAATGGTTTGTGTTATTAGCTTATGCAATAATGGAGTAACTTGCAAATCATAAAAATTAATACATTTCATTAAAAAAACTTCCTCTTAATTTATTATAAAATAAATCCATATGGATATTTATATTTGCCTCCCCAAGTGTTAGAAAAGTAAGGAGGAGCAGCAGCTAAAACCAATCCACATTTGCAACAATAAACTTCAACTCTATGCCTATCCTCCTTGACATATTTCCCAGTTTTACAGTTCGGACAAATATATTTCATACTATCAATTATTCCCTTTTATTTCTAAAACTATTGCATATAATTAATTTGGATTTATCGAATAATGGCAAATCCAAATCACAGCCACAATCAAGTATTGTTCCATCATCTGCTAACCAATAATAACTTTTATCACAATCTTTGCAAAATGTTTTCACTTGCATAATTCAACCTCTTTTTCCACTTCATAAAGTATTCTATAAATCTCGGATTTATCCCAGTTACAATCTCTTAATTTTTCAACAATTTTTTTAGCTTTATTCTCATCATTAGTATGGCAGAAGTAAACATTTTTTCCATTAATACATTTTGTTATGCTATAACCACTTCCACCAGTCTTGCTGTAATTCTTGCAAGGTTTAGGAGGATTATTCTTATAAGGAATACATTCCCAATTTTCCCTTTTCAACTTATACTGTTTTTTTAACTCATTATACCTCCTATTACTCAACTTGTACTTGTACTTTAATGTTTTTGCACTTGCACCATCTTTAAAATCATTAATAAAATCATTAACAAAATTATGCTCCATTACCCCTCACCAACTTTAATATCTTGCAATTCTTTTCTAAAAATTGTAAATCCCTTTGAAGCTGCACTAATATTAGGAAACTCCTTAATCACTTTCAAACCACCTTTCAAATAAACACTAACAATAGTTCCAGTTCTCTCAATAAAAATTATATCTTCTTTTTTAGGTTTTAAAAAATCTAACACTTCTTTCACATTAACCCCTCCTTGCAAAAATCATAAATTCCTTTTGTCGCTTTGATCATAATCTAAACAATTGCACATTAATTAACCCTCTAAATAATAAACTCTTGCATTTTTACTATTTTTCTCATACTGCAAAGTACCCATATAGTTCTTGTTTTTCCTATATGTTAAACTCATAAGGAATCTGCCCATTTCTGCACTTGTAATTCCAATATTCAAACCAATATCACACTCATTAACAGCAATGGTTAATTCCTTTGTTGTAGCTTTACCTTTCAAGTAAAGATAAGTTTTGACAAATACTTTTAATTTGCTTCTTTGAGCATTGCTTAACATTTACAATCTTTCTCCTATTTTTTTAAATTGCAAGTCAAAGTCATAAGGCAGCTGGTTACAAGCTTTTAGAATATCCCATAATTCCAGTTCTGCTTGTTCAATGTCATCTGCTGGAACACAATGCAAGTTAATTGTAATTTCATAATCATTGCACATAAGGTTCACCCTCTGCTATATATACAGATATTTCTTTTGCAGTAAGGTTTAGATTTCTCTTGTCTTATCCGCTCTTTATTTCTGCAAACTAACAGTCCATTGTCTTTTTTATATAAATATTTACAATCTCTATAATAAACCATAATCAATTTCTCCTATTCAACAATTCATTTAAATTTTATACTATTTTATATATATTTTAATATAATTTTCTAATGCTTTTTATTAACATATTAAAATAAATTAAAGTTTGCTTAAAAAATAATAAGGTTGTCTTACTAACCTTTAATATAATTAAGCAAACATTAAAAATAAATTAACCATTAACTTCTCTCAAAAACAATATCCTCCAATTGACTAACCTCTAACCCACATAAGTAAGCTTGACCTTTGACAAGCTCTTGGTTTTGACTTAAAAATTCAACGATGTTATAAACACTTTGATTGTTAAATCTTTGCAAAATAGTTCCAACTGCTCTTTCAACATCAACACTATGTCCACTTGCAGCTAAACCCATTTCTTGATTGATATTCTCTATTTGAGTTTCAAGCTTTAACTTTTCAAATTCTAACTCCTCAATTTGTTTATCAATATTTTTGATTTGGTTAATTTTTAAGATTTTTTCAATTTCTAACTTTTTATTTTCCTTTTCCAAATAATGCAAAAGAACAACAATTGCCTCATCACCAACTAAACCTAATGCCTTAAACCTTTCTTTCAAGTTAGGAGTAGTAACAATTCCAATATGTTCACTTTTAGGATTTGCAGACTTTGGTCTACCCATCTCTCAACACCTCCCTAACTTGCAAAGCATAACTAATATGTTTGCAATGATTATCCCTATCTGCTAATCCAACTCCTCCAAATTTTAAAGCTGCTCTTGGAGCTTTCCTAAACTTGAAATTAGGACAAGTGCAAAAAACAGTTTTTTCTTTAACATCAATGGTTACCAAGTATCGATTATCACCATTGTCATTTTCAATATAATAATCCTCCCAGTAATCATTTCTAATAATTGAAGTGATATTCATAATACCACTTCCTCATTGCAATGCCCATTTCTTGCAGTCCATTTAATTACAACTTTATCTGCACCAGTCATCTCTACAAAAGATCTAATTTCCTCTTCCTCATTTTTAGGAGTTTTTTCATTAATTTTAAAAATTCCCAAACTTTTACCCTTGGAAAATAATTCTACATCTTTTGCATTTGCATATCTTTTATGAGTGGTTTTAGCAATCAAGCTAAAACCTCCTCAATAATTTTTAAAATTTTAGGACATTCCTCATTACTAATAATTCCCGCTTTTAGCAATCTTGCAAGTTCAACTTTTGCACTTAATAAATCCTTGTTTTCTGCAATTATTGATTTTGCAATGTCATTTAAATTATCCATTTTATTCTGTTTAGGTTTATCAGTTTTAGGTTTATCAGTTTTAGGTTTATCAGTTTTAGCTTCTGCTATAACTTTGTTCAAACTCCTAAACTTTTTAACCTCTTGCAAATAATTTCCCTTACTGTCAATGTAACAATAATATTTCTCATTTACAATACTATTGACATTAACAACAGCAACACTAACTTCATCTTTGGCAGTATCCAAATCAATCTGACCAATCAAAATAAAATTAAGTTTGCTTCTTGCAAGTTCATTAATTATTTTGTTCAAAGCAACTGTCCTATCACCATACTTGTTAAGTCCTTTGCCATTACTAACAAGCAAGTTCAATAAGCTGCTAACACCATCAATAATAACAGTATCAAAATCACTCTGTTTCACATCTGCAATAAATTCCAACACTTGCTTCTGTACTTTAAGATTGTTGCTTCTATCAAATTCCACCAATGGAATGTTAGTGAAATTAGTATCATCAACATCTAAACAAATTGCATTCAAATCATTTTCTTTGCAATATTGTTCTGCAAATGTACTTTTGCCACTTCCATCAATTCCATAAATCAAAACCTTTTTAGGAATTGTTTTCCTTTCTTTAATTTTTAACACCATAAAAAAATCTCCTTTTTATAAAAATCCATATGTTTGTGGTTTCACTAAAAAGCAAAACCCAATAAATAATGCCATTGCTATAATAAGCAAAGCATAAAACTTAATCTTCAAAACAATATCACTATCAAGCAAAGCCATTAACTCACTTTGCTTCTTCTCTTGCTTTTTCTCCAATCGTACTGGCATAATACATTTCTCCTATTCAACACATTTTAATTTCCAGTTAGTCTTACTTAACTGGAATTAAAATAATTTCATTTCCATCTTCATCAAATGCAGTATATTCTGCATAAAATAAAGACAATCCAAAATCAGTTAATTCACCATAAAGGCAAACCTCTCCTTGTTCGTAGTCATCTATTGCTGACATTTTAACTCCTCCTTAATTTCCTCATATAAAGATCCATTAAGGAGTTTTAAATAAAATACAACAGCTTTTTCTAAAAATTCTTCGCTGTAATCTTCTACATTCATTTTTAATATTCTCCTATTCAAATTGCTTAAAGTAATTGTTTATTTTTAATTTAAAATTGTTTATAGTGTCTTACTCCTAAAAACTTTTTAAATTAAAAATTTTATATTACAATATTTAATATATTTTTTAAACTATATATATTTTTTTATTTTTTTATTGCTATTAAAAAGTTATTATAAAGTTATTAAAAAATAATTATAAATAATCATTATTAAGATAACTAAATAATAACACCACAAAAAATCTGCACCACAAAAGGAGGAAGAACAATGCAAATCAACAAACAATTCAACAACATCAAAACCACTACCAAAATCAGAACAACTGGAACTGGACTTGTAACAACAATACCCAAGACAGTAGTTCAATTATTAGGCATTAATGAAAATGATATTATCTGCTGGGATATTGATATACAAACAAACACTATCAATATCAAATTAATCCAAAAAGAATAATATTATATACTATACTCAATAAAAATATTAATTGCCTTTAAATTTTTTTTAATCATAAAAAAATCTCTAATTATAAAATTTTTGTATTCTCCTATTCAACAAAAATAAATAATTAACTCTTTTTTTTAAAACAAAAAAAATAAAGGCGAAAAGTGAGCATTTTTCCTTGTCTTACCATTTGTGGAAAAATGCTTACCACTTTTTTATCTAATTTTTTCATTCAACACATTCAATTCATAAATCCTCCTAACATAATCCATCTTGACTTTTGCCTCATTAACAGCTGCTTTCTTACTTGCAGTTTCCTTATCAATATAAGCCTCTTTTTCCTTTTGTGTAGGTTTCTTTTTACCTAACACTTTTTCCCAATCATTCAACAATATATAATCCGCTTTAAGCAAATCATATTCCATTTTAGCAGCATAATATTTTTCCTCATATCTTGCCACTTTCTCTGCACATTTAATTAAATGTTCAACAACTTCTTGATCCATAATAATCCCTTCAATATTTTAAAACAAATTCTTATTGTAATTCCACTTCTTGCAACAACTTTTCTTTAAATCTTTTCAATTCTTCAAAAGCTTTCCATTCAAGCATATCTTGGTCATATTTCATAATAAGTTCATATGCTTGTTTAGGACTAATCACTTCTGCCCAATCTCTATCACCTTGCCAGTCTGAACTATGTATTAATACAAACTTACCATCTGATAATTTTGTTAATCCCAAATGTCTTCCAGTTCCACCATTTTGATAATTGCTGCCAGTCCAGTAATCCAAATTAGTATTACATTCAACAGTTGCAATTAACTCTCCATTTTCATCATAAACATTTACCATAATTATTAACTCCTCTATAAAATATTATATAAAATAATTAAAAAACTATAAAAAAACAATATGCTTTAAATTAAATTAAACAATGCTTAAAATAAAACAATACTTCTAACAAGCATTAATTTAAATTAAGCAAACTTTTAAAATAATTAAACCTAAACTCCTTGCTAAAATACTAACCTCTATTAAAACACATCACCTCCTCATAAATATTATAATACTGCTCACTATCACAACAGTAAATCTTGATTATACTTGTGCGCTGGTGAGTGTAAAAATAAACTTACCATCTAAACCAAATGTCCTAACAATAGGATCATTCTTAAACAGCTGCTCCAATATGGAACTTATTTCATCTGCATTAACTTCTGCTCTTTCAATACCTTTCGCATTAGTATGTTTCTCAATTAACATTTTCAAATCCTCCTTTAATTTTCTGTAATGCAATAATCCCTATATTCTAAATCTGCTGCTTCAATAATGTTATCAATTTCATCATAAATTTCTTCAATGCTACAATGCCAAACAGCTTGTTCTTCATTAACATATAATACAAAAGTGCTGCCATCATTAATATTCTTAATCTCAAAATCAAATAAAACCATACTAAAAAACCTCCATAAAAAAATAATAAAATTAATAGTATTTAGTAAGTGTTTACTAAATACCTTGCTTCACCAACCATAAGTTTCATCTTTTTAATACTTACTTTCTCCCAGTTATGTTGTAAGTCTTTAAGTATTTCATCACATACTCCTTTATCCTCTGCTGTTACACCAGCTCTAACTTGTCTGTAATAAACAAACATTTTAATTAAAATGCTGTTCACTTCTGCATATAAGTCATCTTTTAATGCACAATTGCTTGTGCTGTTTGCAACTTCTAACATTTTACCACATAATTCTACTTGTTTGCTGTAAATTGTACTAACCATAATAAACACCTTGTAATTGTTTTTTGCCTCTGTGCTTTTGCACTTAATTAGTAATATCTAACTAATAGTATATAAACTTTACTATAAAATTTTAAAAATAAGTGATTTAAGTAAAGATCCAGATTTTGAACATAAAAAATTGGCAAAAATTTACTAAAAATTTGATAAAAAAATTCTAAAACGAAGCAAAACCCTTTAAATCCAAAAATAAGCAATATAAACTGTTTCTCGTTCAGAGATTATATAAAAATAGCATAAAAATATAATTTATAATACTAAACTAAAATAAAAAAATAAAAAAAATAGAATGCTTTAAATTAAAACAACAAACCATTAAAATAAAGCATACACTCAACAAACTATTAATTTAAAATAAGCAAACAATTAATTAAATTAAATCCATTCACTTCTTGCTAAAATAATAATAAAATATTTGCAAGAACTTCTTTGTAGTATCCTTATGAGGAACTTTCATTAATAATTGATTTTCACTAACTCCAATGTAAGCAGTAGTGATATTTCCAGCAGGTCCTCTATCTGCTGGAATAAAACTCTCTTGCAAATCATAATCATAATTAACTAATAATTCCCTTACTGCAAACCTATAAGACTTGCAGCCTAAACTTTTCAACAAGGACAATTCCTTATCAGTCAAATTCATATTCAGTTGAAAATTACCTCTTTCAAAATTCCAAGACTCAACACTCTTATAGAAATTCAAAAGATAATCCCTAAACTTACACCAAAACTCCTCACTCTCTACTTTGTACATTTGCAGCAGCTGTTCATAAATCAACTGGCAATGAGTATCCACCTTATACTCCAAATAGATAAACTCTGTACCAGTAGGAACAAGCTCACCAGTTAAAAACAAAGTTAATTCACTTGCAAAGCTTCTTGCTTGATATTCAGACAAACCATTTTTCAATCCTAAATAGAAAAAGTTTAGGACATAATTATTTTCTGTTCTAAAATTATATTTTTTAGCTGTTTGCACTAATTTTTCCAAAGGAACAAACTCTCCCATTAACTTATTGAAATCCATTTTTGATTAACTCCTATATTTTTTAATAATTTTAACTATATATTATACTTGATTTGGAATAAAAAAACTCTTCCAATTAATTAAATAAAAGGAAGAGTTAATTAAATTACAAGGACAAACATAAACCATTAATTAAATTAATGACATTTTTAATTATTCGAATATTAATTCCACTTGTTCTACACCAGTATTAATAGATTTTTCATTAAGACTTATTTGCATCTGATTTTTAAAATGCAAAGTCCAGTCTGCATTATCCATACAATCAAACTGCAAATCCCTAAACTCATCAAAATACTTATAATCAGTTACCCATAAATGACAAGGAGGCAAATAACTATCATCTTGATTATGGCAATTAGTACAAATGCTGTTATAATCAGCATTGTTATCCCCACTTACCCAACCAATGCAAATATTATCACCAGTAGGATTATGCTCTGTACTTTTAGTTTCACAAGTTGCAAAAAATTCTTTGCTCTTTGGATTGTACCAGTAACCTCTATCATAACCATCTGATTGTCTTTGCCAACTAATTTTTAACCATTGCAAATAATCCTTATCATTAATTCTAATCTCCATTTTTATCTCCTCCAAAAAATATAATAAAAAAAATAAAAATTTATAAAAAACTAATCAAATGCTTTTTATAAATTATAACAGTATATCTTTCAAAAATATCATACTCTTTTAAGAATTTTCTAAATTCAGTAATATTCTTAATATCGCACCAAACATCAAACATCTTATCATACTCTTCATCTTCACCACAACAGCAACCTAATCCAGCATCATAAACCAATTCTTTCAATGCTTCAATATTAGCTGCTTTCATAAGTTCATAATCAAAAATATATTTGATTTTCTCACCAGTTTTCTTTTCAACAAAAGCTTTAATTTCCTTAACTTCATCATAAGTTAAAATTCCTTTGTATAATTTAAACTTATTAGTTAAGCCATCTCCATACTCTTGTTGGCAGATAATACTTTGATCATCAACACCATCTTCTTCCCATTCTCTTATCAACTCTTCATTGTTTAAAATTTCTTCATCTACATTTTGTAAAAATCCATTAATAGTATCTGCTTCAAATCTTTTAACTAAAAAATCAATAACTACCATAATTTACACTCCACTATAAAAAAAATTTTGTACTTAATTATTAATATCTAACCAATAGTATATAACATTTATTATAAAATTTTAAAAATAAGCATTTTAAACTATTTCTCATTCAACAATTTTTCATTTAATTTGCATTTTATTAAAACTATTTTATTAAAATAAAAAAAATAATAAGCTAATAAGTATTTTATTATTTTATTAAAACTATAAAATGAAAACCATTTATTATTATTTTATTATTTTATTAAAATTATAAAATAAAAACCCATATATCATTTTTTTAATAAAATTAAAACTATTTTATTAAAATTAAAAAAAATAATAAAAAAAATAAAAAAATTAAAACCTATTCAAAGGAACAATAAACCTTGCAACAAAGCTGCCTCTCTTATATCTTCCAGTTTCATAAAACCTCTTGATTTCCTCATCTTGCAATGCTTCCTCCCAACTTAAACCAGTAGGATAAATTCCCTTTTGAATTTTTAACTTCCTCATACCCTTTTGTTGATTATTATGTTGAGTTTCTGTCCTTACTTGTGCAAGTCCATTTAATTTGCTCCTAATCTCACTATGAGTTCTCCTTGTCCTTGCATAATCCTCTTTGCTCAAAGGTCTTTCCCCTTTGTATAAACATTTGAACATAAATTCTGCTCTGTATTTTGCAGCTCTTAATAGATCCATTTGCTCTTGTACTTTCTCATAATCTTCATCTTTACAAACCCAACCGATTTTTAACTCTTTTGTGCCTTTAAAATATGTCATAATTAATATCTCCTTATAAAAAAATAATAAAGGTTTAGTAAAATTTACCAAACCAAATCTTATTAAATTCATCTTTGTCAAACTTACCATTTTTTTTTAAATAATTTCTAATACAGCCATATAAGTAAGCTCTCGGATTATCTTTCTCTCTGCATTTGCTCCAACCCCAAGCAATCCTATTAGCTGGTTTTTCATTTGTAATATTCCAGTAAGCATTAACCATATTAACCAAGTCTTTAAACTTGAAATATAACTCATCGCTGTTTGCATTTGTCCAAATTGTTAATTCACTAATTAAATCCCAAATGTCTGTATCTTGTAAACTTTTATATTGATTTAATGTTTCTGCTATTGGTAATATTTCATCTTCGCAAATTTTTAAAGCTGCTTCAAATTCTGCTACATCTCCACCATTTCTTTTTAGGAACTTAATTTCCTTTGGTGCTTTTTCAATAGCTTCAATCATTGCTTTTAATTCAAATTTAACTGCTGGTTCTAATAATCCTCTTTCATCAAATTTTTCATATTCGTTTTCTAACCATTGTTTTTTGTCTTGCATTTCAAGTATTTTTTCTAATGTTGTCATTTTAAGTTCTCCTTACAATTTTGTTTTTGTACTTTTGTACTTAATTAATTATTTGTAACTAATAGTATATAAATGTTATACATTTTTTAAAAAAAAATAAGGTAAAAAAATGGCAAAAAAATGATAAAAAAAATTCACTTACTCAAAATATTCATCATTGATTAAATCTTCCTCATTCTCAACAACAACACTTTCAACTTCATTACCATTACCTAACCACTTAAAACTATTAGGATTGCAGCTGCTCCAAACAGCAATAATAATCCCAACAATTGCAACTCCCAAAGTAACAAAACTTTCTTGGGTGAAATAATCTGCCAAATATGGTGCAACAATAACCCAAACCCAAGTCAAAATGGTACTAACATTTCCTTTCCAATTATCATTATCATTCATTGTACAAACTCCCTAAAATTCTTATTATCAGTATAAACAACTTCCTCTTCATCTACAATATTATACTCTGCCCTAACCTTATTGATTTCAACTTGCTTTTCCAAATTAGCATCAGTCAAACCATTTTCTTCAAAATCTACATCATTTTTTGCTTGTTCCACAAGAACTCTCAAATTTTCAATATATAGAATATCCTCATCAACCATTATCTAAACCTCTCAACTTTTGGTTAAAACAATTAAACTTTTCTGACTAATTCCATTAATGTACTGTTTTTGCAGATCATAACTTCTATGTTCAATATAACCACAATAGCAGCCATAATCACATTTATTTCCAAGACTATTAACAACCTCAAAAGACCTATCAGACAAGTTAATGCTTTTAACTTTTTCATAATGCCCATATTTTCCTCTATATAACAAATGCCAAATAATATCCTTATTTTTATTGCAAATAATGTTCCTAATTTGTTTAAGAGTCAAATCAGTAAAATTATACTCCTTAACAGTAATGTTCACATTATATTCCTTATTGACTTTGCCTATTGCAGTTCTTAACCCATTATGACTTGTTCCAGCAGTAGTAGTTCCAGCCCAACTTGCCAATTTCTTTTGACTAACATTTATTCCAAACTTGTATAGGCATTTTTGCAAAGCAGAAACTCCACAATAATAGGAATTGTTTTGACCCATTGCTTCACAGCCTTTTTTAGAATTAATCTTATTACTGCAACCATAATTAGTATTACTTCCACTATTGCTCTTATTAGTAGCAAATACTGATTTATCCATAATGCAATAATTAGGCAAAATCTTATTTTCATTAAGGAAAACAACAATCTTGCAAATACAATAATAATACAATTCAAAGCTAACTTTAATTTTTGAACTTGGAACAGTAATATAAGCTGGAACTCTACCATTAGCCTTGCAGTAATATACAAAGTTCTTTATCATTTTCAAGTAATCTGCTTTGACAACTTTTGCATTAATTGTATCTGCTAACTCTTTTGTATTGTATCTAACAACAGCTATCAAACCATATTCTCCTTTACCATTATTCAATATCAAATCTGATAATAAATAACTCATACTGTAAGGTGATAATGTTTTTCCATTGTCTAAACTGCTGGACTTTGGAATTTTCTTATTTTCTTCAATAAATTTTTTTATTTGTTTAGCTTCTGCTATTAATGTACTTTTTTTGTAAGTCAATTTTAACCTCCTTTTTATCTTGCTTAACTTCTTTAATTTTCTTGGAACAAATGATATAACTTGTTCCATATTCGCATTGTTGTTTGTAGTAGGGACAGTTTGTGCATTCTATTTTTATCACCTTTTCCTATTTCGTTTTACTCAAGTATAACGAACCAAAATGGTATCGCTACTTTCACTTTGACTGGTTTGACTAGTAGTGCGACTTGGACTTGTAGTTACTCCAATGTATCAGACACTTGCAATGTGGTTGTTATGAACTACCTAATCTATGATAATGCAAGTACCGATAATTCCAGTACCTTATTTGACTCTTCTATCTCATTGAGGAATAGTGGTACTAATTCAGTAACATATAACTCCTCTACACCTTGCTATGTCCTTAAAAATACAAGAGGCAGTAGTGAGTCTTTAAGACCATACACTGCATTAAATGGTTATACTGGTAGTTTCAAGATGACAGTAAGAAGCAAAGCCCCAGACAGTAATTCACCTTGTCCGATAAGTTTATACTATTATTTGGATAATAACAACTGGGGGGGAGTTAAAGATGAACATTCAAACATTTGGATTAGTTCAAAGACTAATGGTTCGTTCACAGAGTCCAATAAGGGAGGAACAAACCATTTAAGTAGTGAATTGACTGATGAGTTCATCTATGACAGTACAAGTAACACTTTAACCGTTAATCGTTACTATAATAGTAGTTTGGAGCATACTCAAGTGATGAATATTCCAGTAACTCTTAATTCTAATGTGAAATGGGGTACTACTACCAGTTGGAATAATAATGCTATTTGTGAAATATATGAAATCATAGCAGAACCAATTTAAAGAGAAATTATACTGAAATCCTTGAATGTTACACTTCTACTCCTATCACGATGAGTTTTCCAACCAATGTAACCATCTGCACTTGTTACTGTCTTTGTGCCAATAAATGTGTTCTCCAAATAAGTATTCAAGGTTGTTCCAATCCTTTCTATCTTGATTGTCTTGCCCATAGTGGTGTCACTTGATAGCAACTCCTCATTCCATCGTATACCAATTTTCTCTGCAAGCCAGTATTCAAGACTCCATTGCATTGCCTTGCTTGAATTGAGGAATGCAATCCCACCGAATGCTACTACATTGACAATTGTGAACTCTGCTCTGAAATCACCTTGCAACAATACATTTTCATAGTAAAAACAATCGGAATTGGCACTTGTAGAAACAGTAGTGCCATTAGCTCCTACACTAATTGTCATATTAGAATTGGATTTTGTGTAATTGGAATTGGCAGAGCCAGTAACACCACTATCGTAGAACAGATAAGTCGCCAAATTAACAGTACAAGTATCGCTAACATTTTGATAAGTACAAGTGTAAGTAGCAGAAGTAGTTAAACCAGTCAAGGAGAATGTCGCTACCCCATCAGAGTTCGTTATACTTGAGTATACCGAACTACCATCAGTCAAAGTAACAGTCGCTCCACTCAACACTTGATAATTCTGTTGCAAAGTACACTCCAAAACAACCGCACCACCAACAGCAGTATACTCTGACTGACTAAACCTAATATTATAACAAGACCCACCAGTCTGAATATCCAACACCTTATTAGCCAAAGTAGTCAAACCATCAGAAGCAGAAGCACTAACACCTTTTTCTTCAAGATTAGCAGCTAATGTTTCACCCAACTGCTGCAAAGCACCATTTAAAGTATTCACATCATTAACCATAAAAAATCACACCCTTATTGATTAATATACTGTATAGCAGTACCAATAAGGTCATTCAACACCTTACCTTGCCTTGCAGATAAAACACTTGTAGAAGAAGTAGAATTAAGATTATCTACAATAGTAGGGAAATCAATAATATTACTTACAGTATGGGTATGACTACTTGAAGCCTTACTATCTAATGTTGTCTGCAAATCAGTAACATTAGCAATACTATGAGTATGACTACTGTTTGCCTTACCATTCAAAGCACTATTAATAACCTTGTTCTGTACTGGATTAGTCGAAGTAGAAGATAAACTACTATCGACAGTTACACTCGCATCACTCCCATCACTAACTTGAAAATCAAATGTTGCCCCATCAGTATATGTTACCCTATAAGTTTTGACTTTGCCAATAGTGGAATGTAATGTGATTGATGCAATGCCATTACCAGTTTCTCCTTTATCTCCGACCACTCTTCCTAAATCATAATCCACCATATTATATCGCCTCTGTATTATAAATTAAATGGCCTTCATTGTTTATTGAGTAAGGATTAACTGTATCTTTTGGGAGAGTTGCAATAAGGTGTCCATCTTCATTTATCTTAAATGAGCCAACCATTACAACTCCTCCCCCTCTATTTTCATTTCCACGTGTTAAGTTCCCTACAATAACTGGATTATATAGGCTGTTGTTGATAAAGCCTATTACGACTTTATCCCCAACTTTTGAAGTAATCTTATTGAGAATTGGAACATTCTGATGAGTTATATCTTGATCTTCCTCTTTCACATTACAAAGACCATTATCTATTTTTGTTATTGTCCCATACTTACTGAAAGTAATATCCCCAAGATTATCAGTAGCTTTTAACAATTCATCATAAAAAGTTGTCATTTATCTGCTCCAAATAAACTCTGCATACAAACCCACATTAGAAGTAAAAGTTTGAGGACTATAATATTGCAAATGCCCATCATCTGTTAATTTAATCCTAATTAAAACATCTCCACTATTCAATTCAACTCTCGAATTTGTTGGTCTATAATCTGCTGGAATTGTACCAGTAACCATATTAGCATAACTATTAGCTGTACTTATCTTATAAGTTCCAGCAACAATTAATCTACAGAATAAATCATTATAGTCTAATGTCATTCCACTCATATTAGTTAATGTTACACTTTTCCAATCTAATCCCATAAGACTTTTATCTAAACTATTAGTATAATAAATCTTATTATTTGCACTTGGTACTCTAACAAGAACATCTGTTGCAGGACTTCCACTTAATTCAGCACTGATTGACCCATCATTATTAATGTTTCCATGACTATGGGTTGATGAAGCCTTACCATTAAGTGCAGTATTCACTACCTTATTTTGTACTGCATTTGTACTTGTTGAACTTAAAGCAGTATCAATAGTGTTCTTTGTTGCACCAGTAGCTATTCCATCAAGTTTAGTTTTATCTGTACTGCTCATTAGTCCAGCATTTGTTGTTGTTGCATTTGAATAAGTGGTATTTGTGCTTGGTATTCCTAATCCAGTAATATTTGCTTTTGTAATATTCAAATTAGCAAAAGGCACTTTTTGAATAGTTTTTAAATTATTGCTTGTATCGGTTACTGCAATTTTATTGACACTTGTAATATCACTATTCAAGGTTCCAGTATTACTTAATGCTCCATGTGTATGACTTGTTGGTGTCATACTGGTTGGAAAATCTGTAATTTGACTTTTAGTGTGAGTATGACTGCTTGGAGGCATACTTGTTGGGAAATCACTAATCTTTGATTTTGTAATAGTATCAACAGCTTGTAACACCCCACCAGTACCAGTAGTGATTAGCTTTCCACTAACTGTACCTATTTTTCCATCATTAGTAATATTATTATGATTATGACTTAAAGGAGTTCTTGCATTACTCAATCTGCTATCATTGTTGCTAACAAAAATATTAGTTCCATCTGCACCATCATTAGTCAAATCAGAAGTTTTTGTTGGAATACTTGGTTTATTTGTTAAGTCATTATAGTTTCCACTTGTAGCAACACTTTTCAAATTATCTACTTTGTTTTTATCTGCATTTGCATAATCATTAGTGGATAAACCTTTGCCAGTAACCTTATCAACTTTACCCTCAATCAAGTTACTATTATTATTAATTGCAGTATCCATATGATTTAACTGTTCCTCTAAACCATCAACAGCATTAATCTTAACATTTGCTCCATACCTATTTTCACTATTTTTATTTTCAAAACCAACACTCAAAATAGTTAAAGAAGCATCATTAAAATCCAAAACAATAACATACTCTTGCAAAATTTTTAAATTTGCATTGTTTAAAGTTTCACCATTTTCAACATTGGAAGTAATTGTTGTTCCACTCACATTTTGAATTGAACATCTAATATCTCCCTCACCGATCCAACTAATTTTTTTCAAATTGCCAAAACTGTTGAAGTTAGGATAAATCTTAAAAGCTAATTTTCCAGTTCCAGTTATGCTGTTATTGTTTATGCTTAAACCATCATTCAATAGTAAAGTTACAATTGAAACACCACATTTCCTTGAAGTGTAATTTTCTAAAAATTGCCCATTACTAAACATTGTAGGCATTTCAATATTGACAGTATAATCAAACACATTGCTTAACAATAAAGCATCATTAATGTTTTCTGCGAATGGTTTGTCATTATTGGTAAAATATTCATCAAATTGACTCATTTTTTATTTTCTCCTATACTTTTTAAATATTTTTATATACATTAACTTAAACTTTTCAACCTAATTCTTAACTCTTATTAATTTAATTAAACTTATGCTTAAATATATTAAAGCAAACTTTTAATTAAATCAACTATCAAATCCAGTATAATCAACAACATCATAACTAATAGCATCAACAACAATAACAAAATCAGTGCCCTTTACTTGTATTGCAGTATTATCCCAACAAGGAACAGCATTCCTCACAATAGTATCCAAATCATAACCATCAATAATCCTTTCATCAAGACAACTGCAAATACTATTATGCAAAGCCTCAAAATCAATATCAATCATAACTGATACTCCCTAATCCGCAAATTACCCTTAACAGATATAAACTGTTCCAAGAATGTTAAAAAGTCCTCGCTCCAATTTTGACTTGGAATATTAATAACAATAATTTTCTCCTCATCTTCACTTAACAAGGACTCCAAACCCATAACATCTGCACTACTATTACTTTGATTAATAATATACTCATTACTCACATCAAGATTATTTTTTGCAAGATTACTTTCATCAGTAACCAAACTTTCGTAATGATTATGATCTACAACATTCAAATAATTAGTTTCTTCGCTAAAATAGACAGTATAATCTTCAACAGCAAAGCAGTTATTAAAGCAAATTTCCAAATCCTCTCTTGTCAATAATCTGCAATTTCTTAAATAAAGATAAACCTTATACTCCTCATCAGAAATAGGTTCACCATTAATGATTGGTCTTGGCAAATTGTAACTAATTCCCCAAAAATTATCCAACCCCTTAACATTTGCAGTTAGTACAGAAATATCATTTAAGAAATTGGTGCAGTAATCACTCATCATATCAAAGCCATCACCAAGCAAATGATAAACAAGGAAACCCATAGGACTAACTGGGTTCATAAAATTATTTTGCTCATCATAATCATTAACAATCAGGTCTCCATAAAAACTTGTATCATCATAAGCCATAATAATTTATTCTCCTATATTCACATTAAAATTAATTAACTGGATTTTATCATTAATATTGCTCATATCAATATGAAAAACTTCTGTATCATTAACAGTAATAGGTTCAACTAACTCCTTATAGTTTGTACCATCATAACTAATTATTTTGCAAAGGTTAATCCCCTCAACCTCATTCTCAATAAGTGAAGCCAACATAGCTGGATAAAAGTCTAATCCAATACTTGCCTCATTATTGAAACTTGATATTTGACTAACAACATTTTCCTTTACCATATCCAAACTGTAACCACTATCAAGGACTAAACCAATAATATATTGAAGGTTATTAGTATTTTTTAAAACTATTTTTTGATTTGCCAAATGATAACTTCTTGTAATTCCAACAATATCATATTCTTTCATATTAAACAATTCAATAAGGTCCGCTCTTGCTTTTGTCATAACACCAGTAACAGCACTTTCAACATCATTAGTTTCATTATAATTATTCAAATCCATTCTCTCAACAACATCATTCCGATTTACTGGATTAAAGTTAATTATAATATCTGCCTCTGCACCAGTAGTTCCTTTCAAAATCAAAGTATCGTGAACAGTATCCAATCCATTAGATAAATCCTCATACCATTGCAAACTACCAGTAGGAACACTATAAGGACTTAAAAGGATTCTGCTCCTATAATCCTCATCACTTTCTATATCTTCTCCCTCTGTAAAAGTTTCCAAATTATCAACACTTACCAAACTACCAGCAGCTCCCATAACTAAAACAACACTATGAGGCAAAACATTAGTATAAGCTCCATCCTGCTCACAAATAACATTAGCTGTAATATTTGCAACACCACTATCCATTACTAAATCTTCACCATCATTATCAACAATAAAACTTATTGCATCAGTAGTGGCAACTTGTGTTCCATCTGCAATAATAATAGGATTAGAAGTGTCATCAGATAATCTTGCAAATGTTACTTCTCCAATGCTCGGACTTGCACCAATCCTATGAACTCCTACCATATCTCCAAAGTTATCAAGGAATTCTCCCTCTGCATAATGTATCATACTCATTCTATAATTGAGATCTATAAGTTCCCTATGTTCAAGGATATAACTTGCCATTACATCTGCCAAATGATAAGCTTCGCTTCCAATACTGAAGTCAGTTATCTTTGTTAATCCATCAAGATTTGCACTAATGTATTTGTTAATTATTTCATCTCTAATATCTGACTTTGTAATTGTATCTCCATCAAAAGTAATATATTCAACATCTTCTTCTACCATTATTGCACATCCTCTTCAACTGTAATGTTTAAACTATCGCTTGTTCCATTTACTAACAGCACTTCAATTAATAATTTAATTTTCTTATCAATAGTAATATAAGGAGTAATATTTTGAATAGTTTGTACTCTTGGATTATCCAACAAGGCATTAGTAACATAAATTTTCAAAGCACTAATACTTTCTTCTTCGTAATCCTCACCTAAAACTTCCCTAATCTCTGAACCATAATCAGAGTCAATATTTGGGTAAAAACCTTTATCAGTTAATAGCCAATTTCTAATATTTTGCTTTGCATTATCTAAACCAGTAACAAGTTCCATATCTCCATTTGAAGTTACTCCCCCATTACTGCCATAATCAGTTCCAAAAATACTGTCATCTCTTTCCATAACACTATACCTTATCCTTATTTGACACTTTCAACTTTCTTAAATTCAATAGTCTTATCTGTTGCACTACTGCAATCATAAAACTTGCTATTGTAATAATTCCACATATGACCACTTGTAACTCCCTTTTGAGTAAAAGTACCTCTCCTAATACCTATTTTCTTACCAGCACCCTCACCCATTTTTGCCATCAACCAAGCAAAATCACAACAATTAGCAGTTTTATTCTTCCAACAATACTCTGCACTTTTAGGTCCAAACTTATATCTGCTTTCTGATTTGATATAATGATCCCCCCATTTCTTATATTTCCAACCACCAGTTCCCCCAGCAGTCTTAACTCTTAACCATTTGTAAATCTTATTAACAGTACCTAACTCTTGACCTTTAAGCTTAATCTTTTTGCCAATAACAGAACTATCTTTCAAACCAATGTTAATATTCACATTTTCACATTTTGCATTCAATGGATTGCTGCTATTTCCAATAATTGCACCATTCTTGGATTTGAAAACATAACTTCCATTGTACTTATTAGTCAAATGATTTCTGCCTCCAATTACTTCCAAGGTATAAGTTTGATTATCAATATCTTCTTTAATGCTATCAATATAAGCCAACTTTCCATCTGTAAACATATCTTCAACTTTAACTTTCACTAGATCTCCCAAATGAATATTATTCAAAATAGGTATTTCCAAAGTACCTTTATAAGATGAAGAAGTATTTAATTCACTTTTAGCTTTTGTTAATGCTTGTGCTTTTGACAAGCTGCACTTTTGACTTTGAGTTTGACTACTTGCAACTTTTGTAGCACTATTAGAAGTAACTGTTGCTGGTGTCAAAGTTTTTCTAACTTTAACTGCTTTGTCCTTGCCACTTACAGCACAAAAATCTGCATCACATTTCTTGCAAGTTAATTCCCCCTCTGGTACTTTTTTAGGATTGAAACTTAACTTGCTTCCACAGAAAGGACATTTGTTTTTCCAAGTCTTTTTAGTTAATTTATATGTATACCCACCTTTGCTCGGATAAGCCCAAGTGGTAACAGTATCTCCACTAAAAGTAGCTTTAACTCCTTTAAGAACCATTTTCTTATAATCTCTCCCTAAAATGTTAATACATCATATCTTCTGTCTGTATCTCCGAAACCATTCCAATGGCTGCCCCAATATTTATTTTGTCTTTTAGAAGCAGTAGTGCCCGTATCAACTACAAGCCATTTGCCATTTACATAATACTCTCCATAAACATGGCCTTGTACTCCCATCTTGGCATGAGCATATCTGCATTTAATTCCAATGCTTCTTGCCATTGCTATTAGGAGGTTTGCATTATCACAACAATTTCCTCCTCTTTTGTTTAGACAGCCTAATGCTCCTCTCTTTGAATTACTATAACCAACATAGCTAATGTTTTTGTTACACCAATTAAACAAAAGTTTGAGGTTATCATATTGACTATTTCCTTTCTTTGCAATCGATAAAGCTTGTTTAACAATCTTTGATGGAATATTATATTTGCTAATTTGAGCAGTATCCTTTAAATCAGTATTAGTGGAACTTGTACTGCTTGAATTTGTACTGCTTGACTTTGTGCTGCTGCACTCATCATATTCCAAAATATAACCCCATTTTGCAATCATATCTTTACTTGCAGTAGCACTAGCAATCCAATCGTTCAAATTTCCATTTTGAGTAACTGCTACCATAGTTATAATGTCGCTTGTATCATATTCCTCATTATAACTATAAGCATTAGTGAAAGTATAACCCTCTTGCTGTTCATCAATATATTTGAAAATTAAAGTACCATTTGCATCAACATAACATCTTGCCTCATAACCAGCCTTATGCTCTAACCAGCACAACTGTTGAGCAATATCCCAAATGCTTGTCTTTTCCCATTTTAAACTTGAATGAACAACACTTGTAGATTTAATTCCACTTGTAGTGAAATTATTAGCACTAAACCCTAAAACTTTTTTCAAGATTTGGCTGCTTGTCATATTAGTGCAGCTAAAATTAACTTGATCGTGGTATAATCTAACATAACTAATAACTTCATATTCGTAAATATCATTCAATGTTTTTTTCTTTTTGTATATTTGCCCTCCAAAGTCAGTAGTATTTGATTTGTACCTTATTCTATCCGCTTCTTCAAGTTTAACTGGTGATTTAAAACTCATTGTACTTGCTTCTTCTCTTTTCCAGTCAATTGTAGCATTACTAAATGGAATGGATTTAAATTCTGCTTTTTCTCTTGTAGTGGAATGACTATAATATAAAGTACCTATTGACAAATTAACCACCTATGGATATTTGTATTTCTTTTGGAAATAAGCTCTTGTAGTCTTATCCCATTTTCCAGTAACTTTTAACTTATATTTCTTTTGCAAATTCTTAACTGCTTGGGTAGTATATTTTTGATATAATCCATCAAGTTTGTACCCTTTATAATACCCTTGACTTTGTAAGAATTTCTGCAAACTGGTAACACATTTTTTCTTTGTATTACTTGCAGACATTGTACCACAAGTTTTCAATAAATATTTAAGATTTGAATTAAGATTGCTTGTTGCTGTCTTTTTAGTGGTTTTCTTATTTGTTGATTTTTTAGTTACTGCTTTTCCCCATACTCTGAAAGTGGTGTTTGTAACATTGAATTTTAAGACTTCTGTAAACTCCCAGCTTATCTCATAATCTCCCATCGTATTTTCAGTATAATCAAATCCAGTCATCATATAGTTACCATCAAGATTAGAACTGCTTTTACTAGTTAATACTTTGACTAATCCTTTATAATTCTCTGCTAATGCGATGTAATCATTAATTCGATGAGGTCTGTTATGTCTGCTTGGTTCATTGTGTAAACAAAGACTCTTAAAACTTATTACTCTGCCACTTGATGAAATATGGTTTGTTGTTGAACCAAAACCTCCAACATAAGAAGTTGTATTATAATCTTCCTCTCTGCTTACTTGTATATTATCTAAAATATACATTATGTTCACTCCGTGCCATTGGATATGTGCCTTATTGCTAACCATTAGTTACCTACCTCTGATTAAGTTTTGCTTTCTTGTGTAACTTGTAATGCTATCAACAATATATTGACTAGCTGCTTCTTCAATAATGCCATTGAAAGTATTATTATTGTTTATAGTAGTATTACCTAATCCTCCATTACTACTTGCGGAGGAAATAGTGTTATTTAAAGTACCATCAAAACCAAAATCTTCAAAACCAAAATCTGCACTACCATCAAATCCCATAAAAGGAATAACACTTCTAATTGTGTTTACACCATTCTCAATTTGACTTAATATAGGACTTATGACATTCCAAGCTTGTCTAAAAGGGCTAGTAAAAGCATTAACCACTCCACTTATTGCACTACTAATTTTACTAGGCAAACTGCTAACTGTACTAACTACACTACTGACAAGGGATTTAACTTTTCCAACTGTACCACTAATCCAACTTGAAGCTCTGCTTAAAAAAACTGGCAATACTCTTGCTAAAACACCACTAATCAAACTAGCAAATGGATTTAAAGTATTGATAACACCAATAATCAATAATAACACTTGTTGAGGGCTCATAGTCTGCAACATAGTAAACCAATTAATAACAGTAAGCCAAATCCCATTAAGTATACCTACAATTGAGTCAATAATTCCAGTAAGCACTCCGATAACTCCATTAACTGCTCCACTGACTTGTGTTCCTAATTGAGAAAGCCAACTGTACAAATTACCTAACCAACTAATAAAACCACTTATTGCACTTTGTACTCCACCAACAATCAGACCCAAGAATGATTGCAATGATGCAAACACTCCATCTACTGCATTCTTGACTTGTTCATTATTAAAATAAAGATAACCTAATACTGCAATAAGAGCAGTAATAGCTACAATAATTATACCAATTGGATTAGCACTCATCGCAAGATTTAAAGCCCATTGTGCTGCTTCAGCCGCATAACTTGCTATCGTACTTGCAATAAGCCTTGCTTTCTCAACTAACCACATCGCACCAGCTTTAAGAGCATTATACCCAGCAATCAAAGCACTCTTACCTAATTCCAACATACGAAGGGCAGTAGTTTTTGCAGTATTCCCTACATTAATAAGGCTTGTTTTCAAAGCACTTAACTTACTAGGGATACCAGTAAATACATTCTTTGCAGTAGTTCCAATATTTATTAAACGATTTTTAAAACCATCTAATTTCCCTCCAAGCTTCTCGAAAAGGTTCATATTGCTTAAAGTCTTAAAACCAGTTCCAATTTGTCCTAAACCAGTCATAATGTCTGTAAAAGGTCCTAGTACCATTTGACTAGCTACAATCCCCATACCTACTATTCCATTAGTGGCATCGTTTAATTTGAGGATATAATCCATAGCTCCTTTTTGAGCTCCTAACCACATACTGCTTAAAGCATCTTGGGAGTTATAGATCATACCCTCCCATTCTGCTTGTTTGTTAAGCATAGTGTCTTGTTGTGAAATACCACCATAACCCAATTCATTTAAGACTTCTTGCATTGCTTTCTGTCTTTCCATAAAGGTGGTGGCTTCTTTTAATTTGTCTACTCTTGATGAAACGATTGAACCTCTTTCCAGTTCGGCAGTATTTCCATCAAGTAAATATTTCATAATATCTTGTTGAGACTCAACCGCTTGTTTTCCCATTGTGGCAGATGCACTCATATAATCCGCCATAGTTCCAGTAGCTGCTTTCATCTCTTGTGGTTTAAGATTATTTCCTAATGCTTGTGCTGTGGAGAGAACAGACCTCATAGTGTTGTCATCACCAGGCATAGAAGCTACAATATTAGATATATCTTGCATTGTTGATTTAGCTTTCTCTGCACCTAAATTCATTTTAAGAAAAGCCATATTCTGCTCGGTCTGCATTCCAGCTTGGGCAACTTCATTCATATGGGAAGCTAAATCAGAAATACCTTGTTTTGCGGTTGATAACCCTTGACTAAAACTTTCCATCGCCAAATTCAACTTAATATCTTTACCATCAAGGTCATCAACCTCTCTTTTCTTTTTTTGAAAGTCAGAGTCATCTACTTTCATTTCCGGTTCAACAGACTCATTATCTATCTCATCTACTTCATTTTGAACTTTTTTAACTTCGGAGTCATCAGAGGTTACATCTACATCAGCACTACTATTATCTAATTCTCTAATCTCTGCTTGGGCTTTCCTTATTCCCTCATCATTAACTTTAAGATTTATATCTACTTCAAATTTCCTACTACCACTCATTTTCTTATCCTTTAATAAATAACTAATGGTTTTTGTCTACTTCTCCATCGCCTAATCTCCATTTCAATGACTTTAAATGCCAGTATCTGAAAAGAAGTAAATTTTTTATAATCATCAAGAGTAATAGTCAAAAAACCCATATCTACCCAGCGAGTGATATAACCTAAATCACCCTTTTCAAAGTTGAGCAGATTTTCTAAAGTTTTTTTGTTTTTTCAATTTCAAGATTATCCATTGTTAAACCACTTACCTCTAAACATTTTAGAGATAGTACATTCGCTAACCCTCCACTAAACAGTTCATTGATTTGCTGTTTTGTAAACTGCTTGTTATCATACTTATTTATGATACATTCGTGCAATACATTAGTATTAAAATCAAGGCTTTCTAATGACTGTTTATTTCGTGTAAGTTGAATGAACTTTGCTTGACTTAATGGTCTAATCCTTACTTTAATAATTCCTTCTTTGTAAGGAACTGTTACATCTTCATAGTATTCGTTGTTTAATATTTTCTCTTCTGTTTCTTTTATCAAGTCTTCTAAATCAATTTCTTTATTTGCCATAATTGTTTCCTCCTACTTTTACAATTAAGATAATTAAAAAAACAGTTGATTAAATTAAATCAAGTATTCCTCCTATTAAAAATTATGAAACATTTCTTTAATATTTTTAGTCAAACTAATTAATTAGGATTAAACTGATTAATTTATATATATAAAATAGTTAAAAAATAATAAAAAAAATAAAAAGTTAATCATAAAATGATTAACTACTTTACAATAATTCAGATTTCTTTTGCAACTTATTAACAGCAAATTCTAAACTATTTGTAATCCCATCACTAGGACTCCAATCCTCATCATCAGTATTAACTGTTACACCAGTACCAATAATCTGTCTAGTATAAGGATCGCCACCAGCAGTATAACTTGTTCCACTACAAGTTATAGTTTCAATTGTTTGAGGATTACCCTCATTATCCACTCCATTCAACTTATTCTCTAATGCAATAGCTTTCTCTATATCAGTTGGCCAGTATAATCCCTCTACACTAATTGTACCACCAGTATTAGCAGAACTAGTATTCACATCACCATTAAAAGTCAATGTGGTGTTAGTGTCCTTATTCTTGGAACTGGAAACACTAGTTGCATAAAGAATAGCCACTCCATCAATATTTATCTCAACATCAAAAATTTCTGCACCCATAGATTATGCCTCCTCATAAGCACTAATTTCCAAAGTAACATCTAACTCAATAACACGAATGATATCTGCAATGTATAATTTTAAATTAGCTTGTACTTTGTCAGTAGTCAAATTAACAAGATTATACTCCATATCCACAAGATAATTATTTTGTATTGCTAACTGCTTTTCATATTCAAATTTACCTTTAATACTGTTACGAGTAACACTATTATTATCTTCTCCAAGAAAATCAGCAAGAGTTAATCTTTTAATCATAAAGTTTTTAGTTCGCTCAATCTTCATATCATAATCCGCTGGAGTGATATTTGATAAACATTGAATTGTGCCTAATCTCCTATTCCTATATTTTGTAGTGTGGAAACCACAATCCAACAATTTTTTCCAAGTAACATTAGCAGTCATTGGATAAACATCTTTACTATTTTCACCAATTAGTCCTTCATAGACTTTTGCAGTTTCGCTTCTATTAACTGATCTACCAGCAGTATAAGCAGAATGCCAACAACCACTCTCTGCAATGTTACAGCTATCTTCATTACCATTTAATCTTATAGGAGTAGTAACAGCTTTGTAAATACCTCTATTCGCCCATAAACTTTTAAATGCTTCTACAATCTGTACAGTAGCATTTGTTAAGTCAATTCCAGTTATAACACCGAATGGTTTTTGGTCTTTAAATTGTTTGTTTTCAAAAGTCTTAATTGTTTGCCAAACTGGGTTAAGAATAATATTCTCATCATCAACAGCAGTTAATGTTGTATTTTCTGCAATGGTTAAAATATCAAACTCTTCTTCTCCAAGTTTAGTTAAGGCATCTGCTATATCAGAGTTACTGCTAACATTTGTCAAAGTCGGTTTTTGATAATTTGTATTAACAATTAATAATGACTCTGCTCCTTGACTATTTGTAAAGTTTTCAAATAAATAATCTAAACAATAGAAACTAACAAAAGTGGTAGGTACAACCTCTTTACCCATATTTTCAATAGTGTTGTCATCTATTGTTTTATATTCTCCTTTTAAACTATTTCTTGCTTCTTCATAATCTGTAAATACATCAAGATTAAAAGAACTTGTAGGAAATGCACCAATTACAGCAATTTTACCAGCATTTCCATAAGTTGTTTTTCTAATCCTTGCAACATCATATACTTCAATGTGAGGTTCAATATTCAATTAAAACCCTCCATATTTTTCTAATAATTCATTAAACCTTTTTTGACTTGTAACATTAATATTATTGATGATAATATACTTATGCAATCCCTCACGAAGTAAAGGATTAACATTATCTAATGCTTTAATTAAGTCAAATGGTTCACTCTTTTCTTTTTTTTCTTTCTTTTCTTTTTTAGGCAAAAATATCACCTAAACCTTTTTATTTATTCCTTTCTTATGCAAATCATCTGTGGTAACATATACATCAAGTTCTCCTAATTCCACTTCGGAAATATAGGTTGGCTCTTGACTAATATTGTTCCTTTCCACTTCATTAAGTTGTATAATCATATGCAGCCCTTTTAAAGTGTAAACACTCCCATATTCATAAGTAATATTACGAAATTGAATGTGCCTTCTTCTGCAAGTTACATCACTTTTCAAAACATTCTTAATATGTTTCACAACTGTACGAAGATATTGACTAGCTTCAATATAATTAGTATTTTTAGTCTTAACAAATAAGTTCACTAATGCTCTATATTCTGTACTGTGAAAAGTTTCATTGTTGGTTTCTAAATCTATATTAGCAACATAAATAGTGTTGCTTTCTTCTGCTGGAACACTTTTATCAATGAACTTAATATTAAACTCTCTAATAAATTCATCATCACTTTTCATAAGCAGATTATAAATTAAGAAATCACTAGTTAAATCAGTATCAATCATAGTATTAACTCCATAATTAATCACCACCCAAAGATTTATCTAAAAAGTTATCTACAAGAGCTTCAAGATCATTAGCAGTTCTATCAATACTCTTTTCAACAAAAGGATCTGCTGCAACAGCCTTACTCTTTCTAGCATATACCACATCACCACTAAACCAAGGCCCAGTCCACCATCGCAACATTTTTGCCTCAATTGGATAAACAGTTTTCCTCCCAGTTTCAATAGCTAATGGATAAGGAAAACCATCTACACTCATTGCAGTATTACCTACAAGATATTGTGCAGCACCATCTTTGGTAATGTCTACACTATTGTACATCATTCCACTAAAGATATGCTTCCTTTCCTTAATTATATCTCTTTGATGGTCTTTTAGTTTTTCACTAACATTCTTTGCTAAAACATCAGATAATTCTTCAAGCTCTTGCTTATCCCTTTTTAACCAATCAATTATATCTGTAAAAGCATAAGCACTAGCCTTATCTGATTGAAGCAATTGTAAACTCTTATCAATTCTATTTGTTTTTGTGTTTACTTTTACAACAGTAGTAATTTCCGGTATAAATCCACTCATAGTATCCAATTATTGTTTAAATTAGTTTCAGTCTTACTTCTAAAATTATGTAAACCACTAATCCTTTGATTAACAAAATTTTTCAAAATAGTCATTGATTGTTTGTATAACAAACCTCCATATGATTGTATATAAGTATCTTCCATATCCTCATTGTTTACACGAATATTATACTTATTCCAAATGTCAGAAGCTGTTAAAATACAAACACCTTGTATATAAAGTTCTGCTTGATTTTTTAACAAATCATCAATATTAAAACGATTACAAATCATCAAGGACTTATTATAACTACTAATAAAAAATGTTTCTAATTCTTCATCAGTAATCCTTTTGTTAGGATTGTTTTTATATTGATTAATATCTTCGATAAAAGGTTCTACATTTGCATTATCTTGGTTATTGGTTGGGTTTTGTGAATATACTACCCAACCATCAAGATAACTTAAAATCTGTTCTCTTATTTCCTCTGTATATTCAACAATCATAATTCAACTCTTTCTTTTATTATGCTTTTGGTAATCTGTAAGTGAATGTTCTTTCTGTATTGGTAACTGTTAATTCACCATTGATTATTCCATATATAGGTGGTTTTCCTAGCCCACTTATTATATATTTGTAAGTTCCATTACTGATTTCACTAGTCACTTGACCATTATCATCAACAGTTTCCAATAATATACTCTCACCATCAAGAGTGTCGATTTGTATTTCTACATTATCAGAAGCGACTAAATGTTCTCCAGTAGTATCATCTAATACTGTAATGGTTACTAAATCAGACTCTCCCCACTTTCA
>Ga0247610_10000762_pt1 | contig 43797 bp, 40 predicted proteins | sample 174DNAGHGhighgp2_FD_193483 | JGI IMG/M metagenome (GOLD analysis project Ga0247610, IMG submission 193483) | Sheep rumen microbial communities from Palmerston North, Manawatu-Wanganui, New Zealand - 1742 DNA GHGhigh gp2 | ecosystem: Host-associated > Mammals > Digestive system > Stomach > Rumen...
CAAATCCAAATTGTTCGTTTCCTTTTGTTTTGATGTTTCCATAATTCTGTCTCCGTTTAATTTGATGCAAAGTAAAAACACACCTCCGCCAAAATGTGGCAGAGGTGCGCCCAACAGTTGTTTTTTTTAAAGAAAAAGTTTAGTCGAGTGCCTGGTAGGTGAAGTCAGCGGCGCTCATGCAGGCCTTCTTGTAGTCGAACTGGTACATACGCATGTACTGTTCTTGGACCTCGACAGCTCCGTTGTAGAACGGGTTGAGACAATGCTGGCGCGTTGTTACCGTAATCACCATTTCGGGCGTGATTACTTGCCCATTGACGCGCCTCGTGCGCTTCGGCGTAATTCTAAAAACTTTGCTCATAATGCTAGCGATTAAATGTGAAACAAATTACAATCGGCGGCAAATGTAAAGTCATGGTATGCCATATTGCGGCAGAGATCTGAAAAACTTATACGATGGGGTCTGGGCAGAAGTCCTTGCGCTTGCAGGTTTTGCAGTGCTTGCCCATCCAAACGTCGTCAAACTGCTTCATGGCCTGCTCGACAATTTGAGGATCATCGGTCAGGATGCCTGCCTCGAAGTTACGCTTATCGCTACTCTTCATGCCGATGCCTGCCCCCGTGAGGTTAGCGCTGCCGATATACACCTCTTCGCAGTCAAACACCAGCATCTTGAAGTGTACCCTAGGGCATAGCACTCGTTCCAATCGGTCATACAGAACGGGATATCTATCAAAGTCCTCCCTGAAGTTCGGCCCCGGCTCCTTAGCATGAATCAGCCTCACCTCAACCCCTCTACGAATCAGCAACGCAATAACCGCCAGGAAAGGTTTCTTCTCCTTACCAACCTCCACATACAGGTCCTTAATGTCGGCCGTCCCAATCCACAACGAGCGTTTCACCGGCTGCACCCGACCAAGCACCTCCCCATAATGGTCACTATTAGAAATGAACTGAATCATCAAATAATAATTGCTTGAAACAAACTTAAAAAATATTTCCCCAATTGTAGCTGTTTTCCGACGCCAATAAAATGATTATATTTCTGATTCTTTATCTAAGATGTTTTTGGAAACAAATGCTATAATTGCATTTACATCTTTATATGCTTCATGAAGGAAAGATGTCATCTCCTCATCAGTCATGTCCGACATTGGTTTAATCGCTTTAATAACATTCTTATATGCGACACATTTATCAAGCGAGTCAATTTCCAGGCCAATCTCTCTTGCCTCTGATGCCACGTTGCTATCATTCAAAACTTCCTCAAAAGAATTTTGAATATCATTCTGTTCAACATGCAAAACAAAGATGTATTCTGAGCCCGATAGCAGATTCTCTTTATTCAAAGGAATCCATTCAAAATGAACTTTATTGGTCCACTTATTATTGAGCAGTTGAAAATATCCGTTTTGTATTTGATTATTCAAAGATATCTCTACATCTGGACACAATTCATTCATCACTTTCAGCGTAGTGCTTTGAAAATGATCCATTATAGGCTTTATCAGACTTTCAATCCAATTTCCTACTACATCTTGCAGCTTCACCAGCGTATTATAATAGGAATTTAGTCTTGAATAGACTTCATGTCGTGACATGTTGTTCGTGCAGCCAATACTTTTAGAGATTCGTCCTTGAACCCTCTTTACAAAGTCTTTTCTTGAATTTCGGATATCAAACAAACCCTCTAGATGATCAATGTATTGTTTTATTGCAGAAACAAGCCATTCTTCTCTTAACCTGCAATTTGGTAAGATAGATTCTTTGAGCCAAGGAAGAATATTGTGATAGTAATCCATTTCAACAAAACGATTACCTAATATATTTTTTGTTGTTTCTGTAAGGCTATAGTCCTCAACTTTTTTTCTGCCATCCCTTGTTAGATAAATTACCCAAATGTTATCAGAAGGAATACCCCTTTCAACCTCAGTTGACACATAACGTTCCAACTGTTTGTCTTGGTCAATCGCCCAATGTATTTTATTTTCTATAATAACAGCAAATTCACCATTTTTCTCAATCAATCCATCAATATTGTCTCGGTTAAAATATACTTCTGATTCATTAATATCGAAAGCATCTATATTAAAAGTTGGGATTTGCTGCAGGAAAGAAGACAGAATGACATGTTTTCCATCTTCCTTATATTTAAGTAACTGTGTGAGAATCCTACTATGTGCATTCTCGTTCGCATGAAGTTCATCAATAACATTGATGTGAAAAGGCAATGATGCTTCTTGATTTTCATAAAAATCTCCCAATACTTTGGCCAATTCAAAATCCTCAGCTATTTGTTCGCAGTATCGCTCTAAAACAGGTTCAACAATATTACGTAACTCAATTATCGCATGCCCAAGCTCTTCAACATTACTCCAACCTTCAATTCTTCGATTTAGCACATAAGCAAATTCACAAAAGTTTCTTTCCTCTTCCTTTGCTATATCATTATTTGGAAGATTTGTCTTTAGATATGTACATAGACGATTATAACATGACTTCTTTGGTTCAATATGTAATTCAATGTGATTTCTATAGAATTCATAATGAATGTATTCAGATGGAAACTGTATTGATGAAGAACAGCATCCAATATGTGCACCCTTAGCCAGAATAGGAATCCCCAACATGCTTTCTAATAATATCAAATCTTTGTCAGTAGTATCCATAACAAACTTCAATTTATAAGTTAGATAATTGCGAATAGAAAATAATAGAAATAATACTTATATCACTCATTAAGATGATATGAAGAATTCAAAAAAGGTTGTTTCTAAGTTCTTCGTCATCGTAGAAGTCGTCCACTTCTTGAAAGACTTCTTTCACATTGAACAGAATCTCGTCTTCTGTTTCGTAACTATTATCAATGTACTCATAAATGTTGTCTTCGATGAAATCAGCTACTTGCTCAAAAAAGTAGCACTTGTCAGGACCATAACGACGTTCTTGTGAACTTTTCCTCTTGTACTTCTCAATGATTTCCTCAATTTGTTCTCTTTCCATTATCGTATTGTCTTAATGATTAGTTGTCTGCAAAGTTATTAAATCCAACACACTTTACCAAAAGCAAAACAGATGAAGTTACAGCAGTTCTCTGGCGATCCAGGCGCAGGCCTCGGCATCGGCTAGGGCGTGGTGGTGGTTCTCCAACTGGAAGCCGCAGGCGGCGGCTACGGTTTGGAGCTGATGGTTTTCCAAGTCGGGTTGCAAGCGGCGGGATGCGGCAAGCGTGTCGAGGAACTCGTACTCGGGATAATCCATCTGATAGGTGCGGAAGACGGCGCGAAGGCAGCCCTCGTCAAAGGGGCGGTTGTGGGCGACTAGCGGCAGGTCTTCAATCAAAGGCTCAATCTGAGCCCACACGTCTGGGAACACCGGGGCATCGTCGGTATCGGCCCGGCACAGGCCATGAACCTGAGTACACCAATAGTTATAGTAGTTGGGCTCGGGCTGGATGAGCGAGTAGAACTTGTCCACAATCTCCCCGTTCCGGACGATGACCACGCCAACCGAGCATACCGAAGAACGGTCATAGTTGGCGGTCTCAAAATCTATAGCTGCAAAATCCCTCATGGCTTAATCTTTCTTATAACGGTTAAACATGCGCTCGATTTTTGCCGCCATCTCCTCACGGAGCCACTGCGGCTCGAGCACTTCAACATCCTCACCCTGCCAGAATAATTCCTGAATAAAGTCAAAAGCAGGGCGTATGAATAAGGTAAAGATGCTGAATTCATCATTGCGCTCAACCTCCTTTTGTGACTCATGCAACCTTAGCCCACGGATGTAGTTTGCCTGACCAGCTGTCACCTTTAGTCTAACAAGTTCCTTATCGTTTTCATGGTCACGAATCACACCGTAGCATCCCTCGAAATACTCCTCGGCGCTCCAGTCCTTGGGCATATCGAAGGTCTCATCTCTGACCTGCAAAGCCCTGATGCGTTCAAGGGAGTAAATCCTTGGACCATCTTCATTGAGCCAGGGATAATGGTTGAGAGCGATCACGTACCATCGTTGCCTGAAAAGTCTCACACACAGCGGCTGCAGTATCAGGTCAAATTCCTCATCCTTCCAAGGATTGTAGTAGGTGATATGTATCTCTCGATTCTCCTTCATCGCATCAATGATGGTCTGCAGATACTCTTGGCCCGTGGGCACATATTCCAGTAAAATGCGGTCTCGGATACTCTTGCTGCTCACCAACGCATTGCTTACCGAAAAGGTGCCATAGAGCCACGAGCGGAGTCCTTTCTTGGCGAGATTCTCGTCATCATCGATGTGGTAACGATAGTCGCCACGGCCTTCATTCTCGATGTTGATTCCAAACAGGACCTCAATAGTATCAAGCCATCGTTTCAATGTCCTTTTGGGGAGATCTTCACCACTGCTAAAATCAGTGTCATTTTTCCACCGCTCGTTGAGTTCATTGTACGAGATCCGCTTGGCCCGATAGATAGTATCTATCAGCCACACATACTTGCTCATCAAGTCGGGCCCTCTGTCTTTCTGTTTTTTCGCCATATAATCCGCGATTTAAAAGTTACCGCCACAAAGTTACAACAAACCTCGGCCATTTTGCGACCGAGGCTTAGAAAAGTTTAATTCTCATGAAAAATTAAACTAAACTTTAACTCGTTTTTATGGGGGCTTATAATTCACTAACTGCGAGCCTAATGATTAAGGCCATCGAGTTTGTTGTTTCACTTTTTCCGACATGGACCAGTACTGCAGAAGAGGTAACACATGCAGCAGGATGGGCATATGCTCACAATCCTTTCGGCTGTGATAGGATGAAGTTCAAGTCACATAAATGATGAACAATACCAACCCAACTTAACAATCATGGGGGTGGTATTTCTTTTTCTCTTGGTATACTTTTGATTATTATGATGGTATACTTTTCAATTATTATTTTCACACCATAAAAGAACAAACGAAAATGGTTGCAAGTGTACCAAATAACAGACATTAGCGATTACTTTCATTTTTATATTCTGCCGATAAGGAGTATTTTAGTGTAATTCGGCAAGTTTGAAGTGAGAAAACTGAGCTATAACTCGGTTGTTCAACAGGAATTAAGTGGCTCTTACTTCCTACAGTTATTTAACTAAATTCAAGTGTTAAGAAATATTGGCAAATAAAGCCTGTTTAATCTTGATTATTTTTCTGTAATTAATCCGCCATATTAAGGCCTATTGGTCTTTTTAAAAGGGTTATCAGTAAAGAAAGCCCCTTTCCTTTCGCACAATACATTAACACAATAAATAATAGAACTATCGGCAGAATCAAGTATGAGATTACTTAATCCTGCCAACGGGCAAAGGATAATACTATCATTGAAATGTGAATACGCTCAATAAAAGCCATCAATATTCATTATAAGATCTGTAGCGCTTTAAACAATCCGCGGTGAACCACTATTTTCTCATTAAAATTAAATCTTGCATCAGAATTTATATACCTAAAAAATGAAATTCTACCATTTTTGTGCATGTTTCCAATCACACTGAAATCAAATAATACCTGTAAAACATAATCAACATTAGGATTGTGAACCGTTCCCTTGTCATAATACGTCTTATACGTATTTTTAAACTCTTCAATCGAAAAAATCTGCTTTCGTATCTGAGAAATAATCGAGAAAATCACATGAATATCTGGTAATTGAGCATGAATTTCATCTATTATTTCTTCCTTTAAATAGTTTGAAAAACCCTTATCAACCCTTTTAATTATATTGGGAGTAATTTTTGTGTTACCATTCTCTATTGCCTTCTCTGCACAAACCTGAAGATACCTAATATAATCACGAGGTCTTAATTGAGTGCTTCTTGTTATATAATTAAATGAACTAATCCGTTTCTTTTGACGATCTCCAAATTCAACTTCTTCTTCTGTAAAGATATGATTCCACGCATCCTTAAATGACAAAATACTACCTTCTGAATCAATTGCTCTAGATATACGATGGGCCAACATTGATTTCAGTTTTTCTTCATCCCACTCTATTGATATCTTAAAATCACTCCATTTATTTTTATCTGTATCTTTTATTAGTAAATAAATATCATCACGCAAAAAAACGATTGGTGAGACAATCTGTTTTTTATCACGAAAAACTGACTTTATGTCCTGTACTGCTTTAAACAAACTTGTTATTAAATACACATATTGCGAACGCTCTTCATCAGTTTCAAAATCCCTGTAATCTTCATCTAATTCATCAAAAATAATGTAATAACTCGAATCATCAATGTATTTATCAATGACATCTTCAAGAATATTTGTTTTTTCAATCCAGGATAAATTCTCAAACTTTGAAATTCTATCAATCTCAATATTACCTCCAGTTCCCACTATTTGGGCACCAAAACCTTTTGTTACCCAATTATCAATTAAACGAGATAATGATTTAATGCTTGTTTCAGGATACAATTTCTCTAAGAATGAGGTTCTTAATTCAGCATCTATATTTTGATTTTTTGACATTAACTTACAAATACACGAATAAATTATGTATTTCCATATAGTAATATATTGATTGGGTTTTGTGTACTTACCATTTTGCAGTCCATACAATTCATTGAATGGAAAATTTTTAAATGATAGTTGTTCTGCGAAAGTATTATATCCAGACAAAAGATTAGTTTTGCACTGGTTAAGAATGTATTGGCTAATCGCCGATTTCCCACTGCCTTTTCTGCCTATCACATAAAACTTCTCACCCTTAAGTACTTTTTCCGCTTCATTAACATGGAAAAAATAACGAGTATTATCCTCTTGTTTTGCCTCTAATTTCCAATTCTCGGCAATCTCATTCAAAGTAGCCATAACAATAAAAAAATTAAACCCGTTAGCGGGATAAAAAGTCAATAAAAAGATACTCAAAAAGTTTTGTATGTAGATGATTGTTAGTAATTTATGGAGATGCTACACAAAAATTAAATCACCGTACGCACAACTTGTATGCAAATTTCGCCATTATTCTTGATGTCTGCAAGAATTTTTCAAAAAATCTCGTGAATAAGTATGGTAACATCTCACGTTATGAAATGGTTCCCAAGTTCAGTGACATGGAAATGATTACCCTCAACTTTAGCCTTAGTGGCATCAAAACACAATCTCTGAATTTCCTTGTTCCAGCGTGTTCTGTCATATATGGGGCGATCTCCTTCACTAATTACACTGCAGGTAATTTCATCAATCAATCTTCTCAAATCCTCTTTAGGAACAGCATCAGAAACCTCAGCCATCCAGAAAATCAATTCACCACATACGATGCTTTTCCTGAAAGGTTCTTGGGGTTGCCGGCTATTACAGTAAGACATCAAGTGCCAATACTGGGATGGAAGGTTTCTAGTGTAGTCAATATCCAGTCCCTGTTTTTTAGCGTTTTTAATATATCCGCCATTCTTCTGCTGATAACCTGCCCCAACCAATCTTTCAGTTAGTGGACATGGCGTTTCTTCCTTATCTACAAAGAGCTTTATTACTTGTTCAATTGTCATTCCTTATAAACTTTCAGTCAAATTACGACCTACAAAGATACTCATTTTACTATTGAGAATCAAGTATTAGTTGTTCAATCAGAGACCAACTAACCATAGATAGTGAGCTATAACTCGTTTTTTGGGGACTTATAGCTCACCAACTCGAAGCCTGAAACGAGAGTATATCTGTAAGTGTCGCAAATATCCCCATAGTCAATCAACGTAATAATCACCCATAGCATTACGTATGCATGACATTGAGCGTGCCAAACCATCGAGACCTGGATACATCGTTTCACATGTGATATTCATCTGCCTAAGTAGGTTTGAAATACTATACTTTAGTTGCTTAGGAATTTCTATTTTTAGTACAGATAAAGTATGTTGGCCGTGATTGTGGTCAATCGACAATCTTACCACATCATCAAATTTCATTTTTTCGCAGAAAGAGGCGTCATAATAGCCTTTAAGAATATCTTCAAAACCCACTTCTATGCTAGATGGAATCACAAATAATCCCTGTTGTCTATTAATCCTTTCATTTGAAAGATGTGGTCTGGTGAGAAACAGGAAACTCTCATCTTTATCTTTGTTTATCACAAAACGACGATTGATTGCAGATGTCGCTTTCTTATACGTATAGTTCTCTAAATCCGATTCTGAGGCCACATTAGTATTATAATCCACACGATACTTATCAAAAACCTTCCCGCTTAGTTCATGTTTGTTCAGAGCCCATATCGCTGACTTTTCAAAGAAAGACCCATCAATTGCCATGAACATTGCCACATACATTGAATAAGAAAAGTCTAACATCCTTGTTGGCGAACCATAGTGTTGCATAAGTGACAACCACTCAATTGATTCTTCTGATCCAGGAATATGGCTTTTCTCATAAATAGGATATTTCCACTTGAACTCATCCATCATTCGTTGTTCATATATTGCAGGCAAAATCTTATCAACATAGTTTGGATGATGTCTCTCCACCATTCTAACTAATGATGTCTTTAATCCCCAATCTGCATTTCCTTGGCCCCTGAACACAAAATTCGACATAAATTGCTGATTCAAGCGAAATATGTCGTTCCAATGTTCGATTTCTGTTGTTATATATCCTTTTTCTATGCGCATTATTAATTAACTACAATTGTCCTTGCCATTCTATTACGAAATCTTTATTCAATTGCAAAGGTACTTACTTTTTTTTGAAATGGAAGCATTTAATAATTTTGTTTCGCGCGATATTTAAGCAAATTTTGTCTAAAGTAAACCCAACATATAATAAAAAACGTTTTCTGGCTAAAATTCACTACCTTTGTACTCACAAATTAAAGAGCAACAGCAATATGGCCAAGGATAAAAGGATTAAAGATCGAACTCTCAGTGAGCCATTGAAGAAGAAACTGATACATTTATATAATAAAAATGAAAGAGCTTGTTTAAGCCACAAAGAAAGATGAATGATGCAGTAACGATTATTGTGGGAGCCGGTGCTGTTTTGGACTTTGACCATAAAGGCATCTTTCCATCTGTGAAGAATATCACAGATGAGGTACTTAAACTGAACATCCAGAAAGTGGATGGAGGCGAAAGACCGCTTCTTCGTGAGGTATATGACCATATTGTTAAGAAACTGAACAAAATATCAGATGTTAACCATCATAATCTGCCACAATTAAACTTTGAGAACTTGTTGCACGTCATCGAGATGTGTATTGCATATAGTGGCTGTTGGAGTAAGGAATACATTTCCTGGCTTGCATACCCCGAGTTCGGAACATTGATTCAACCTGCCACATTCTTGAAAGATATTTATACGTCTGATTATATTAGGGCGGCATACGAGCTGCAAAAGACAGTAATGAGTATTGTTAACCAATATGATAATGCTTTCAGAGAGGATAAGTTCACGGAACAATGGTATCATGACTTTTGGAAATCCTTGTCAGGAAGATCGAACATATTCAATTTAAATTATGACAATACGATAGAGAATAGCCTTGGCGAATATGAGGATGGATTTCCACCAATCGAAGAAGGAGAGGACTATAGCCGCTTTTCGGCAAAACGCTATTATGAGAACCCAAGAGGAGTTTCTACAATAGCACATTTGCATGGCCAAATATTGTTCAGCGAGGCAAGATCATACCCATTTGATTACAGCATACGGGACATGGTTAAAAACAGAGATTATGAGACTGCATGTAAAAATAGAATTGGAGGGCAGTCTTATCCGTCTAATCAGGCAAAAGAAGAATATGTGCAGCCATATATTGTATCAGGTTTGAGGAAAACAGAGAAGATGACGTTCGCTCCCAATAACGTCTATTTGTCGGACTTGGCGAGAAAGGTGATTGAGAACAACCGATTGATGATTATTGGGTATTCATTTGGGGACTTATATCTGAATGAAATTTTGGGTTTAGGCATGGCCGCACATGGCGATGATTTCAAGGTGGTGATTATCGACAAGTTCCCATCATATGTAAACTCATATATCTCATGGTTTAAGCATGTGGCTCATGGATTCAATCCACAAGAATACACTTTTGTATCAAGGCTTGCTAAGGATAGGCTATTTATTGAAGTTGGGCAGAAGGAGTTTCCGCTTATTGTTGGAGAATATGGCGCTCCTGTGGTTTCAAGGAACGGTAAACTGATGATGTGTATAAACGGATTCAAGGATGCGGTAGTGAACTACAAAGAAAAGATACTGGAGTTTCTTGGGGCATAATTTCTTGGCACATAACATATTATCCCCATTTCTATAATGATACCGCTGCACTCTCAAATCTATAGGACGATAGATCAAAGATTCAACAATCACAGCTTAGACCCTGAGACGCTGCGGGAGTTCTGCAAGCGAAAGAGGGGCGTCAAGTGAATGAGGGTAAAAGTAGAGTGAGAGGTTCTGAAGAGATTCCGAATATAATGAGGAATCGATCAGGTTCTTGAGCGGATTGTGATTAATTCCTTGTTATTACTATAATTTCATCAAGACTAACTTTATCCGGCTCATCAGTAAGAATCGTTTTATCTGCCTTATCTGAGTAATAACGATAGCCATATGTCTTACGAGGTTCTTTATCTAAGTCAATGATACCGTTCCATAGACAATAACGCGGAGTATCAGCACCTGGATCCAAAGTGAGAATTGAGGTGTAGTTATAATTCTCATCCAAAGCATAACCTACAGCCACGATCCAATGACCTTCTTCTGAATTGTAGTTAATGCCAAGAATTACAGGTGTATTTTGGTCAATCCAATATTTGAGTTTTTCTGGAACATCTTTTCCATTCTTTTCCAAACGAGGGATATAGACAGATACGATATCAGAATAGTACTTTTTCAAGATTGTTCGGATATCACTTGATTTGAGCCCGTCTCTATAAAGTCCCCACTGATTTAACGCTTTTATCAGTTTCCATTCGTCAGTGCGTTTGTTTTGTTTATTGGTGGGAGTTAGAAGTTCATCAGCCTCAAAAACACCAAGAATATTTAAAACCATCGATAGAGAATATGCTCCACACGCTCCATCAAGATCTCCTTGTTTGTAATGAGCCTTTTGATAAGAACGTCCTGATGGCCTTTTACACATGAGAACACCATCAATTAAACTAAGTTGGTCAATAACTTTAAACTGTTTCATTACCAAGGGAATTAATACTAACTATAAATCTTATCCCTTTTTACCATTATAGATGCCTCGCTTAATTACAATCAGTTTCAAAACCTCATCGTTATAAATTATTGGAATTGTAATCTCATACTGAAGGACTACATCTTTCTTCGTTTCTTTAAGTAGTTTCTTTGCTTTTCGTTCATCAAAGATTTTTTCACCTAATAATGGATAGAAGCGTTGAGAGCAATAATCTCCTTTTGCACAATACTCTATTTGTTCCTTCTTAGTGCGATCTTTTATCTCTTGCGGATCAAGTAGAATAAAATTGTCACCCATGTAACTTTTGTCACCTATTACTGTCACGTGATTCCATTTGATATATATCGGATTGTCTGCATTGTTTTTTATAAAAACGCTAGCATGTCTGTCACCTAGAGATACGTCTATAAATAAATTATCAGCTTTGATGGGTGATGGCCCATCAAAGTATATAGAATCATTTGATAGCCAGAACACATGAGTATATTTATCGTATTCATATTCGGACATATTTTGTCCAATCATAAAAAGCGGCACAAAAAGTAAAAAATAAAATATAATTTTTTTCATGACGATAAGTTTTAGCGAAGTGATTAATAGTTTACTTGATTAATATCATTTTGACCTTTTAAATTATAGTTTGACAATAACGAATCCGTTTATATACTTGTATGATTAACGAATGATAACCATAATGCAAAGGTAATAATGTTAATCTAATTGACAAAAAAACTGATAAGTAACGTCAACAGTATTATAGACATGTTCACTTTCGACATATTTCTTTCTCTATACCGATAACACCACATCAAAATACTATAATTGACAGGATTAAATTAATGATTTGTAGCAGTTTCGGCGTTATAGTTTGTAGTAAGAAGGCTAAAAGGCTTTGACCTTTCTTACCCTTTTATCGTAATAGTCTTATTCTTTAGCCCAATTTCATCTCCTATTATTTCAAATGAGCAACCTCTTTCGAGCCAAGGTTGGTCATAACAGTAATCTCCAAATTGACCACACATTGAAACCAAGGGGCAAATGCGCATCTTGCCACTATCTTTAGTGATTAAGAATTGATAGAGCCAAGTCATACCAACCAATTTCACCACGTCCGATGCTCCTACTCCGTCAAGAGATGGGAAAAACCAACCTCGTCCTTGAGCATGCAAATAAGGAATTCCCAACACATTAACTAATGCTTTCACATTCTCTGAAGTGAAAGCTTCATTAGTATTAAGCACATTGAGAAGTGGCACATTACCATCAGTCATTCTCAATCGCACAAAAATTGTATCAATATAAGGGGTCTCACATCTAAGTAATCCTTGAATGGACTCTCTATATTGTACAAGCAATTCATTATAATGCTCCCATGGTTTCATGGATTTATCTCCCGTTATTACGTGGCGATTATTCATGTATTCATCGAAGAATTTAAAACCAGATTGGTCTTTTTTCTCTTCCGCTTGATAACATAAATTCACAAATTGATAAGCTGGGTCAAGACTAAACAAAGACAGATAACAGAGACAGATAAACTTCTTCACATCGGTTCCAACACTTGGAAAAGCTTGTTTGCAGTACATCCTAAGCAAATTATATGGAATATCTGGGTGGTCCGCGTTAGGATCAATCAAGCTTTGGTAAGTAGCTGCCATTGCCTCTTTAATATCCAATGCTCCAATAATCCTGCGATGGACTATTCCCTGTTTATCATGGAATTCTAAGGCAATAAGTGGACAATTTCTCCCATGTATAGTATGATTGAGAACTCCCATTAGAATGTCCTTATTCTCGTCAACTTGCAATAAATTATCTTGAGTTTTAATAGGTTGGCCATTTGTGTCTTTTAGCCAATCTAATCGCATTTTAAGCTTATCACTTTGAGGAGCATCATATGGGAGCTCTATCTCTTCCTTCGGCGCAATATCAATAAAGGTTTCTACTGCCGCCTCATTCAAGGCAACGGCTTCAAAAATCCCATACGGGGTTGATATGTTTTGAAGATAGTGCACATACTCATGTAGGAATATACCTAAGTCTTGCTGGCTCATTTGATTTAAGTCTTGGTCAAAACTACCAGCCAAATAGATATGAAAGCAACCTGTTCTATAGAAACCCCTTAGTGCTTTTTCTAATAATTCTTTTTCTATCATTTAATACAGTTTTTATTCACATCTCAACAAGATAATATGTCTTTTACCTCATCAAATAACTCCACAAAGATAACAAAAATCTCTAATTTTCGTCATCTCGATCGCTTTTCTCGCCCTTCTCATTCTTACATTAAACCCTTATATGTAAGAGAACTAGACAACATTTTTTATTAACAATTTAAACTAACATTTACAAACAAAACAGAGAGAAGACAATGAACATTTTACCAAAGTTAGTCATGGCCCTTTTCGGTGTATCTGCATTACTGGACATCGCAGAGAAGATCCACAATTGGGGCCGTGACAAGAAGAACGAGAAAGAAGAAGAGAAGAAACAAGATGAACCGTCACGGGTGTAGCTGCAAAGAAGAAATCAAAGATCAGCGATGCTATAGACGGTATTGTAATCGTATGCGAAACTATTGCTACGATTCTCAAGAATTCAAAAAAACTGGTGAAGATACTCGAAAAAATGAGAGCACCACCAAAGTAATTAACCATTTAACTAACAACAGAACAAATGGAACAACCAACAACAATTATTCCGCCATACCTCCCAATGGTAGTAGAAGCGGAGCAAACAACAACTATCGGGGAGACCATTATCGACGCTGAAATCATTACCGAAGATACCCGCTCCCCATTCATTGAGGCTAACTCCATACCCATCACTTTGGAGAGCCTTCAGAACGACTGTGTGATACCTAATTTCGCCAAGGATAACGAGGCGGTAATTTCACACTCACAATTCATTGGGGCAACCTATCAAGCGCTCAAGGACTTTTACAGGTCAGAGCAGATCAACGAGCCCCAAATTAGAGCAAGTCATATCATCCGAGGCAGAATTCCCGAAGCCATCAACAAAAAGAGCTCGGAACTGCTGCCTCACGAAATGACCCAGTACTATGAACGAATGGCCTTTTGCATCAACGTTCCCACCATCTATCAGGACGTTAACGGCAATAGGCTGCAACTGTCCATCGTGGGAGTAAAATCCTACGGACGTGACAACTTGAACGGGAAACTCACGGCACAGAAATTTTCTATCGCCGTTGGATTCCAGAATACCGTCTGCTGCAACCAATGCATTTGGACAGACGGATACAAAGACGACATTCGGGCACTATCACCGGGGGAAATTTACCAACATACCCTCAGGCTGCTCGACACCTACGACATGGCTAAACACATCTACCTGCTTCAATCGCTGGGAGACCTTTACCTGTCAGAGACTCAATTTGCCCTTATCTTGGGTAAAATGCGTCTGTATAACTACCTGCCCCAAAGGATTCAGAGGGGAATACCTGAAATGCTGATTACCGATTCCATGGTGAACAGTGTGGCCCGCCAATATTACCGCGATCCCAACTTCAAGGTGAACGGGGGCGGCGAACTCAGTATGTGGAATTTCTACAACCTTTTGACGGGGGCCTGCAAAGGAAGTTATATCGACACATTCCTTTCAAGACAAGCCAATGCACTTACAACGAGTCTCGGCATAGCTGAAGGGCTGCGAGACGAAGATTCCGGGTATAGCTGGTTCATCAGTTAATCAGCCGTATTAGCCTTGATTCCGAGGAGGATTCACAATTACACGTGAGTCCTCCTTTTTTCATTTAACAACTTATCAAATATCAACAATTTAAAGATTAGAAAAATGAACAAGATTCAATCATTTGCAAATGCCAAAGAGTATCAAGAGCTTTTTGGCTATGTTGAACATGGAAATGGCGTCAAATCTAGAAGAAATAAGATTTTGCTGGCCCTACTCAAATCAAAAACCGTATGGGCTTATTGCAAAGAACATGAAGATTGGTCACTGCTCGCTATCAAGAGTATGGCCGAGTTGAAGACCAAATTGACGAAGATGATTTCAGATGCCGGGGTTCATCAGGGCCTGGAGAACGCTCTGGACCTTAATGGCGTTATCTATCATTCGGACATCTACGAAACGGACTCCTATCGAGGGATTCCTGAAGATGGGAGCATAGGATTTGTGAGATATATCAATCACAGCAACAATTCTGGTGTTTTCAAGATGAGAGCTGGACGTTTTTACAGCAAACTCATTGACGAAACTAACATTGGACAAGCTTTACCACAACAGGTTAAGACTTGGTTATGTGAGGAATTTAGTCAAGATTGGCAAGTGTATATATCAGGTACACTACCGAACTTCACTTTGCTTGTTGATCACGATTTTGCAGAGATCTATTCCGGAGAGGCTTGTGCTCCGGGAATGAACTCGTGTATGATTGACCGGGGCTTTCACAATTTCTATCGAGACAGCGTGAAGGCTAAGGCCGCTAGACTTATAGAAGAAGATGACGGAATTATCTTAGCTCGTTGTGTAATCTTTACTGAAGTACTCGATGAAGAGGATAAAGTATGGCGTTTAGCTGAGAGGCAATACGCTAAAGACCAAAGCGACATCCTTAAGAGAGCACTTGTAGATGCTTTAATCAAGGCCGGAGAAATCGATGGTTACAAACAAGTTGGTGCCGATTGTGGTTCCAGCCGAGCATTTGTGGATACCGAAGGGAACTCACTTTCACATAAGAAGTTCCGTATCGAGTGCAGTCTGGATTGGGGCGATAAGCTTTCGTATCAGGATAGTTTCAAGTACTATAATCTGGATTCGAATATCGCTTATAATCATACCGACAGTGACTTTAGCTATAACTTGGACACGACCAGCGGAGGACTTGAAGATGATGACGAGGAGATGTACTATGCAGAATATCAAGATAGAGACGCGTTTGCAATCTGCGATGTATACTTTCATGGATCTGAGATAACCTGTGACTCCGACTGTATGGAGGACTTTGAATATTTCCAGGACAACTACTATCACAGCGAGGACGATCTTACCAACTGTCCTGAATGTGGTTCCCGTATGCTTGAGCCTGAATATTACCGAGATGAACTTTTCTATAGCGAACTTACAGAGGAATACTACTGCTGTCAAGGTTGCAAGGAGAAGGCTGAACTCCAATACAAGAAGGACAACTGGCATTACTGTGATTTTGATCAGAAGTACTATGAGCAAGACGACATACTTACAACCTACAATGCCTGGAATGAGGATCTCGGTAAGTATGAGACCAAGACCGTGAACATCGACATGGTTGAAGTTTATATCAACTGTGAAATCCTGTTCCGTATTGGTGATGAGCTTTACGACGAGATTAATGAACAAACCGAGCAACCCCTTGATGTAGAAGTCGAGGAGGAGGCTCTTATTGAAGCTTAGACATTATGAAACTGCTTAAGAAACTCTATTCCATTCACAGCAAGAGTGGAAAAGAACAGAAGATGATCAAGTTTCTGCTCTGGTGGCTTAGAAACAATGTACCGGGAGCGAAAGTTGATATTGACAAAGAAATCGGGAACATCTACGTGACTAAAGGCGTTTCCGATACCTATCCCTGCCTGGTTTCACATATCGACCAGGTGCAGACGATTCATTCACGAGATTTTCAGGCTATCGAGACCAAGGACATCATTTTCGGCTATAGTCCCAAGAATAAGCGACTTGAAGGACTTGGCGCCGATGATAAAAATGGAGTCTGGATTTGTCTGAAGTGTCTGATGAAATACGAGAACATTAAAGTTTCATTTTTCGTTGGAGAAGAAGTCGGATGTGTTGGTAGTAGCAAAGCCAATATGGATTTCTTCAAGGACGTTAGATTTGTGATTCAGTGTGACAGGCGAGGAAGTAGTGACCTAATCGCTTCCATCTGCTCCACTGAAATAGCCTCTAAGGAATTCATCGAGGCTACCGGACATGAGCAATTCGGTTATCATCTTGAGGAAGGCATGATGACTGATGTGCTTACCCTTAAAGAGAATGGTCTGGCCGTAAGCTGTATTAATCTTTCTTGTGGCTATTATGACCCCCACAGCGATCATGAATTTACGGTGAAACGAGACCTTCTGAACTGCTTATCATTCGTCGAGCATATCATCGAGAACTGTACGAAAGTCTATCCCCATGAGTATGATTACAAGATGGGAGGATTCTATGGGTTCGACGATTATTTCTATGAGTACTACGATGAAATATATGAGTTACTTCAGACTTACCCAGATTTAACATTTGGGGAAGTAGAGGCGGCTTACCAACAACATAATCCCAAACTCGACAGGACAGAACTGAAATCCACTTATGAGATGGTAAAAGCGGACTTGGATTTCTGGAAAAAGGAAGAAGAATATTACGCTAAACATTATTAACCGAATGAAGGCTCTCGCAAAACTCAACATGTGGGGGCCTTCTTCATTAAACACCAACAACAATGGCAAAGACAAAGAAAATGACGATCAAGTATTGGAACTCACTCAGTGAGAGTAGCCGCAAACGCGCTCTCCAGTACTGTTATCCAATTCATCCCGCTATCGTTGAGATGCTTTTGAATGAGAAACCTGACCCAAAGAATAGTGACTGGTGGAAAATGGTTTTCAGGAAAATTCGGATCCCTGCCCCCGGAAGCTATTACAAGACCGTAGTAAACAACACTTATCTAAACTGAACGCATTATGATTTTTACAGAAAGAGACCGACTGAGAGAATTACGACTGGCTCAAAAGGATATCTACAATGCCGGTAATGATCTCGTAAGCGCTGGCCTTAGATTACAAGGTACGAATTTCGAAAAGAGCTATGAGAAAATTTACAAATCACTCAACGCTCTCAACCGAAGGCTCATCAGTGAAATCAACAAAAACAAGAGGAGGAAATGATATGGACGAAGAATATAGCAGAGAGATTGCTGGTTATATCCTCAGCATCTTCAGAACCAACCCTTTTGTAGTAATGAGCTGGGGAATCAATCTGGCAAGCATTACAATCGTTGAAGTCGGTGTGAGGTTTCATGTACAAGGATTTCTTCACACTGGCTATGTCCAAGTGGTGTTGAACGAAGGAGAAGATCTATTTGAAGTAACGCTCATTTCCGAAGAAGGCGAGACTTTGAATAAGATAGAACACATCTTCGTTGACAATCTGATTTCTATTCTGGATAGTGAAATAGAGAAATGCGAAAACTATGAAGAACGCATTTCCCAAGAATACGGCATTATCACAGAAACTGAAAAATGAGAGAAAGTGGGATTTTCCAGGCAATTTTGGAGAGTCCCACTATTCTTGAACAATACTAAACGTTCGTTTAATATATTTCAAACAATGGATAATAATGCATATGTGGCTTATCTCAGGGTCTCGACACAACGGCAAGGTGTGTCAGGATTGGGATTACAAGCACAACAAGAAATTATCAGAAACTATCTTAGCGGAGAAGAACCGATAGCTGAATTCGTGGAAATTGAATCAGGACGAAAAACACAGCGTCCCAAGCTACACGAGGCATTGGAACTCTGCAAGAAGATGAAGGCCACACTTATTGTCGCCAAAATGGATCGACTATCAAGAAACGTGACCTTTACGAGCCAGCTTTTGGATTCGGGCATAGAAATCGTATTCTGTGACTTCCCAAGAGCAAACAGACTGGTACTTACGATTATTGCAGCTATCAGTGAATATGAGGCTGGATTGATCCGTCAGCGTACCAGAGCGGCCCTACAAGTGAAAAAGGAGCAAGGATGTCAACTTGGTAAACCTGAAAACTTGACGGGCAATATGGAGAAAGCTATCACGAACAGCCGGCAAACGAACCAGGAGAAAGCAGCCAACAATCCTCACAACAAGAGAGCTGTTGCAATGCTGAAGATCCTGGTAAGAGAAACCAACAACCTGAGCGAGATGGCTAGAACATTAAACAACGAGGGTTTTACGACTAGCAGAGGGGGTAAGTTCACCGCCAAGCAGGTCTCGATCCTCATAAACCGATATCAACTGAAATGATTAAGACAATTAAAGAATTATTGATTGAATGGTGGGCTGGAAACAATACCACCAAGATGCCCATCCCCACAATCTACACTTATGAGGTAGAGGTGGATGGCAAGACAATCACCATCGAGAGCATGAGCAGAAGCAGGATGTATGTTCACTACAAGGCAAGGAAGAAATATCCCGACGCCAAGTACATCCGGGTGGTCAGTCGAAAGAGACAATACTGACTGAAGGCTTCATCACAGATTTAGACGATTGATCATTCCACAAAATCCAAGTGGTGTGAGGACAATAATGAGAGAAACGGCATTAGAAGCCGTTTCTCTTTTTTACCTCCAAGCCCCATCGTCCGATTGATTAGGAAGAAAAGTACCACTAGTCTGTTCTTTTGAAAAACCATAAAACTAATGATAGATTGGGGTAATATGATATGCTCTATAGTAGTGATTATTGTTTTTATTTGAAATTTTGCAATGAGAACTACAACTTTCATACAAGAAACGATTGTTCATTATAAAAATAGTAGTAACTTTGTTGGAAATAAAAACCAAAGAGTGTCAAACAAAATACCAACAAAGTTAATGGACTACGAAAATTATTCCGATGAACAAATCGTCAATGGCATTTTGGACAATGACCGACCATTGATTGAGTACTTCTTTACTAAGAAGTGCTCTAAGCTTTTGTTGTTTATCATGAAAGAAGTGTTTCACTACAAGGTTGACATAAGAGCTTTGGAGAGTGAATTATTTCTTTACATTGCGAGCGACAACTGGAAGAAGTTAAGACAATTTGAATATCGTAGCAGTTTGCTAACGTATATTAGTGTGATATCAGTAAGGTTCTTTCTGAAACGACGTGGTGAAATGGACACAGAAGAACCATCAAGTTTTGTGGAATTTGATGAACCGATAGAGCCTTCACGAGGCCTTAGCCTTGAGAGCAGTATTGATGTGCGTAATGCTATCTCAAAAATTTCAAATGAGAAATATCGTTATGCACTCAACGCTCTTGATTTACAAGATATGAGTTATGAACAACTCGCAGAGCAGATGGGAACAAATGTGGATAATCTATATAATATTCATAGACGTGCAAAATTGCAACTTAAACTCATAATGACAAGAAAGGAGGATTATTATGATTGACTGGAATGACAACATCTCAGATGAAATGCTTGCTGCATATATCGATGGTAACGCATCACCAATGGAGGCATCGATGATCGAGGATTCACTCCAGCAAGATGATTTGCTTTCAGAAGCTATTGATGTCGTAAATGATTCATTAGGTATGAGCGACAGTTTATTTAACGCAAATGAAATGATGGATAATAGCCTAAACAGCATCTTTGAAGATTGGTTCCCATCAATTGACGATGCTTTAGATTCAATGCCATCCATGCCGGATATTTTCAATAATATTCTTGGGGATAATGATGGTTCATCACCATCCTATCCTGACAGTGATTTCTTAATAAACGCCGATGGCACAGACTTCTTTTAAAATAAGACATTATAATGATTGATGATATTATTAATGCTACTGCAGGTTCTGCTTTAGGTTCAACGACAGGGGGTGCTGGATTTTTGACATCAATGCTTCCAGCTGTGCCGACAGCTACGGCGATTTTGGTTTCTGCTGGCGCGAATATAGGTATGAATATATTTGCAGCCAACAAACGCACAAAAAGATTAGAGGAACTTCAGGAAAGGCATCGATTAGAAGATAAACGCTTCCAAATTGCTCGCGATAAGGAACATGAGCATTTCCAGATGGAAATCGAAGCGAACAGATTGTCTTTTCAAGAACATGTTGAACTTCGTCGTCTCCAGTTTCAGGCAAGAATGGAAGCAAGACGAGAAGAGTTTCAGGAGGCACTACAGTCAAGACAAATAAAGGCAACTCGTGAAATCGCACAGTTTCAAGCACAAGCTATGCGTGAAACCCAAATTCTTGTTTCAAGGGAGAATGCAAAGAATTTGATGGAAAATCAAATGGTTTTAGAAGCGCTAAAATCTTTTCCCTTAAATATTTCACCGCTTGTCCTTCTTAATAGCCGCCCCCATTCGTTGAAATCACTTCTACGCTATACCATAGATAATGAAGAAAATGAAAAAGATAATAATCAAAAACTAATTACAACGAACCCCTTTGATGTGGTTCGTGAAATCATTGATTACGAAAAGAACCCAGAAGCTTTAAATATTTTTATTGCCCCAGTTTTTGTTGATTCAAGGGTTTCAAATCAAAGTTCACTAAGTAAGAAAATCTGGGAGACAACGTATCAGAAGATAGAAACCTTTTTTACGAGAAATTACAGTCGCGATAGCAAAAGCCCAGTCGTTTTTTATCCAACTGCATGGAATGAAAAACAAACTGCAGGCGTACATGCAAGCGAGACATTGCATTATTTTCTAAAAGACTTACCATGTATTGTCCTTGAACCAAAATTTGATGGCAATAAGTTCCGTATGGCTATTTCTTTTTGGGGATTAGGTTATGCATCGAATGATCATCACCGGATGGAAAGTGAATTTGAGGTTATTATTGACCTTGAGCTGGCCAAGGCTGCATATGACCGTTCTAAGAACGCTCTTGCTGCAATCGATTTGATCACTAAGACAAATATTAAGCAAAAGCAAAAGGAGGATTTTATCAAACTTGAACCAAAATACCTTTATAATATTGAATTGTACGAAGGACTGAAATTAAGTGAATACCCAAGTATGACTAAAGAAGAACAAAAAAAATTATTTGATATGTTATCTTCTTTAGGAATTGACAAGATTTTCTCAATTGACAGTTCTAAGGATTTGGACTCATTGGCAAATTATTTTGCTGATCAGATTGGCGTCACTTTAGCTATGTTGGCAGATCTTCATCACTTGATGACAACAAGGGCTTTTCCGAAACTACCCAACTTGATGTCAACTAAGGGTGCATATCCCAGAATTTATGAGGATAAGTCGATTTGTGGGGACCTTTACATGTGCTATAGGGATATATTTAATCAAATTAGAGAAGAAGAGTGTTCTTATGCAGCTGATGGTGAAGAGTATCGTCGTGTGTATCAAATATATGATAATCAACTGACTAGTATTAAGAACCAACTTGCCGTAAAGGATGTCCTTGATACACCTTGGAAGGAAGTTGTAAGAAATATTGTTAAAGAGAATTTCAAGTATGAGAATGATGACTTTAAAAAAGTTTGGGCAAAACTTTTATCTAGCACAAATAAAAAGCATCTTGAAATAATAATTGCGTTATTGCCCAACATAGATGATGGAAAAATGCAGAAACAATTAGAACGTAAGATTGAAGTGCTAAAATCTGAATTATGAAGACATTATACATCAACATCAACGGAGAAGATATCCAAGGTAATGCTGATATCCATGTGGTCGGCCATTCAGAGGATGCATTGATAAATGCGTTCTACTATGAGTTGGGTAACGAAATACTCAATGGTGTCCCTGGTGTTTCGAAAATATCAAAGAGGGACTTGGTACTTGAGTTTAAGACTCATAATAAAGACCGTTTCGATAAGATTCTGGATCAATGGACAGCCCTGAAGAAGATAGTACTTGGCGCTAATCCGTCGGGACAATTTGGCGTTGAGCTGCCAGATGAGTATGTAAAGTGGCTTCAAGACAAGAGTGACCGTGTTTATCGGGCGATCGCAATGTCTCTTGTTAATAGAGGACGAAAAGTCAATATCAGCATAGATAATATCTATGAGGCTATCGAACTCCTTATTGATAGCATAGAACCAGACGACTGTAGCGATTGCGAGCAATTTGTTGTGAATGAATATGAATGCTCCAGCAACTCTGCTCTTTCCTCTTCATTAATAAAAAATACAGGTTTGAAATTCATTGCGTACAAGGATTTCAAATTTAATAATGATAACGCAAAACTTGTATCAAGTATTATTTCATCTTTGATAAATCATTCTAATAATGCAAAAATTATTAGATATGAAAATGCGGTGCTATATCAGATTGCGAAAGATTATGTTTTCGAATCTAATCGACATTTAAGTTTGTTTAGCGATGGTCTGATTTTAGTGAAAAATCCAGAGGTTGATAAATTTGGATTTATCAATGATGAAGGCAAACTAGTACTAGATTTTATTTATCCAGAGGCAACACCATTTTCATGTGGATATGCGTGGGTATTTAAGAATAGTTTAAAAGGAAATAAGAATAAAAAAGGTTGGTACGTTATAGATACATCTGGCAAAATCGTAAATAAAGTAGTTGAAGTTATAGATATTGCAAATATAGTATCGAGAGGTCATTATCATATTATTAACACTAATGGTTACTATGTTGAACTAAACGATGGGCGATACTTTGATATAAAAGGAAACTATATAGGTTGTTGTCGTTTATCTCATAAAAACGAATATTATTATATTTCAAATGACGGCCTTTTTTATTATAGGAATGGACATGAGACTTACTATAAAAACGAAATTCAACCTCAACAAGAACCTAAAGATATTATAATCCATAAAAGCAACAATGCATTATTTGGTGTGATTAATCAGATAACCGGCAAAGAATACATCCCCCATGAATTCTCAAGCATTTTTAGCTTGGGTGGTTATCATTTTCTGGTAAAACAAGTCGATAACACAAAATTCATAGGTCGAATAACTGTTTAATGTATATATTATTTATGAAGACATTATACATCAACATCAACGGAGAAGATATCCAAGGTAATGCTGATATCCATGTGGTCGGCCATTCAGAGGATGCATTGATAAATGCGTTCTACTATGAGTTGGGTAACGAAATACTCAATGGTGTCCCTGGTGTTTCGAAAATATCAAAGAGGGACTTGGTACTTGAGTTTAAGACTCATAATAAAGACCGTTTCGATAAGATTCTGGATCAATGGACAGCCCTGAAGAAGATAGTACTTGGCGCTAATCCGTCGGGACAATTTGGCGTTGAGCTGCCAGATGAGTATGTAAAGTGGCTTCAAGACAAGAGTGACCGTGTTTATCGGGCGATCGCAATGTCTCTTGTTAATAGAGGACGAAAAGTCAATATCAGCATAGATAATATCTATGAGGCTATCGAACTCCTTATTGATAGCATAGAACCAGACGACTGTAGCGATTGCGAGCAATTTGTTGTAAATGATGAACTAGTGATTGGACAATCCAGGTTGGTAAGAGACATAAAAAACAAATATGGAGAAGAACTAGCATTTGTTCAATTTTGCAACTTTGATCAAAAAGAAACAATTAATCCTGACGGCAAAAGAAAAATAAAAGATGACTCTTCAAGCAAATCGCCTGCTTTATTTGCAGTAGGCATATCTGATGGTGGAGCACAGGTATTTGGTTTTAAGAATAATTTTAGATTTGCATTATTTGATGAGCATGGTGACAAAAAATCTGATTTTATCTATCGTCGTGTTGATGGCCACGATGCTTTTTGTAATGGACATAGTTTTGTTTGTAGATATGATAACAATGGTCATAAGATAAATATCGAATGCAACCCTCTATTTGCAAAAAACGAGATTGATAGCAAGCTATACTTGATTACCAGTTCTGGGCCTGTTGAAGTGTGTGACTATAAAGATGGCCAGTTAAATGATGAACCTTTTTTATCTCAATTATCCGCAAAAGTAAGATTAAAAGTTAACTTTCCGCTTATTCAAGTAGAGAGGCTATCTGAAAATGGCACCGTCATTCATTATGTATATTTGTATGAAAACGGCTCATTCAAAAATATATATCAATCAAAGTCTTATTTGGATATAACTTCATCGTCTGTGGATTTACTTTTATCGAAATTCAACATTCCATATGAGTATCATGAAGGTGTTGCAATAGATAAAAAAACTGGTGAACGGATTCTATTTCCAAGTTTCGAATGCTCTATGTATATTGGAACTTCAAAGAAATGGGGCGATCTGTTTTTAGCAAACCATAGAAATGCTTATACATCAAAGGGGTGTCCAGTATTTACAAAAGACGGGCAATGTGTCTATTATTTTGACTTTTTCAAAATATTCGAGTTGAGTAGTGATGGCAAATACATTGTGACTACGAGTAAAAAGGGTGATAAATTTGGCTTAATGTCAGTTGAAGGAGAAGTCCTATTGCCTGTTCAATACAACGAAATTAAAGAGATAAGAACGGGTATCTATTTAATTAATGGAGGCTTAAAATATTATTATTTTGATTATTTCTTTATTCCAGAAGCCAAGCTGCGTTGTGCAGAGTTGTTTGACGATTTCTATTTAGTAATTAAAAAGTATGATTATAGCCTTATCTCAAGAAAAACAAATATAATTATTTTGGAGCGTTGTGGTGGTGTGCGCGAAATAGATAAGGGACTCTATCAAGTGTTTATGACTAATGATGGGGAGAAGAGTGTTGTGATGGACCATGAAGGTAATGTGGTTTTACCTAATAGTAAGTCATATCAACTCTTTGGTAATGGTTACTATAAGATTGATGATATTATTATTGATAGAACGGGAAAGAAGTATTCTGAAAACGAACTTCCATTAACCCAAAAACCTAGCATCTGGTACAATGGCTCTAAAAAATTTGGATATAGCCTAGGTTATACTAAGAATGGTGTATCTAAAACTATTTATCAAATAAAAGGTAGAATAGAAGACGCCCAATTTTTTTCTGATGAATTAATATGGATTAAAACAAGAAATGACGGAGAATGCTTGATAGATATAGATGGAAACATTATCTTTGACTTGAGGGAATTGTATTCTTATAAAAAACTATCAGATAGTTTTTTTGTTGCTTTTGAATCCACCACACAAAAAAAATGTATCTATAATATGGATACTAGAACCGTTATCATTGAACCAAAATATGATGATATTGCTTATATAGGATTATCATAATTTTATCTCATTCTTGTATTTGAAACATGAAGACATTATACATCAACATCAACGGAGAAGATATCCAAAGTAATGCCGACCTCCATGTAGTCGGCCGTTCAGAGGACGCCTTGATAAATGCGTTCTATTATGAGTTGGGTAACGAAATACTCAATGGTGTCCCTGGTGTTTCGAGAATATCAAAGAGGGACCTGGTACTTGAATTCAAGAATCATGATAAAGACCGTTTTGATAAGATTCTGGATCAATGGACAGCCCTGAAGAAGATAGTACTTGGCCCTAATCCGTCGGGCCAATTTTGTATAGAGCTACCAGATGAGTATGTAAAATGGCTTCAGGACAAGAGTGACCGTGTTTATCGGGCGATCGCAATGTCTCTTGTTAATAGAGGACGAAAAGTCAATATCAGCGTAGATAATATCTATGAGGCTATCGAACTCCTTATTGATAGTATAGAACCAGACGACTGTAGCGATTGCGAGCAATTTGTTGTGAATGATGGCAATGTGACAGAAGCATCTACGATTGTTATTGATATAAAGAATATCGCGGGTAATAATCTTTCATTTAAGTTGTTCAATGTATGGAAAGATGAATATCAGAATAATGATAAATCAGACAATGCTGATGCCCATGATATTGACGTTTTCATTGAGGCCGTTGGCATATCTGAGAGTGGACATTATTTCTCCGAGTTTTATAGTCATTCAGGAAAACTGATTCCTGGCCAATATGAGCAATTGGGAGGTTCACCATATTATCTTTCTGATGGAAACTATTTCTGTTTAATTAATAATTCATTAAAAAAAATCACAGAGATAGACCCCTCTTCTGTTGTATATGATAAAGATAATGAATGGTTTGACCGTCTTCGTTTTTCTCATTTGATCATCACAAATGAGGATGGATTTTTTGTGTTTAATGATAAAGGAAGAGTAGCTATCAAGGCTGGTCTTTATGAGGAGATTAGATATACTTTTTATAAAGATTGGGTTTTAGCTAAGAGAAATGGTAAATGGGGTGTTTTATCTTTAAATGATGGTGTTGTCATTCCTTTCAATTTTAGTGAAATCTCTGCTTTAGGATTAAATCAACAAGATGTGTTCTGTTTTGCTGTTTCAGAAGAAATTGATGGGGAAACTGGCGTAATAGACGAGAATGGCTATCAGATGATAGATTTCAAATATGGTGAAATTGAACTTGTTGGCAGGTGGTTTAATCTGTTTAAGGTTTCAAACTATGATTTTGACGCAGAGGGTGTTCTTGATGAATATGGGAATGAGGTAATTCCTTTAGAATATGATGAGATTGAAACATTATTTAGTGGTGAGACTGTTTTTTTCAAAATCGGAATAGGTTTTCTATATGGAGTTTTTAATATCAATGGTGAACTCATTATTCCTATTGAATATGAGGATATTGAGTTAATGTGTGATTGCAAAGATGAACAACGGTTAAATCCAATATCTTTTTTTAAGGTTAAGAAAGGAAATGATACTGGCGTTATTTCTTCAAACGGTGAAGAGGTTATATCAATAGATTGTTATGAAACAATAGATTTCGATCTTGAATCTTATAACCACATCATTGCTCGTTATTATGATGATTTTGATTACTTTGAGGATAAGTGGTTAAGATATCCGGTAATTTATGAAGTTTCTGACAAGAATGGTGTTTTTGACGAAAACGGCTTGAGAATATGTTGTGAATACCCATTTGGTTTTTATAGTCAAAAACCAAATGGACAACATCATTATTTGAAAAATAAATATGGCAATATTGTTTACTCTACAGTTTGTTATGAATTACATAATGATTTTGGCAAAGGTAAATTCTATCTAGAAAGGAATTTTTCTACAGAAGATAGGTATCGTAATTCGCCACGTAAAACAATTATTATTGATTCGAGAGGGAAAAGAATAGGTGAAGTACCAAATGGATATTCTGAAGTGGACAGCTTTGTAAATGGAATGGCTTTGGCATGGAATGAAAGAACTGAATCTTGTAGTGTCCTTAATTCAAACGGACAGGTCATTAAAGACTTTGACAAAACACTTCATCCATTCCTTTCTGATCGAGGAGAATGGTACTATATTGATGATAGTGGTAATATTGGATACCTTGATAAATCTCTGTCACCACATTTTTTATTTAATAATAAAACGATAGAAGGTTTTACAATAAGATCTATTATTCAAGAAGGATTCTTTTGGATTTGGAATAGCGATGGACTTGAGGGCATATTTGACCTCAATACTGGGATTGTTATTTTCCTGTCAAATGAGGAGATATCTTTTATAAATAATATTTTTATAAAGAATAAATATTTTAATGGCAAACCTGTTGCTAATCACAACTATTTTCATATTCAACACAAAAATAAAAAAAGTACTCTTATTGATATTTATGGAAATGTAATATTTTCTAAAGAGTATGTTTCAATAGTTTCAATAGATGTCATATAAACTCTGTTATAACTCTGTTTTAAATTATGGACATTGTTTCATTAGTACTTTAAAGTAAGTATAAATATTTTTTGTATAAATGAACCTGGTATTTAAATGAAGACATTATACATCAACATCAACGGAGAAGATATCCAAAGTAATGTCGACCTCCATGTAGTCGGCCGTTCAGAGGACGCCTTGATAAATGCGTTCTATTATGAGTTGGGTAACGAAATACTCAATGGTGTCCCTGGTGTTTCGAGAATATCAAAGAGGGACCTGGTACTTGAATTCAAGAATCATGATAAAGACCGTTTTGATAAGATTCTGGATCAATGGACAGCCCTGAAGAAGATAGTACTTGGCCCTAATCCGTCGGGCCAATTCGACGTTGAGCTGCCAGATGATTATGTAAAATGGCTCAAGGATAAGAGTGACCGTGTTTATCGGACAATAGCCATGTCTATAGTTGATAGAGGACGAAAAGTCAATATCTGCGTAGATAATATCTATGAGGCTATCGAACTCCTTATTGATAGCATAGACCCTGATGAATATAGCGATTGTGAGCAATTTGTTGTAAATGACGAACTCATTACAGCAGAGTCAAGGATTGTAAATGATTTTATGGACAGTATTGGTCACCGCATTCCATTCGTACCATTTAAAGATTGGCACGAAGCTAATCAAGATGAGCTGAATGCTGAGAGTGAAGAACATAGAAATGATCCCGAACAAAATGAAGCCCAAGTATTCTTCATTGCGATTAATGGCCAAACACCTTTTGAAATAAGAAAATTATCTGTGATTTCTTTGAAGAATAAATTGTATTCGCATGAAAGCACACATGGTTTTTTGAGTTATAGCTTAGGTGTGGATGATCATAATCCGTATATTGACGTTCACGACGGCTGGTCGTATGACTTCTTTGAAAGAATCTGGCTTCATGATGGCAGCATAGTTGAAGGCTCTAATCTATCGTTCAACAAGAATGATATTGATAGAATATTCAGAATAGATCATAATCGCATAGAAGAAGAGATTAGATTATTCCTTGAATCGCATCCTGAGTATAATGATGATGAGAATAATATTATAGTTCCTGACTATGATGAAACGTACCTGCCACGATATGAGAATTTTATTTGGGGTTTTCATAATTCAGGAGAGGACGTAATAGATTTTTGGGAATTGCAGATTTCAAACAATTTCAAATTTGAGTATTTATTTAAGCTAAAAACCCGAGCTTCATGGTGCCGGGCTAAGGTGCTACCTTCTGGTCTGATAGCTATTAGAAGAATTATTGACGAATTAAATAATACTGCATGGGGTATCGTAGATAGAACTGGTATATATATTTTGCCCAGTAAATATGATTTTACCCCATCAAAGGAAGTGAGTACATGTCCTTTTGAAGAAATACAGCCTCGAATTATCAAAAAGGGTTATACAAATGACAACTCTCATTGGGAATGTCTTAATATCGATAAAAGAGAAGTATATGATAAGGTATATAATGACTTTTTTGTTAAGGAAGTAGCAGATTTTGAGGGAAATCCAGTCGCCCAATTATTTGATAAAAACTCATTTAATCTGCTTTTCTGCATTGATAATTGTAACGCTGGATTTGCTGATCTTTCCAATGGGTGGTACTTGGTACAAAATTATAAAACTTTGAATCCTATTCTCATAAGCAAGAATTCATATTTTGAATTATCAACTCTTCATGAAAAGGTTTATGATAATATAGAAGCACATGCGTTAATAAATGCTCACAACTTAGATTATAAACCCTTTTTCATTTCTGAAGACAGAATTATTACATGTGTTCCAAAATCAGGTATCGGTCTTAGGTCTATAAGTAGAATTAAGATATATAGTTATAGCGGCGATTTAATAAAAGAATATGATATTAAAGACAACCCGTTACTAATCAAGCAACCATATAAGTTTGGAAAGGCACTATGCTTTAAGATTAGTGCAAATGGAAAATCAGCAGATTTGTACTATTTGGATCTTGACGGTAATGAGCACGCAATACCATATAAAGGTGGTCATAGAATCAAGAGCTATACCGAAACTGAAGTTTTCTTGGTATCTAAAGATACTTTTGTTATCAACAATAAGGAAGATGGTTTCAGGAGTGAGTTGAGGAACTTAAATGGTGATGTTCTGTTCAAAAACGCATCATGGATATTACCGTTCTCTGGTCAGTATCTGGCATACTATTCTTCTAAGTCGGGAAGAGAATATGGCATAATCGACTATAAAGGCAATATTATAATTGAGCCAGAACATGATAGTTTTGAGTTGGTAGAATGCTCTAATGGAGTATATAAACATTATAATATGTATGGTAATTGTGAAGAACTAAGTGAATAAGAATATGGACGAATTGTTTTTTTCAATCGCAGATGCTTGGAACAATGACTTTTCCGGCATATTTGAGTCCTCTCTTTCAAATGAGATAATCGAGAACTCTGTATCTAATGCTAGCGCATTCTTTGACATTGATTTACCCGCAAGCATTGAGCCTGGCATTTCAACTGGTGTTGCGTTGGGTGACACATCAATCTATTATGATGATACCCAATTCTTCAATCGCCTTCAGTTAGAGAATATGGGCATCACAGGGCAGGATGGTCTCGACCTTGTGATGACTCATGAGGGAACCCACCGTGCACTTCAAGTACTTGAAACAGGATTTGACTCATATCAAGAAGAACTCTGTTGTGACTATATGGCTGGGGTTCGTGCAGGTCTTAATGGTATGGACGTATCACAATTAGAAAACGCATTGATTGAATTGCCTCAAGACATGGATCATCCAATGGGTGAATTTCGCGTTGAAGCTATTCAGGAGGGTATAGAGTTTGCTCAAAACTATATGGAAACACATGAAACACCTCCTACTTTCAGTGATTGCCTTGACGACTTCACATCAGACAACCAATTACAAGATTTAGCCGAGCTTTCTCGCATAAAGAATGAAATGTATAGTAACGAATGCTGTGTGGATCATTATCAACGTATCCTTGAAGAGGATCCTGACAATGAAATGGCTCAACACAAACTCAGTTTGTATGAACATAAATATCTTTGTTCAAATTTTGAGCTTGAACATCATTTATCATTTATGGGCAGTTCCCAAGAAGGAAGTGCGGATGCAATATCATTTAAGAATTCGGTTGGAGCAGCAGGTGTAGTCAATCGAAATGATGGTGAAACAACTGGGTCACCGGGAAAAGATAACGATAACCCAGCAGATCTAGTAGAGAATAAATCTGAATTGTTGTCAGAAACGATTAATGCCATATCATTTCAAGCAAATGATGAAGGTGAGACTTTAGGAGACTATGCTAGAGATGATGGGGAAACAATAGGAAATGTAGGCAAAAATGATGGGGATCCCTCTGGAGTAGAAAAAAAGTTTTCAAACAATCCGTCTTTTAAAGAAAATGACGAAAGTGAAACTTTGGGATCTGTAGCCATTAATTCAGGAGAGACAACGGGTGGTGTGGCACGAAATGATGGGGAAACTACAGGCTCCGCTGGAAAAGATAGTGAGGGCACTAAAAACTATACACACAATCATAATGACCCAAAACCTTCATTTGGGAAAGATGAGAAGAAATATTCTTCTTATACCCAAACTATGATTAATCATCATACAAAGGCGGCGAATGATGCTTTTGATGAAGAAAAGCGACATTATGAAAGAGCAGAGAAAGCTTCTAAGAGAGGAGACGAGCAAAGTGCTAAAAATCATATTCAATTAGCAAAGTTGTGGCATGAAGATGGTGAGAAACATCTTAGAAGCATTAAAGCTTGGAAAGGCTGATTATTAGACTGAGCACAAAAAAAAGCGTGTCCTTAATATAAGCATCTTGTGAAAAGCTATAACATGATTTTTATAGTGTGATTGTGATAATAATATATACATATCAAATTATTCTAATATAGTCCAACTAAAAAATAATCTTATAAGATAGATTTAGTCTTCTTTATTCCCTCTATAGTAGCAAAATCAATATTTTTTAAACTATAGAGAAATGAAGAAGATTAACTTTTTGATGATGCTGATCACAATGGTGATGGCAATGGTTGCGACTCCGGCATGGGCTGACTGGGGTTCTGAGAATGTGACGATGTGTGTTGGTGAGACTAAGACGTTGTATCTGCCCAGCAGCGTCACGAGTAAGACACTGAAGTCGGTAACCTTTTATTCTGCCAGTTATCAGTATGTTCAGGTGGAGTCTTACACGAACTATTCGGTAACGGTGAAGGCTTTGAAGGCGATTTCTACGCCGGTTATCGTCCGCTGTGATTACTATTACTACATCAACAATGGCGGCTATACTTACCAGGCTAGCGGTGCATATGACTTCAATGTGACTGTTGTTGGTGAGGCCGAAGTAAAACCCGACAAGGTTGATGTACAGAACTATTTGCAAGTGCCCGTTGGTGGAAGCAAAGCGGTATCTGTTACAGTAACCCCACCCAATGCTGTCTATACGTTGAGTTACAAGATCTACGACACAACTATTGCTGAGGTGTCGAATGGGGTTGTATATGGTAAGAAAGCTGGTGAAACAGATTTGAAAGTTTGGACCGATAACGGGAAGTATGACATGTGTAGGGTGATTGTATATGAAAACAAGCCCACCTCAATCGACCTTCCGTCAACCCTGTCTTTAGAAGTTGGTAAGTCCAAAACGCTGACCCCAACTGTGGTGCCATCAGATGCAACTTACACTTTGAGTTGGTCATCAAGCAACACTTCTGTCGCAACTGTGTCACAATCTGGTGTTGTAACAGCAAAGGCTTCAGGTGCTACAATTATTACGGTGAGAACAGACAATGGTAAGTCAGATGATTGCTTGGTAACTGTTACTCAATCTGCTGTGTCACCCACATCAGTATCAGTGACTCCAACGTCTCTGTCTCTAGAGGTTAACCAAACTGCTAACCTCACTGCGACGGTTTATCCCAGCAATGCAACGACGTCATTGACTTGGAGTTCCAGTAATACCAATGTCGCCAAGGTTTCTAACGGCAAAGTTACGGCTGTCGGTGCTGGTAGTTGTGTGATTACCGTAATGACAAGCAATGGGAAAAGCGCTACTTGTAATGTTACGGTTGCCGAACCTGTGGTTAATCCTACATCTGTATATGTTTCACCCTCATCCGTGTCTCTTGAAGTGAATGAATCGGCTAATCTCACGGCGACTGTTTACCCGAGTAACGCCACTACCTCCTTGACCTGGAGTACAAGTAACAGCAGTGTCGCTAAGGTGTCAAGTGGGAAAGTTACAGCGGTAGGTGCTGGTACCTGCAAGATCACTGTAAAAACGAGCAATGGCAAGAGTGCTTCTTGTAATGTAACCGTTAAGAGTTCTAATACTGGCACTACTACTGGTTGGTCAGGAACATACAACGTGACATCAAGCGTGGAAAGAAAGCATGTATCGGATTACAACTTTCCCAGCAGTTTCACGATGAAAATCAAACAGGTTGATGGCGCATACTATGTGACTGAGATGCTTGGATTGGACTTGACACGCTCCATTTACGAGGGCATCAAGTTGAACATGATTGACAACCAGCGAGCAGAACTTGATTTGGACTACAATAATGACCTTGGTGGTTTTACAACTACGGGCGAATATCTCGATGGACTATATTTAATTACTACCCAATCGACATACCAATGGAGTAATCTCGGCCACCTTTATTTGACCCGCAAATCTGACGGGTCCATTGAAATGGATGATTTCAATGTCTTTGCTTTTGGTGGCTATACTGATTATGGCTACGTTCTTGATGCTGTTTACCACAATGTCAAGGGATCCAATACATCCTCTTCTGTACCCACTATTATGGCTGACGAGACAACACCCAGCATACTTGAAATCTACAACTTGAATGGAATGTTGATTTATTCGGGCGATGAAGATGGCAAGCCCGAACTGGCTCCTGGAATCTATGTGTTCCGACGTGGCAGTAATGTTCAGAAGGTTATGGTACGTTAACTCTATTTACCCCGTCGGTGCGCCTTTTGAGGGCACTCCACAATCAGGAGGCGCACCTTTATTTGAAGTCAAATCATTATCAAGTAAAACTAATAACTCAAAACTACTATGAAGAAGGTAAGTACTAAATTGTTCTTTTCCGTGATGTGGAAAGGTGTGTGTCAGGCCGTGTCTTGGTTTTTAGAGCTGTTCGGTTACAAGAGGGGTGGTAAGTATGCTAAGGTTATCTGGGGCATTTTTGCTACGAGTGCGGCGATTGTCATGCTTCTTATCGCATGTACATTTGTCTATGTGCTGCTCAAGGAGGCTCGATTTGAACACAACGGGTGTGAGGATCCCGATTGCATCGAGAACACTTTTGTGAGTCGTGACATCTACTATCACGATCATGAGGATGGCAAGGGCTACATCTTCAACGCCCTTACTGGAGAACGTACAGTAAAGCACATCGCATGGATCGCTAAACCGTTGGGTGAGGATTCCCTCGTGTGCTACAGCGACGGCAGGAAGCGTGGCTACTTCAACAAATTCACTGGCAAGGTGGCCATTCCCGCCAAGTATGACCACGCCTGGATCTTCTCGGATGGTCTAGCCAGCGTTGAGGAGGACGGTTTCATCAAGTTCATTGACGCCACGGGCAAGGTGGTGATTGAGACGAATCAGCGATACCATGAGTGGATGGATGGCTACGTGTTCCATGGTGGCTATTGCGTCATCAATAACGAGGACAACGACCTTTATGCCTTGATTGACAAGACGGGCAAGACGGTGCTGCCAGCTGAGTATAAGAACATCCTGGTCTGCAACGATTCACTGATCTGTGTTGAGAAGGGCAATGAGATGGGTGTGCTCAATAAGAACCTCAAGCCCGTTCTCCCCATGATGGAGTGCATTATCACCGCGTGTGACGAGACCATCGATGTCGTTTTGCCCAACAACACGATACGTAAATATGACCTGTCCGGCAAACTGATTGATGGCTACTATATCCGTTCCATCCGTATGCTGGAGTATGAGACCGATGCAGTGGTTTATATCCAGCCCCAACGAGCAGATCAGGAACCGCCATGTGTTCCAGCCGTTGAAGAAAGCGAGTGGTCTAACGGGGTTAACGATGAAGATGCGACCTACTATCACCCGAAAGCCACTGCTCGCCTGAGGGCATATACCGCTGGTAACGATTACGAAGGCCTAATGACCGCTGATGGCCATATTGTGACCCTGCCGTCATATTACAATATCGAAGCTATAGGTCCCGATCTGTATCTTTGCCAGATCGATTACTCAAGCAGTATCGTCCTCAACGGCAAGGGCCAGGTAGTCAAGTAAACGATTAATGTTTTAGACTCATGCCAGCAGTTCGTATAATATGATACTGGTGCGGATTGCTGGCATTTTTACTATTTTTGTGGATTGAAAAACGAATTTATACGACAATCATGAGCAAGCGACACATCATAACGACTATTATCATTGCTGGACTCCTCTCAGCAGCCCTGTATGCCCTCGATATCAACAAAAAAGAGGTTGAGGTGGATGAATGGGCATTTCTGAATGAAGTAGACGAGCCAGTTTATGAATACTCAGAGTACAATGACAGTCTGGTGGAAAACAGAGAAACCAATGTGATTGTGCCTGCCGAATTGAATGCACTCCTGCCGGGAGCGTCATGGTCAATCGACACTATCTGTACTGTAGCTGGTGTGACCTATCTGTACGCATCAGATAACGATTTGAGGACTTATGCTATCTGTACAGAGAGCACACTTCTGGTCGAGGATCCATCATTAACCTACTATGAAGCCGACAGCATTACTCCCACCGTAATCAAAGTCATGGCTGGAGAGAAAACATTGACAGTTGACTTCAAGAACCCATCCGATATTGAAAAACTGAGGACACTCAGTTCACCCGTGTTGCCTGGCTGGAAACGCTGCCGTTGGGATCGCAAGGCGGATTTCTGTGACCGAGTGATGAATAATATTGAGATTGATTACCCGAAGTCATCGATTTCCAACAGCGAACATATCAATGAATGGATTGCAACTGTGGCATTGGCTCAGATGACAGGTCCCGTTAGGCTTCCATTGTTGGTATCCACCTATTTGAATTTCGAATGGAAAGACCGCAGCGGTTATCAAGGTCAATTGAACGATCGCAATAGTGTTGCCAATTTTATTGCAGACACTTACTTCGCTGATGTAGAAGAGGAGTTTGGTCGAGAAGATGAGAATATTCCAGCATCTCTATATTCGATAATCAGCCTAAGAGCCCGGTTTTTCAATGACCGATATGTGACCTATCAGATGTTCACCAATGACTACAATGGTGGAATGCATAGCTATTATACTGACCAGTTGGTGTCATACGACTGTGTACATCACGAGAGTATCGGCTGGGAGTACCTGTTCAAGCCAAAGACTGAGAAATCGGTTCTGAGACAATTGGAAATGATTGCCGAGGCTGACGAAAAGTATCAACTATGGGACGCTGACATTTGGGATTTCATTCGCCGGGTTGACGATGACGGCAACCCGACAGGAGAGATATTGCTGCCAATACCTTCCTTGACTCCTGATGGCGTGTTATTTTCGTTCCAACCTTACGAGATATCCTGCTTTGCTGCCGGCTGTTTCCACTTCACAATCCCCTACAGCCGCTTGACGACCTATCTCACCGACCGCGCCAAGTGGTGCATCGGCTTGAAATGAACCAATAAAAAGGGACATATTCTTGATGTATACCGGATATTGAGATATAACAACGGACTCCACAAGATTATTGCCGATAGTAGTCTCATCTATTGCATCGATATGGACCAGAAGCCTTGGATGCAGTCTAAAGATTGGAGAAGAATTGTATCGATGTAGTCAATGGAAGGGACGAGAGATAGCCAAAATTCCTCCGCCTCAAATCCCCCAGCTGCCTTATAAATAACTAAAGAGAATTACGCCCCATTTTGGACTGCTGGCTTTAATAGAAGAGACATGCCGGCGGATGTAAGGGGCGACAACAATATAATGATGGAAAAGGACCGGCTAGCGAAGAGTTAGTCGGAAAACCACCATCCCGGACGTTATTATCTTGTTTTGGATAGACACCGGCCTTAAGCTGCCACCGTTGATTCAAATTAAGAGAGTCCGATCGAAGTGTGATATCAATGCTGGAGAGGTGTTGATGTCGCTCTTCTTTTTTTTCGGCTCGGTTGGGGGGAAGGGGAAGACCATTCCCAATAAATTCTTAAAAACACTAGATAAACTTGTGCTATCTGGAAACTCTTTTTCTCGATTGCATAATAGCAATACATCAGTCATCACCGATGAGGCCGAGTTCATGGAGATAGCCCTCGCGGTTGAGTAGGAAGCCATAAAGGTCTCGATAGACACTGCAGTCGCGATATTGTGTGGGCACCAATTGGCCATCCTTGATCTCATGGATGGATGCATTTGGATATGAAAGAATGACAGGCGAGTGGGTGGCAATGATGATTTGGGCTCCTTTCTCGACCACATCTTTAATCCATAACAGGAACTGCAGCTGGTTTTGGAAGGAGAGCGCCGCCTCGGGTTCGTCAAAGATGTAGATTCCTTTACCGGTCAATCTGTGTTCAAGCAGTGCCATGAAACCTTCACCATGAGAGAATTCGTGAAAATTGAGATAGTCATAGTACATGTTTAAGCCACTGCGATTGATTTCAGTGATTACGTTGTAGTAACTCTCGGCCCTGAAGAAATACGTATCACTATAACTTAGGCTAGCTTGGGATGCAATCAGCGCGTCATACAGTGGTGAATGGGTCTCTTCAGTATGGAAGTTGAAGTGACGGGAGCCGCCTTCGGGATTTATACGCAGCAAAACAGCAATCGCTTCGAGTAACGTCGACTTCCCCGATCCGTTGCCTCCAACGATATAGGTCACCGATTTCTCAAATCTAAACTCAGTAAAGTCTCTAATCATTGGAATGGAGAATGGGTATTTGCTCGTATCCCATTCCCCTTCTCGTCTCCTGATTCGTCTCAAATAGATATTCTCTTTCATGACCAAATGGCATTTTTGCAGCAAAGATAACTCGCTCCAATGCCACATTTCGGCACACCAAAACAAAATACATTTAATCACTTGCCTTGAGGGTGACTTTCCCTAAGAACACTTGACAGAATTGAGAGCGATTAACTAAGTTGGTTTACACTAATTTTATCGTTCGCCTAAACCGGGTTGACAGTTTGGCGGTTTTATCACTGAATGGGTTTACAGCTCACGAAAACATCGTTTTATTTTTCTGGAATAACCCATTTTACCCTCATCCCAGAAAAATAAAAGCACATTATTTACTATAATAATCAGCCATTTTCGAGATTATTTTTGAATATGGCTGACTTTTCTGAGGCTGTTTTATTTGCTTTTCTCTGATTTTAAGGTAATTATAATTTTGAAAAGCAAAAAAAAGAAGGCGAGACCGGCACCTCTTCGGTGTCAGCCTCGTTACTTCTCTTCCAGACTCGCTGTCGGTTTGATTATGCCGTCTTGAGGGCACGGTCTCCCCGTCAGGTGGTAACGCCTGGTGATAGCGGTGCTGGACGACTCTTCGCCGCCCAGTCCATACCATCGGTTTGGTTTATATATTGTCTTTGCCCCCATGCCGCCGTGCTCATTATTACCGGCGGTCAAAATTCTGGGGGCGTATTATTGTCTCTTTTATAAGGTTTCTTATCACCTTTCAGACGGCCTTTTATTGTCCTATCGTGTCCCAACTCTTGTCACCCCTGTCCCTATATGAGAATCAAGCAGTTATAACTAAATATCGGGACACAAAAAGAGGGACAAGCTGGTCTTGTCCCCCGTGACTGTCCCCATTTATGATCACTTACCATTCTGACGTTTCTGATCTTCACGGTACTTTTTTATGGCACGCTCAACTGTTTTCTTGCCAGCATCACCAGTAAGCCCAAATTTTTTCGCAATGGTTTTATAGCCAACAAGACCTGGCACATACATCTGCACCATCTTCTTAACAGCTGCTTTTGAGAATCCGCCATAGTAATTGTTTTCATCCGATTGGCAGGGCGATTGCTGATAGCCGCAGTATGAAGGCGTAGAAGAACCTACTCGTTCTTCCTGATTGTTGAACTCTCGCTGAGCCTTTTGGATGTCACCAAACTTAAACAGAAATCTTTCCATGCAGTAGTTAGCCAGATAAATGGTGAGATCAACTACTTTGCGGCGAGTCCGTGACTTATCAGGTCCAGGGCAACCGAACAGCATATGAATGACCATGGCAAAGTGGAAAGCAATCGCTCCCATACGTCCGCGGGCACCAAAACGAGGATTACTTGAGTCACCGTTTGCTTTGTGCCACTGATCGTTCTCAATCCAGTTCTTGATAGGGATGTTTACATAATCCAGATTAATGAGGTGTTCTTGGGCGGGAATATCGCAACCACTCGACACATCATGGTCATAGCAGTAGAGCCGATTCCACTCATCAATTTGGTCCCGGAGTCTCTCAAGTTCCTCTCCTTCTTCAATTAACAATGATTCGAGGAATCGGCCGCTGTCTGGGATCTCAAGCCAACAGATACGTGACGCAGTGCCTCCTTCCACGTCTCTTGAACTGAACATATTTGTATCACCTTTGGTCCCAGTAAGTATGCAGTTCATAAACACGCGAAACAACCCTTGAATGTCCTTGCTCTTGTTGGCTCGGTAAACCTCACCGTTATCAAACGCCTTGCGAAAATACTCAGCGGTCAGGCCATTCTGCTTTTTCATATTGTTTACCACTGAAAGTACCTCACTGCTAACCATGAGGACGTGAACCTCGCCATTGTTTGCCAATATGTCAATGAACTTCGATTCCGTTGCACCGATGCCCGCCCATTGGATAATACTCCCTTCATCTGAGGACGAGTATTTCGCCTTGTCGCGATCAAACAATCGCTTGAACAGGGCATTCAGTGCAGTCATGAACTTATCCTTGCCAGCACCCCAGTTACCCTCGACGAGTACCTGCAGGTTGGGGGCGTGGACTTTACCATCCAGGTACTTGGCTCGAACCTTAGAGAAGCACAGTGCTGCAAGAGCGCAAAGCAGTGTGCCAACCATTGCCACCTCGTAGCCATCAGGGCTACGCTCAACGACGAACCGTAGTGTCGGGGGCAGTTCGGGCATTGGCCCGTACTCCTCGAGAAACCACTCACTCCATTTTTTAGGATCAAGAGTATTTTGACCATCCATTGGCTGGCTCTCTACCACTTCCTCATAGGGCACATCAATTACAGGTCCCTGAAAATGCCCAGGTAGAGCTTTGGGGCGCTTAGGTCTCTTGAATAATTTCTTGTATATCCAACGTCCTATAGCACCTATACCAATAACCGCAAAGCCAACGATACACCAAAACAGGGTCTTGCCTTTACCGTTACCTTCATATCCATTGATACCGAAACGGTCTTTGCTAACTATTATTCCGTATGGCTTTTGCACTCTTTGTGAGAGGTCGGTCAAAGATCTCATATCCCTAACGGTACCACCACGCATTTCAATGCCACCTTTACCCACCTTCAAAAATAGAGGCAGTTTCCATTTTTTTCGTCGTCCCCTATGTGATGACTTTCGAAACAGAGGCCGCTTCCGTTTTTTTCCATGTCCATTGAATGATGACTTCAAAAATGCAGAAAACTTAGTTTTTTTTCTCTTTGCCATAATTGTTGTTTTTTTTGTTTATACATTGTTTTGTTAATGGATTGGTTCCACATTTCGGTAGGACGGCGAAACCCTTACCGCCCGTGGTGGTAAAGCTCTGGGCTCCGCCACCACTCATCGAAGCGATGAACATATTATCTTCTGAAAGCATAAGTGATCATGTTGGCTATAATAGCGCCCCCAGGCCCCAATTCAACTAACCATTTCTTAATGCGATCCCCAGGCTTGAGCTCAACAACCTTTTCAACATTAGTATGAGACATCTGGATTTCCTCTCCCTTAATCGAATGAGTAATTTGGTTCTCAGAAAGCAGCACATAAAGATTTTTAAGTGCCTCACGACTGCTTGCGCTGATACAGTCCTCCAAGCTCATCTGAGTAAAGATTCTGCGGTCGATGGTGCCATACTGCCGTATGGTGCCATATAAAGAGCGGTCGCGTAAGTTACTGTTACCGAACTTCGTCATTCGGTAACCCTGGCCATCCACATACTGATGGTTGCGGATGATAACAGAAATTGTTTTACTTTTCTTTCTTTTATCGCACATAGCAGTTGTCATAAGTGGGATTAATAATAGTACACAGGTATTTCCCCAATGCAGAGCTGACAAACTTGCCAGCAGTTATTTGATGCTTATTCTTCATTATAGAAATTTCTATTAATGCTAGGGGCGATTTGCATCGCCCCTGGCTCTAAGTGAAGAGTTGTTATACGTTTAGAAGGATAGCTTCCTTGAGACCTCGGTTGTCAATATCGTACTGGGACGCCATCCAATACCAAGCATCAGCGTAATCATCGGACTTCTCAACTCCATATCCACAACGATAGCATGCAGACAAGGTGAACATGCTGGGAACACTTCCATAGGAAGCCGCCATCTCAATATTGTCGAAAAAGTCCTCTTTTCTGCCAATCCCATCATAGAGCTGAGCAGCGAATATCAGAGCAGCTACATTGTCGTACTCGCTAGCTTGCTTAAGAAGGCTTTCGACCGTGTCATATTCACCCTTGTGCAGGGGTTCAACGGTTTGTGCAAGCAGCGCCTCGCAATTCGAACCGCCAAGGATCTCGATGAATGTTCTTTCAAACGGGAGAGAGATCGGAATTGCAGCTGCCTTTTGCGCAGCATCCTCGTTATTGTAAAAAGAGTCCATTCCTTCATCAAGGGCTTCAAGAACATCTTTTACCAGCAAATGACGGGGTGTGATCTCGGGATTGAAAAGGTCAGAATCCCTTTCACGACCAGGGTCAAGAATGCTCGCCTTGAGCATCCACAATTCTGCTTCACCATATTTGTCTTCAAAAACTTCAGCCTTGAACAATTTTGCCAGCTGACGCATTGATGGAATGTGCCCGTCAGCTGCAGCGTTGCGCATATGATGAATCAACACGTTAAGGTCGAGTTCCTTCCCATCTAACCCATAGGCAAGTATTTTGTAGAGAGCAACTCTAGCCGGTTCATGGATGTGGAAAATCCTTTGCAGGACACAATAAGCCTCAGCGTACTCACCATTCATCAGGTGACACTTGCAATCCCTCAGTTCGACCTCAATGAATTCCTTGACTAATTTCCTATTGATGGCTTTCATCTGGGTCGGAGTAGGAATAAGCCGAAATTTAATCTGCACGTTTTTGGCCTGTGCAGTAGGGCCTTCATTTTTCTTCATTGTTTTGTTGTTTTAAAAGCCCCTCGCCGTCAGACGGCTGCCCAGCAACGAGGGGCGTGCTTAATAATGTTTGTTATTACTTGTCGCGATTGTACATTTCTTCGAGGATGCCGTGGATGACCTGCTCGCGGGTTTGAGTCTCGGTCTTCTCGGCGTTGTTGATGCGCTCGCTGTCCTGTGCAGACATGCCGGTAAACATATTGATTACCTTGTCGGCGACATCAATGCGGCTATCCTCGTCGGCCTCGTGTATCCTCTTTGCCGTCCAGTGCCAAATAAAGGTGCCTTTGAGGACCTTGTTCTTGATGGGTGCGTCCTTCTCGATGCCGAAGCCCTCGCATACGCCCTCGAAAATCATCTGATAGAGCTCGATATCCTCGGTGTCGCCGTCGTTGAAGACGCTGGGCACCTTACCAGCCAAGAGCGCCTGAACATCCGCTTTCTTCACCTCCTTGCCCTTGGTCGCGATGCCAGCAGCTTTAGGGGTGAGTCCACGGTCGATTTTGCCGGCGTAGGCGGCAATAATCTTGTTGGCCTTCTCGGTATCCAAGAAGTCACGAGCGAAATCCTTGGTCTTGGTGGGCACATTGTCGATGTTGATGTGGCGATACTGGTCCTTGAACACCTGGGGATCGGTGATGTGGCGATAAGTGAACGTATACTCAAAGGGCTTCTCAGTTTTGCTTTCGCCCTTGCCCTTGGACTTGCGCTTCTCCTCCTTAATGCGCTCTACCTCGGCAAGCCATGCCCAGAACCTGATGTTGCCCTCCATGATCACCAGCTTGCCAAAGGTTTCCTCGCGATTCTTAACCACTTCACCCGTGATGGGATTGACAAGTACGTAACCGGCATCGAAGGCGGCAGTCGCATCGGCGAAGAGGGCGCT
>Ga0247610_10000763_pt1 | contig 43738 bp, 43 predicted proteins | sample 174DNAGHGhighgp2_FD_193483 | JGI IMG/M metagenome (GOLD analysis project Ga0247610, IMG submission 193483) | Sheep rumen microbial communities from Palmerston North, Manawatu-Wanganui, New Zealand - 1742 DNA GHGhigh gp2 | ecosystem: Host-associated > Mammals > Digestive system > Stomach > Rumen...
CAATCCCGCTGCCTCTCGACTTGCATGTGTTAGGCCTGTCGCTAGCGTTCATCCTGAGCCAGGATCAAACTCTTCGTTGTAAAAGAAATTATAAGATAGCTCAGAATAATCGAATTTATCAAGTGTAGAAATCTTAGGGAACCTTGATCGACCATGTATGGTCGATACTTTTGTTTCGGTCTTGCGACCGATCAGTTCTTGTACTACATCTTGTTATGAATAGACATTCTTTCAAAGATCATTTTTGCTTGTGCTCGTTAGGCGCTGCCTGTTTTTTGAGCGAAAGCGGATGCAAAGGTACAACAAATTTTTGAATCCACCAAATATTTTTGCAAAAAAATGCACTAAAAAATGCACTTTCTTTGTAACTCGCTGATTATCAGCAGTCATAATTTTTGGCTATTTTTGGCGTTTTTTAGGCATTTTTGTGATTTATGGGCAAAACTACCCTTTTAGGGTCAGAATGAATCTCGCGTATATATACATAATAAGGAACGCGCGCACGCGTGCGTATAAAGCCCCTCCCGACCTCCCCCTGAAGGGGAGGAGAAGAGTGAGAGGGTGAGGGGGGTGAGAGGGTGAGGGGATTAGGGGGTTAGGGGGTTAGTGGATAGGTGTAGCGTCGGAGAGAGGGATTTGGAATGGATCGGAGATGAGAAAGATCTTCATCGCAATGGATGAAGGGAAATGAGCAAAGTAATCATTGGCAGAAAGATACCAAGAGATAGAGGTTATGGAGGGTTGGTGGTTAGAGAAAAGACGCATAGCCGTTTGTTGCCAATAAGAAATATGTTCCGGTTGCGGGGGAACCACTTTGATGCCGGTTTTACCGTCGGAGAAATGGACGAGGGCGAAGACGCGGGGTTTATGAACAACTGTTTGTGCGCGTTGGGAATCCGTGAGGCGATGTGAGATGGAGATGTGACGATGGCCTTCTGCGTTAATACGCGCCATCTCACGGCGGAAGAGCCGGCCATGCGTGGAAGTGTCACGGAGTTGGTTGAAAGCGATGTAATAATGGATCATCTCATGGAGGATGGTATCTTCGATGAGCGATTCCGGGAGGTCAATGCGGGTATTGATGCGGAGGACGAAGTTCTCATTGCGGTACTTACCAAAAAGACCATGCTTGCAGCGAGTGAAAGTGAGTTTGCCGAGGAAGCCTTTGGCATTGGAGAGACGTATGGGGACTGGGGGAAGTTGCCCGCTGAAATAGCGGGCGTTGAAGTCATCAAAGCGGGATTGGATATAGGGAATGGTGGGAATCATGAAGATGTACGAAGGACAAATGTACAATGTACATTTTAGGATTGGAAGGGATGCGACTGTTTGTAGTCGTGGATGAGGGAGTTGAACTTCCATGCCCGAACGGTGGTGTATTTTTTGCCATTCGAGGCAATGTGTTGTGCGGCTTCAAAGTCGGTTTCCAGCAGGGCTTTGGCTTCCGGAGTGGTCAGGAGTTTGAGTTGGGAGTTGGCGTACTTGAAGGCGGCAGAGTTCCATTGTTGGCGGGGAGATTGGTTTTTCTGGTAGTTTTCCTCGCGTGTACGGTAAAATTGTTTACCGTTACGCATGTAGAAATAGCCGCTGTCACGGCCGTTTGTCTTGCCGTGGATCTCGTCGATGCCGGATGATGTTTTAATGTCTGACATAAAAAGATGGGGTTTAAAAGTATATTATATAAAAATATATAATATAGTATTATACATAAATTTGGGTTCGTTTGGGGCGTAACAGATAAGCGACACATGCTTTGACCGTCGCTTGACTGTCGTTTGACCGTCGTTTGACCGTCGTTTGACCGTCGCTCCGATTTGTTAAATTTTGTGCAAAGGTACAATAAAAAAATGGAATATGCAAATTTTTGAGAGTGAAAATGCGAAAGTTGATAAATTTTAATAAAAAAAGCCGACATGACATGCCGGCAGGGATATAGACAGATGCCGGATACAATCCGGCGGAATGAACATACAAAAAAATGCCGGAGAAATGGACGGAGATAGATGGAGAGAAAGACAGAGAGAAAGACGGAGAGAAAGACAGAGAGAAAGACAGAGAGAAAGACGGAGAGGGAGAGGAAAGGGGAATTGCCGGAATACCGGCGAGAACAGGACATACACAGGAAACAGGGAACAAAAAATCCCCCGCTCTACGGGAGAACGGGGGATTTTTTTATTTGACATTTGTCATTTGACATTTGATATTTGTTACTTCACTTCTTCGAAGTCGACGTCCTCAGCGGTAGGGCCGTTGGAGCCGTTGTTGTCAGTCGGGCCTGCTTGCGGACCTTGCGGGCCGGCTTGAGATTGTTGCGCTTGCTGTTGAGCAGCGTACATCTCTGCGGAGGCAGCTTGGAAAGCTGTCATGAGGGCATTGTTGGCTGCTTCGCAGGCATCGGCGTCACGTTTAGCGTACGCGTCTTTGAGGTCAGCGAGGGCTTTCTCAATCGGCGCCTTCTTGTCAGCAGGGATCTTGTCGCCGAGTTCAGCGAGTTGCTTCTCGGTCTGGAAGATCGTAGCGTCGGCTTTGTTGAGTTTGTCAGCCTGCTCTTTGGCCTTCTTATCGGCCTCGGCGTTGGCTTCTGCTTCAGCTTTCATACGCTTGATCTCTTCGTCAGACAAACCAGAGGATGCTTCGATACGGATCTTCTGCTCTTTACCGGTAGCTTTATCCTTGGCGGTGACGTTCAAGATACCGTTGGCGTCGATATCGAAGGTTACTTCGATCTGCGGTTCGCCACGACGTGCCGGCATGATACCATCGAGGTGGAAGATACCGATCTGCTTGTTCTGAGCCGCCATCGGACGCTCACCTTGGAGCACTTTGATCTCTACAGAAGGCTGATTATCCACAGCGGTGGTGAAGGTCTCGGTCTTCTTGGTCGGGATGGTGGTGTTGGCTTCGATCATCTTGGTCATGACACCGCCCATGGTCTCGATACCGAGTGACAGCGGGGTTACATCGAGCAGGAGGACATCCTTTACATCGCCTGTGAGGACACCACCTTGGATCGCTGCTCCGACTGCGACTACCTCATCCGGGTTAACGCCTTTGGACGGAGCTTTGCCGAAGAATTTCTGTACAGCTTCCTGGATAGCCGGGATACGCGTCGAACCACCAACCAAGATGATTTCGTCGATATCGGAGGTCTTCAATCCGGCATGCTCAAGGGCAGTACGACACGGAGCGATGGTACGCTGGATCAGGTCGTCGATGAGCTGCTCAAATTTAGCACGCGTCAGGGTCTTTACGAGGTGAGCAGGAACACCGTTGACCGGCATGATATACGGCAGGTTGATTTCCGTAGAGGTAGAGGACGAAAGCTCGATTTTTGCTTTCTCGGCAGCCTCTTTCAGACGCTGCATCGCCATCGGGTCTTTGGAGAGGTCGGCACCGCCGTTCTCGTTCTTGAACTCCTGAACGAGCCAGTCGATGATACGATGATCAAAATCGTCACCACCAAGGTGTGTATCACCATCGGTTGCTTTTACCTCGAAGACACCGTCACCGAGTTCGAGCACAGATACATCGTGAGTACCACCACCGCAGTCGAAGACTACGATCTTCATGTCCTTGTTGGACTTGTCAAGACCATAAGCCAGGGCAGCTGCAGTCGGCTCGTTAACAATACGGCGTACGTTGAGACCTGCGATCTCACCGGCTTCCTTGGTAGCCTGACGTTGCGAGTCGTTGAAGTATGCCGGCACTGTGATGACAGCTTCGGTTACCTCTTGTCCGAGGTAGTCCTCAGCGGTTTTCTTCATCTTCTGAAGGATGATAGCCGAGATCTCCTGCGGAGTATAGAGACGTCCGTCGATGTCCACACGCGGGGTGTTGTTATCGCCACGCGTTACTTTATAAGGAACACGCGCGATTTCAGATTGCAGACGATCATAAGTTTCGCCCATGAAACGTTTGATCGAATAGATAGTTTTGGTCGGGTTTGTGATGGCTTGACGTTTCGCAGGGTCGCCCACTTTGCGCTCACCGCCATCGATGAATCCAACTACAGAAGGGGTTGTACGCTTACCTTCAGCGTTAGCGATTACGATAGGTTCGTTACCCTCCATTACGGCTACACATGAGTTTGTAGTACCGAGGTCAATTCCAATAATTTTAGACATAGTATTTTTCCTTTCTTTAATTAATTTTCGATTTATAGTTTACTAGTCTACTAGTTTTCTAGTTTACTAGTCACCTAAATAATGACAAAATTTGTGCCAAAGGGGATTTGGCAGGAAAAGGCTGACAAAATGGCAGAGGGAGGAGAAAGAATGGCATAAATCCGGCGGAATACCGCCGGGAACAGGACATAAAAAAACCGCCAAGAATGGCGGTTTGATTATTAGGAGAGATCGTAGCCGTAGTGCTTGAGGCGGTTGGTGTTGGACCGCCAATCCTTGTCCACTTTGACGAAGAGCTGGAGGAAGACTTGCTTTTGGAAGAAGTCTTCGATGTCCTTGCGTGCTTGCGAACCAACGCGTTTGAGGGCAGATCCGGCTTTGCCGATGATGATGCCTTTTTGGGAATCGCGTTCGCAAAAAATCACAGCGGAAATGGAGATTAACTTGTCCTCTTCTTTGAAAGACTCGACTTCTACTTCGACAGAGTACGGGATCTCTTTGTCGTAATTGAGCAAGATCTTCTCTCGGATGATTTCGTTGACAAAGAAACGCGCGGGTTTGTCGGTGAGTTGATCTTTGGGGAAGAAGGGCGGACATTCGGGAAGTGCGTTTTTTATAGCATCAAAGAGCTGCGAAATACCGAAACGTTCTTGCGCCGAGATGGGGAAGATCTTGGCCTCGGGCAGTTGTGTGTGCCAAAAAGCGACGAGGGACTCAAGGGTCTCCTGTGTCGTGAGATCAATCTTATTTATAATAAGGAACAAAACCCCACCCCGACCCTCCCCACGAGGGGAGGGAGAAGCGAATCGGCGGACTTTCTCGATGAAGTCGGGATTGCGGTCGATGGTGTCCTGGGGCTCGGTGACGTACAAGAGTACATCTGCGTCCACGAGTGCAGAACGGGAGAACTCCAACATTTGGCGTTGGAGTTGGTAGTTCGGCGAGAGGACACCCGGTGTGTCGGAATAAACCATTTGGAAGTCCTCGCCGTTGACGATACCCATGATACGATGGCGGGTGGTTTGCGCCTTCGACGTAATGATCGAAAGGCGCTCACCCACCAAAGCATTCATGAGGGTTGATTTGCCAACGTTGGGATTACCAACAATATTCACAAACCCACTGCGATGCACTATTTTTTCATTCTCGCAATTATTCATTTTCGCAATTACATTACGGCGTCATAGAGTTCATCCACCGAATTGAATATCTTCGCCGGCGAGATTTTGGTTACTTTGCAGCCCATTTTCTTCTCGATGGCTTTGATATTGATCTTTTTGGGATCACCCATGAGTACGATGGTCATCGGTTTGCCTTTGATATTCTGCTCATAGAAAGCCTGGATATCTTCGATCGTGAGGGCATCGATGGCATCCGCATTGATACGTGCGGGATCATCTACGTAACCGAGACGTTGCCAGTACTCAAAGGTCTCTGCTTTGCTACGCATAGACGGTTTCGCAGTCTGTCCTGCCTGACGGAGGGCAGCACGTAAAGCCGGCATGTTGGTTGAATCGATCGGCATATCGTTGATGATGTCCATATAAGCACTGATGGCATCGGTTACTTTATCGGACTGCGTACCGATGTATCCGTAGAAGAAGCAGTCTTTGCCCGGGAGCGAAGCTCTTCTGTCCACGCCATACGCGGTATAAGCCATGGAGCGTTTTTCGCGGATCTCGTACATGATCAAACCGGTGAAACCACCCGACATATACTGGTTGAACGCATTCGAAGCTACATCTTGCGAATTATCATACGGACGACCGTTGATGTAGAAATAGATGTCAGCCTGCTGTACATTGCTGTTCGGCAAGAAGAGGATGGTCGGTTTGTTGTAGGTCACGCGCTCTTGAACGAACGGCGAGTTGGACGGACGCATTCCTTCGGTCAACGGCAGGTTAGCAACGAGTTGCTCTTGAGGTAGTGTACCGCAGTAGAATACATCGAGTGCATACTCACGAGCTTGCGCAACGAGCGATTGAACTTTCGGCAGACCGAGCCCCCAGATGTCCGCAAAGGGCACTTCGTCCAGATAAGCCGATTTATTACCGTAGAGGGCGTACTGCAGGAGAGCAGATTTCTGATAAGCGGTACGTTTCTGACGACTGAGACGGGAGAAGAATTCACTACCCTTGATAGCGTCCAACTGTTTTTGCTCCAAATACGGCATCAACAACTGGCGTGTAACCAAGTTCATGATCTTATCCATGTTTTCATCCAAGCCCCAAATACTGATATAGAAGTACGAATCATCGCAGGCATAGGAAACATCACCGCCCAGTTCCATCATTTTGACGTTGAAGTCTTTTCCTTCCAAGGCAGGGCTACCCATGATACCGGCATTGCTCATCAAAGCAGTCACGTATGGCAACAAAGGCATTTCGTGCTCACCGATACCATAACGAAGCGTAAGGGTAAAGAGGTTATTCTTCGTGTTCGGGGTATAATGAAGCGTCACATTATCAGCAATATTCGCTACTTGTACATCGCTGAAGTTATTGAAGGTCAAAGTTTGTTCGCCTCTCGGTAATTGCTTGAACATACGAGCGTAATCTGTTTCCTCATGCGAAGGCTCTACCGGTTTGATATTGGGTTTCGGGAGCGGGTTCGCTTTCCAAGACTTGGTAGCCTCGTCGAAGGAAATGGTCATATAGGGAGCGTCAAAGTATTTGCGTGCTACACGAACGATTTCCTCTTTGGTGAGGTTTTGAATACGATCATAATAAGCGATCTCGTCATCGAGCGATTTGCCATAAGTGAAAGCATCAACCAACAAATTCAACTTGCTGGACGGTCTTTCATTCACTTGCATCTCAATTTCAGAGTACAGACGTTTCACATTTGTGATCAGTTCATCCGAGATATCTCCTCGTTTGATCTTATCCAACTCGCGCATAATAATCGCTTTGGTCTGTGCGTCCGATTCGAACATCTGTTGGTTTGCATCGTAGTACGGTATCGCATCAATGATGATACGACCGGAGTTACGACGTGAATCCACGTACACTCCAACAGAGGACACATCACCTTTGATCTCCAATTTATCCAAAACACCGATACTACCGTTACTCATCAATAATTGGATGAAGTCCAGAACGTCCTGATCGGGATCCCCTTCTTTCACACCATCATAGATGAGGTAGAGTTCGGGGTTATAACCGAGTTTATAGTGCTTGGTTGGGTTGCCAGCGAAAGACACCTCCGGATAAGAAGGACGTTCGGGCAGCGGTTTGGGCTCAAGACGCGAGAAGGTCTCCTGGATCATCGGTTTGGTCGTCTCGGTATCGAAGTTACCGACGATGATAAGTGCCATGTTATTAGGCACATACCAAGTCTCGTAGAACTCGATCAGTTTGGAGAGACGCGGGTTTTTGAGGTGCTCGGGTTTACCGATGACATCGCGCTCATACGGAGATCCCTGGTAGATATCCTGCATGAGTTGTTTTTGTGCCTGCGATGAAGGGTCGTTAGCATACATGTTGTACTCCTCAAAGACGTTCTCCAACTCAGCCTGGAACGTACGGAAGACCGGGTTGATGAGACGATCGGAGAAGATCGTTAACCAACGGTACATTTCCGCTGCGGGGAAAGAGTTGTGGTACGCGGTGAGGTCATACGAAGTGTATGCGTTGACGCCCTCAGCCCCGATGAGGTCGAGGAGAACGAAGAAGTCCTCGAGGGACGAGATCTTCGCTTGACGCATAGAACATTCGTTGATTTGCGTAGCGAGTTGCTCACGCACTTTCGGATCGGTTGCATCACTATACTGGTCATAGAGCGCAATGATCGAATCATAGATCGGTTTCTCATGCTCCCAATCGAGGGCACCGATTTGTTGGGTACCTTTGAAGAGCATGTGCTCCAAATAGTGAGCAAGTCCTGTGTACTCAGCGGGCTCATCAACGGCGCCGGCACGAACAACGACGTAACCGGTTACATCCGGTGCATCGTGGTCCTCCCAGAGCATGACAGTGAGTCCGTTGTCTAATTTGTACTCAGTCAGTCCCTCGCGGGTAAGGGCTGAGCAGACGGCGATGCTGCAGACGAGCAGCAGAGCGCTAAGTAAATACTTTCTCATTGTTGTTAATTATTTTGGTTATTTAATTTTCGGAATTACGGAATTACGGGATTACGGGGTTTTCACCATTCCAAGAGCACTTTACCGCACTGTCCGGAGACCATGACGTCGAAGCCTTTTTGGAAATCTTCGAACTTAAAGCGGTGTGTGATCACCGGCGAGAGGTCGAGTCCTCCGAGGAGCATTTGTTCCATTTGGTACCATGTTTCCCACATACGGCGTCCTGTGATGCCTTTGATAGTGAGGGCATTGAAGATGACATCCGACCAGTTGACCTGCGTGTCCGAAGGCAGGATACCGAGTTGGGCGATGTTGGCACCTTTGTACATGTGCTCTATCATCTCGTTGAAGGCAGCGGGTGCGCCGGACATCTCCAGTCCGACATCGAAGCCGCGGATTCCGAGTTGGTTCATCGCGCCTTGTACTGTCTCGCCTTTGGAGCCATCGACGGTGAGGGTTGCTCCCATTTTCTTGGCGATCTCCAGACGAAGCGGATTGATGTCTGTAACGACGATATTCTTCGCGCCGGCATAGCGGCAAATACCTGCAGCCATCGTTCCGATGAGCCCAGCGCCAGTAATGAGAACATCTTCTCCGAGTAGCGGAAAAGCAAGGGCTGTATGGGTTGCGTTTCCGAACGGATCCATGATGGCTGCGAAGTCATCGGGAATCTCCGGGCGGAGCTTGACGACGTTGGACTCGGGGATCGTGACGTACTCCGCAAAGCAGCCATCTTTGCCCATGATACCGACGGAGATGGTGTTTTCGCAGACGTGTCCCATGCCTCGACGACAGTTACGGCAATGACCACAAACGATGTGTCCTTCCGCCGTTACTCGTTCGCCAACCCGGAAATTGCGGACTCCGGCTCCCACTTCCGCCACGACGCCGACAAACTCATGCCCCATCGTATAAGGCGGTTTGCAATGTGCTTGCGACCACGCGTCCCATTTATACATGTGGAGGTCGGTACCGCAGATAGCGGCTTTGATGACCTTGATCAGTACATCGTTCACTCCCACTTCGGGCATCGGGACCTCTTCCATCCAGATACCCGGTTCCGGAAATCTCTTGACAAGAGCTTTCATAATTTTCTCATTTACTCATTTACACATTTATTTCAATACACCAAGAATCGTGCCAATTTTGGTGAAAGCGGCAATACATTTATCTAACTGTTCGCGTGTGTGCGCAGCAGAAACCTGTACGCGGATACGCGCTTGGCCTTTCGGAACAACCGGATAATAGAAGCCTGTGACGTAGATTCCTTCTTTCTGGAGTTCAGCGGCGAAGTCTTGTGAGAGGCGTGCATCGTAGAGCATGACCGCACAGATGGCGGATTGCGTCGGTTTGATATCGAAGCCTGTTGCACGCATTTTCTCCACGAAGTACGCTGTGTTCTCGTGCAGACGATCCTGCAGTTCGTTGGAGCGGGTGAGGATCTCGAAGGTCTTGATACCCGCGGCAGCAATCATCGGCGGGATAGAGTTAGAGAAGAGATACGGACGGCTACGTTGACGCAGGAGGTCGATGATCTCCTTCTTACCGGTTGTGAAACCGCCGACCGAGCCGCCGAAGGCTTTGCCGAGCGTACCGGTGATGATCTCAATTTTGCCGCGCATGTTGTACAGCTCGGTGACACCATGACCCGTTTTGCCGACTACTCCGGCAGAGTGCGATTCGTCCACCATGACGAGGGCGTTGTATTTCTGCGCCAATTCGTATATCTTGTCGAGCGGGCAGACGTTACCGTCCATAGAGAAGACGCCATCGGTAGCGATGATGCGGAAACGCTGTGCTTGCGCTTTCTTGAGTTGCTCCTCGAGGTCTGCCATGTCTCCGTTGGCATAGCGGTAACGCACGGCTTTGCAGAGACGGACGCCGTCGATGATTGACGCATGGTTGAGGGCGTCGGAGATGATAGCATCTTCTTCGGTTAAGAGCGGTTCGAAGAGTCCTCCGTTCGCATCAAAACATGCGGCGTAGAGGATGGTATCTTCCGTTCCGAAGAAATCGGAGATGACGCGTTCCAGTTCCTTATGGGTATCCTGCGTACCGCAGATAAAACGTACGGACGCCATACCATAACCGCGAGCGTCCATGCGGGCTTTGGCAGCCTCGATGAGCTCTTTGTTATCAGCGAGACCGAGGTAGTTGTTCGCGCAAAAATTAATGACGGAAGCCCCACCCCGTCCCTCCCCATTAGGGGAGGGTGAAGAGGTAGCGACTTTGATGTCGCTGGACTGCGGGGAGATGATTACCCGTTCGTTTTTATAAAGTCCTGCTTCGCGAATCTCATTCAGCGTTTTTTGCAGGTGTTGTTGAAAGTCCTGATACATAGTTTTTTCGTAATGACGTAATTACGTAATAACGTAATGACGAAGTTTATTTTTAGATGATGCCCTGCTCTAACATCGCCGTAGCTACTTTCATGAAACCTGCGATGTTAGCGCCTTTGACGTAGTCGATCGTGCCATCGGGCTGCGTGCCGTAACGGACACATTGCTCGTGGATGGACTCCATGATATGGTGGAGACGTTCGTCCACTTCTTTACCCGTCCAGCTGAGATGCTCTGCGTTCTGGGTCATTTCGAGACCGGAAGTTGCTACACCACCTGCGTTAACCGCTTTGCCCGGAGCAAAAAGGATGCCGTTGTGCTGGAAGAAATGGATCGCACCGGGTTGGCACCCCATGTTGGACACTTCACAGCAACACCAACAACCGTTGGCTTGCAACTCTTTGGCGTCCTCTTCGGAGAGTTCGTTCTGGAAGGCACACGGCAGGGCGATGTCGCAGGGAACGGACCATGCTTTCTTGCCTGCGGTGAAAGCGCAGAGAGCGGGGAATTTATCCGCCATGTCTTGCACTTTGTTGCGGTTCGAAGCACGCATAACAAGCATGTAATCAATCATTTCCTTAGTGATGCCGTCCGGAATAGCCACCACACCGTCGGGGCCGGAGATTGCCACCACTTTGGCACCGAGTTCAACGGCTTTGGTAGCTGCGCCCCATGCTACGTTTCCGAAACCGGAGATCGCCACTTTCTTGCCTTTTATATCTTTGCCTGCTTTATGAAGCAGATGTTGCGTGAAATAGAGAGCGCCAAATCCGGTAGCCTCCGGACGGAGGATCGAACCGCCCCAAGTCATGCCCTTACCGGTGAGGACTCCTGTATGATATTCGCGCGCGAGTTTCTGGTACATACCATTCAGGAAACCTATCTCACGTCCGCCAACACCGACGTCACCGGCAGGAATATCCTGATCCGGGCCGATGCAACGCCATAATTCGAGCATGAATGCCTGACAGAAACGCATGATCTCTGCGTCGGATTTACCGACCGGATCAAAGTCCGAACCACCCTTTGCACCGCCCATCGGCAGGGTTGTGAGCGCATTCTTGAACGTCTGCTCAAAGCCCAAGAACTTGAGCATCGACGGAGTGACTGCACGGTGGAAACGCAGACCACCTTTATACGGACCGATGGCGGAATTGAACTGCACACGATAACCGAGGTTCGTTTGTACTTCCCCTTGATCATCAATCCACGTCACGCGGAAGGTGAAGATACGGTCAGGTTCGACCATGCGCTCCACGATCTTCGCTTGCTCGAACTCGGGGTGTTGATTGTACACCTCTTCAATCGATTCGAGAACCTCTTGTACTGCCTGCAGATACTCTGCTTCTCCCGGATGTTTCGCAGCCAACTGCGACATAATAGTTTGTACTTTCATACTGTTGTGTGTTTTTATGGTTGTTAAATAAAAAACTCATTTTGCGCTGCAAAATTACTAAAAAAAAATGACATACACAATAGTGTATGCCACTTTTTGTAAAAAAAGTCCGTTTTTTATTATCCAGCAGGCTGTTTCAATCAGTTTCCGGCCGATATTCCACCGCCTCCAAGACGGTCGAGTTCGTCCAGATTACCCACTTTACGGTTCTTATGTTGCTGATATTGTCCAAACATCCACGTGACTGAGAGCATGACTCGTTGCTGGCGAACCGTATTCCGATACCAACTGCTATACCCCGGTTCGAGTCCTTCACTTTGGTTTTCAAAGACCAAAGAGCGCGCCAAATCCTGGATATTAAGATTGAAAATCAGGCCTTTAGGCATATACATTTTCCGTACTCCGAAACTAAGGAAATACGTACTCCCTTGGCGATTATAACCGGTGGTCATCGGCGAAGACCAGTTGCCGTCAAAACTCAATGTCCAATCCTTCGGCAAGTACGCGGAGAGCGTTCCACCCACATAGCCGTAATGATTTTTATTCACATAGACGGGCGTGCCATCCGATTGAGTTTCATAGGATTTGTTGATAAAATGCAACCATCCGGCATTGACTGTCAGGGCGAGCCAAGCACCAACTAAATTACGATTTGACGATTTACGATTTACGATTTCTCCGTTTTCATTCTGGTACTTCGGAACCAAAGGAAGTTCGGTCAGAGAGAGGTTCACGCCGTGGGTGGTACAAGTACCAAAATTGGTCCACTGGCTATACCCCATACCGTTCGGAAGAATCGTCACCCGTTGGGAGAACATATCCTGCGTATGAGCAAAATTAAAGGTGATATTGAGGTATTGCGTCCACGAGAAATGCAGTTCGACATCGTTGTTAAACTCCGGCGTCAGTTCCGTATTGCCCATCTGGTATGTATAAGCATCAATATAGGTCACAAAAGGATTCAGCATCCAGTAGTTAGGTCGTTTGATGCGGCGGGTATAGCTAGCGCTCACAGAAATGGGTTGTTGCAGTTTGCCGAGCGGGGAGGAAGTATAGCCCACATACGCCGTCGGGAAGGGGTTGAAATAGGATTTGTTCGTGATTGAATCCGCTGATTTCCAGTTACCATGACTAAAAGTATATTCACCGCGAAGCCCCACTTTGACCGACCAGTGTTCGCCAAATTGTTTGCCGACTGATATATATGCCGCCGCCACATGTTCTTGATAGAGGAAATCCGAGGCGGTTTGAGATATTTTGAGGTCATTCAAAATCGAATCCGTCGTCATGTTATTCCCCGTCGAAGAAAGACCGTACTTGACACCGCACTCCAACATGCCCGTTTGCCATATTTTGGTTTGGAAATCGAGTTTCGCGGAGTAGATATCTATGATTTGGCGGCTATGGATATCCAAGCCGAGCGAATTATAGCCGTACAGGGGTTTGTTATAACGCGTTTCCTGAAAATTAGCCGAGCCGTTATTATACCGGTTATAATCGACGTTGACGGTCAGTTCGCGTTCCAAGGCCTCATTGAATGTATGAGTAAAGTTGATATTCGCCGTATGTTGCGGTGCCTGCAAACGATTGGTTGAGTTGGTAAGACTTGTGGTGGTATCTGTTCCGACAATCGTATAAGCGTAGTTATCGTTCGGCACGATATGCTGGTTGATATTCATATAAGGTACCTGAAGGATAAAACCGAGCGTATTTACCGAATCGATATACCAATCGTTACCCACTTTGATCATGTAATACTGAAATTGTGTATCATAATGAGAATAAGAGTAGTTTTTCAACATCGGCGTTTCGCGGTACGACTCAAAATCAATATCGTTTTGCGCAAAGACCTGCGTCAACTGACCGAAAGTGTATGTTTTCTCTCCGCGATAATTAAGCATGAGCGAGAACATTTCTTGATTCAGCCACCGTTTGACGTCGCCGAAATACATACCGCCATAACCGGCAGAAAGCATACCATTCAGGCCTTTCATCATATTGCGTTTGGTCTTGATATTGATGATGCCGCCTTGCCCCGATGCGTCGTATTTGGCGGAAGGATTGGAGATGATTTCTATTTTCTCGATGGTGTTTCCGTCCGTTCCGTCGAGCATGGCTTTGAGTTGCTGGCCGGAGAGGTACGAGGGTTTGCCATCGATCCATATCTCAACGGATTTGCCGTTGACGGTGATGTTTCCGTCCTTGTCAATGCGTACGCCCGGCGAGCGACGAAGAATATCGTTTCCGTTCGATCCGGCCGACAACGGGGAAGCAGAAACATTGACGACGAGTTTGTCCATCTGGCGTTCGATAAGCGGCTTTTTCGCCTTCACTTCCACCTCGGCAAGGTGTTCTGTCTCTTCCTGCAATACAAAATCCGGCCCGCCAAAAGCGGTTTGAAAGCCGATATAGGAGGCTTGGATAAGAAACCCCTCCCCGACCCTCCCCACGAGGGATGGAGATTCGATGTCGTATTTTCCCAGTTCGTCAGTGATGGTACCGGTGATGAGGGTTGAGTCTTGTGTAAGAACAGAGATTGTCACAAAGGGCATCGGAGTACCTTTCGCATCGATGACAGAACCATGAATGGTTTCCGCGCTCACTCCCAAAGAGCAAAGCAGAATTATTCCCAAAAAGAACTTTTTCATAATCGCAAGTTATTAAATTTTGTGCAAAGGTACTACTTTTTGCGCAAACGGTATATGAAAAAACGGACTTTTGTCTTTTTTCAAGCAAAAAAGACCGAAAAATCTTGCGTTAGAGGGATACCCAGGGCTCGAAATTGCCCAGGAGAGACGACTCCCATCTGCTGAAACTCAAGCGCAGCGTGGCTCAGATTATAATAACCATGACGCAGGACGGTGGCTAACAAATCGATGGATTGCTTTCGAGTCGTTTGCGTTTGCATATCCTGGATTGTACGGTGGAAACGTCGCAAACGAATGAACTGTTTCGGCGGGATGCCCACATACTTGCGGAAAACACGCAGAAACTGACGTTCACTCAAACATGCGACAGAAGCCATTTCGGCGGCGGAGATATTACCTTTAGCTTCATCACAAGCGGTGATGACCTTTCTAATACGCGCATAATTGAGATCATCTTTCTTCGGCATACGTCCTAAGAAAAAAGCATCCAACTGTGGGGCGATGTCCTCAGCGCGTGAGGTGGATTTGAAGATCCGATCGAGTTGCAGCAATCCTTCTTCGCCATATTCGGTGACTGTCATCACTTTGCCGGAAAGTTGTTGCAAATCCAAAGCCGTCAAGAGATGCATTCCGCCGGGTTCAAAATCGATCATCATCCCTTCAAACCAGCCGCTAAGGGTAGTTAAGCCCAAGGTTTTTTGGTTGGCGCCCAGAAACATCAGTTCGTCGGATTGTTTACCACCGATCTCCACTACTGCGTTACGGACGAAGATCAGACTGCCGTAATTGGGCAGCAGAGGTTGTACATGTTTGCCGTTGACGAAACGTGCATCATCCGTCGGCGGTGTCATCGTGTCCGTCGAACCCTCCGCCCGCACAAAGACATAGCGGGACACATAGGGACGCAAGGACTCAGCAGGATATATGATTTGAAAAAACATCAGTTTGATTATTTACGGAGATACACATAGAAGGTCGTCCCTTTATCCGAAGTCTCGAAATCGATACGACCGCCGGAAGCCTCCACAATATGTTTGGAAATCGCCAGTCCGAGGCCGTTTCCGTTGGATTTGGTAGTAAAATTCGGACGGAAAATCTTCGGTTGTATATCTGCCGGAATCCCGACTCCATCGTCCGAGATAGAGATTTGGATCTCATGCTCCGAATAAGCGGCATTAAGCACCACAATAATATCGGTCGGCGAAGCCTGGATCGCATTACGCAGAATATTAACGAAGACTTGCGAGATCTGCTCTTGATCCGCATACGCTTTGACCCCCGTATCGGCTCCGACATAACGAATCGGGATATGCTCGTCATTGGCTCGCTGAAGGGTAATGACATGAGATAGTTTTTCCGCGACGTCCACTTCCGTCGTGACCACATCGGGTTGTTTGGCAAAAGCGGAGAAAGATTGCGCAATATGCGCCAAATTATCAATTTCGGAAATGAGCATCGATGTAGCTTTCTCGAAATAAGCATCGAAAGCCTCAGTTCCACGCAGACGTTGCAGCTTTTGCACCGACAGTTTCATGGGCGTCAACGGATTGTTTATTTCGTGGGCAATCTGTCGCGCCATCGTTCGCCAAGCCCCTTCACGTTCAGCCTTTGCCAAATGTTCCGCTGACTCCTCCACCTGATCCACCAAAATGTTGTAACGCTCCACGAGCGCACCTAATTCGTCATGATAAGGGTAATCGATATGGTTATCTTTACCGCCTATCTTGAATTGGCTCATTTTATCTCTCAACGCATAAAGCGGAGCGGTCATCCCTTTCGCCGCCCAATACGCGAAGAACAACGCCAGTAGAAGAACAATCAAATATGGCGGCAGAAGACGCGCCAACAAAGCATCCACCTGTGTATTTCGAACCTGTTCGCTCAAAAAATACGGCACAGCTATATACCCGATCGTTACAAAAGAGCCGTTATGAAAAGGTATATAGGACACCAAATACGGGTGGGAACCCACCTGTTCGTAACAAACCGACGCTCGCTCTTCCGTAAAAATAGCTTCCGGTGCCATGCGGCGGGATAGGATTCCGCTATTAAAGAGCGCAGGAGAAGAGGTAGCAATCAGTTCGCCAGAAAGAGAATACACATGAATATCCTGATTCAGATCGATCGCCAAATCATGCAAATCCACCGAAAGCCCCTGAGATTGTGCCGAAGTCAAGGGGACATCCCAATAATAAAGCGTGCGCAGATAGGATTGGACATATTCAGATCGCATACGCAAATCATGGCGTTGATGCTGCTCATAATTCGTATGCACATAATGGATTGACATGAAAAAGATATAGATAAAAACTGCCACCACCGGGGTCAGAATGATATAAATAATCCGCGTGGACAATCGCATATTACGAATGCCATGATTGCGGATCAAGCCGAAGATTCCGATTAGAATGACTAAACCGAATAGCACATGACACAATATAAAATACGGACGCGAGTCCGAATACGGTTTGGCATCGGATTCTACGAGACGACGGAATGAAAAAGTCTGATTAGCAATGGTTTGGAGATCCGCGAAATCCTGCAACTCGGTATAACTAACCGGCAGGACGGTCAGGACATTATATATCCCCGCCCGCGTCCATCGAGCTTTGGTCTTCGCATTGCGAAAAGAGAGATCACGCCAGGTGTCATACGTATTGAGATAGACCTCATCGGAGGCAAGGCGATTAGACGACCAATAAACCAACTGCCGCGCATCGAAGATATAAAAAAGCACCTCGGCATCCTTCTCCGCAATCAAACGGATTGTATCCAATGAAGAACCACGCAAAAGTGCATCGCACAACTCCTCCGTTTGCTGCTCCGCCTGCTGCTGGCGTTTGAGCATGGGATCCTCTTTCGAACCACAAGATTGAAGCGCTATCATCATCAACGGCACGACAATCCAAGCTATAAATTGATGTATTTTTCGCATATCGGGCACAAAATTACTAAATTATTTTGATATGTGCAAATTTTTTTGTACCTTTGCACCCGTTTTTGGAAGAAGTAACTATTTATGGTACAAATTTTCACAGCTTTACTGCTTGGCTTACTGACGATTTTGGATCCGTGTACGCTAATGACAAGCATTACGGCAATCAGCTATATTGACAAAGAAATCAATAACAAACGGCTCGTATTGACCAACGGATTGATGTTCGTTTTAGGCAAGTTAGCAACGTACGTTTTGCTTAGTATTCCTTTCCTAATGGGAGCCCAGACGGAAGGTATCCAGCATCTTCTGGCGAATTGGGGCGAACCCATCTTAGCCGGATTTATGCTGATTTGCGGCATTGTGTTGCTGATCAGCGGGCATCACCACCACGAGCATGATCATGGCGTGAGCAAATGGCTCAAAGACACAGACAGCAAAGAGAGTTGGCTTTGGTCGTTCATCTTGGGCATTTTCTTCGCCATCGCTTTCTGCCCTCATCGCCTGTTTTATTTCCTGACAATGATTGACATCACACTGACGCTGCCCGGCAGTTGGAGTTGGTTAATGCCGGTGATCTTCGGCTTAGGAACCGGACTGCCTATTATGTTGATTGCATGGTTAGTAAGTTATAGCGCAGTTAGTATCGGCAAGTTAACCAGCAAGATGAGCACGTTTGAGAAATGGTTCCGACATATTTGCGCCATCTTATTCTTGATTTTAGGCGTTTATCTGGCTATCCATTGTGTGATCGAGTACCACGAGCACGAAGACGGATGTTGTCATCATCACCACCATACGGAATTATTCTCACGATAACAAATATTTATTGTTTTGGCATCGGAAGGTTTTCAGTTTAAGCAGTTTTACATCCGCCATGATCGGTGCGCGATGAAAGTGGGCACAGATGGTGTTCTCTTAGGCGCTTGGGCTATCACCCCACCTAATCCCTCCTCGCAAGGGAGGGAAATAAGAATATTGGATGTCGGAACGGGTTCCGGGCTCATTGCGCGGATGATGATGCAGCGTTTTCCGGAAGCGGAGATAGAGGCGATTGATGTGGACGAAGCCGCAGTAGAACAGGCTCGCGAGAACGGTGTGAACGCCTATTTGAGTTCCCTGCAAGAATGGCATACACATACGAGTTCCTCCCTTATAGGGAGAACCGGAGAGAGGTTATACCATCTCATTGTCTCTAACCCACCCTATTTTCAGAACTCGCTCAAGAATCCCGATGTCGGCAGAAAAACAGCGCGTCACACGGACAGCCTCAGTTATGCGGATCTCATCCGGCATAGCGCGCGGTTATTGGTTGAAGAAGGTCAATTGGCACTTATCCTGCCCGCTGAGTCGGAGCAAGAGATCACTACCCTCGCCACCTCGGAAGGGCTCGCGCTCACGCGCATTACGCGCGTATATAGTAAGGAGTCCAAACCCGCAAGGCGCATATTGATCCAGTTTGAGAAGTCTTCAATGTCCAATGTCCAATCTCCAATCGAAGAAAATACCCTCGTTCTTGAGGACGACCAAGGCGGCCGCTCCGCCGCATACCGCGAATTAGAAAAGGACTTCTACCTTTAGGGCAGAAGTCCTTTTCTGTATCAGCCAATCTTGGCTGATATATAGCGGATTACTTCGCTACATTGACGGCGCGTACCTCGCGGATGACGGTCACTTTGACCTGACCCGGATAGGTCATTTCATCTTGGATGCGCTTCGCCAAATCGAACGAAAGCAGCTCGGTATCCTTATCGGAGATCTTATCCGCTCCCACGATAACACGTAACTCACGACCTGCCTGAAGGGCATAGGTCTTCACTACACCGGGGAAGGACATCGCCAGGTTCTCCAGATCTTTGAGACGTTTTACATAGCTCTCCACAATCTCACGACGCGCACCCGGCCGCGCTCCTGAGATAGCATCGCAGGCCTGCACAATCGGCGCAATCAGCGATTTCATTTCGCACTCATCGTGGTGTGCTCCGACAGCATTGCAGATATCCGCCTTCTCGCCGTATTTCTCACAAAGCTTCATACCGAGTTCTGCGTGCGGCAGTTCGACATCATCATCTGCCACTTTACCGATATCGTGGAGCAAACCAGCCCGCTTAGCAGCCTTGACGTTCAGTCCTAACTCGCCCGCCATCGCGGCACAAAGGTTCGCGGTCTCACGGCTGTGTTGCAGCAAGTTCTGACCATAGGACGAACGGTATTTCATCTTACCCACCAGACGAATGAGTTCGGGATGCAAGCCATGAATACCCAGGTCGATGGTCGTACGTTTACCCACTTCGATGATTTCGTCTTCTACTTGTTTGGTCACTTTTGCCACGACCTCTTCGATACGCGCCGGATGGATACGTCCGTCTTGTACGAGTTGGTGCAAGGAAAGACGCGCTATCTCGCGACGCACCGGATCGAACGCAGACAGCGTGATTGCTTCCGGCGTGTCATCCACTACGATCTCTACACCCGTTGCAGCTTCCAACGCACGAATGTTACGTCCCTCACGACCGATAATACGACCTTTCACTTCATCGTTCTCAATATGGAAAACGGAAACTGTACTCTCCGCCGCAGTCTCAGAAGCCACACGTTGGATCGTTTGGATGATAATCTTCTTCGCCTCCTTGTTGGCTTCCAAACGGGCATTATCCATGATCTCATTGATATAGGACAAAGCTGCCGTTTTCGCCTCATCTTTGAGTGCTTCGATGAGCTGCTTCTTCGCATCCTCGGCAGACATACCGCTCAGTTGCTCCAACTGTTTTTCCGCCTCATGGTGCATACGCTCCACTTCTTGCTGCTTATAATCCAACGCTTGTTGACGTTGATCAATCGCCTGCGATTTTTGATTCACTTCGTTGAGGGCTCGTTGAACCTCTCCTTGACGCTGGTTGAGTTGCTGCTCACGTTGCTGCAAACGTTGCTCATGTTGCTGTATACGTTTGTCCTGCTCGCGAACGGTGTTGTCGTGTTCCAGCTTCAGGGCGATAAATTTCTCCTTGGCCTCAACAATCTTATTTTTCTTAATCACCTCGGCTTCTTCCTCTGCTTTTTTCAATAAATTAGCAGCAGAAATACGTGAGATGAGGTAGTAGATTCCGGCTCCGACAAGAAGACCGCCCACTACACAAATAATAGCAATGATTGTTGTGTTCATTTATTTATCGTGTTAATAATTAATTGATTTAGCTCATTAATTTGTTTTTCGACGGGCACGAGGGATTTCTCGCGTGCGTCGGATTGGAGTGCAACCGCTACTTCCAAGGCGGTGTACATCCATAATTGTTCCGCCGATGCATTCGGACGGAGTTTTAGATAGTATTGATAGCGGCGATTTAACAGTTCCGCCGCTTTGCGATAATTCGGTTCCTGCTCTCTGGGCACATCCAATCCCACCGTGTGAGCATCTAAATGCAGATTGATATGTTGTTTGTCCAAAATCATCCTTTATCCTTCGTACTTAGTACCTTTGTACTTTGTACTTTGTCCCTTTGTACGTTCCTCAGCGTTTGAGCGCTGTGATGGCTCGATCGACTTGCGCGATGAGCGCATTAATACGTTTAAGTGCTTCTTCGTTGGTCTCCGCATTCGTCATGGCATTAGCCGTCGCTATCCGCCGGTTTTTTTGCTGTAATTCCAACAATTCACTATGAGTACGAATCAGCTCCTGACGCTGGCGGTCTATCTGGTCTCGCAACGAACTATTCTCCTCCTGGAGCGCCGTATAGCGATCCAAGAGGAGATGTACGTTTTGCGATAGATCATCTAAAGCCTGCATCTGACAGCTGATTTCTTAAGGCTGATAGCTTAGAAACTATATCCGACACCGAGACCGATGACACCCTTGAACTGTGCACGCTCGCTCAAAGCGCCCTCTGCATTCTCAATCAGCGTACCCGGATAATACTTCAGGCTCGTTTGAAACGTTACTTGCAGACATTTGAGGAACTGATAGCTCATCATCACATCCCAATCCACATCGAACATACCGAAATGACGGTTCATATTCGAATATTGGAAATAGTGGTCTGCCTCGTTATAAGTCGGGTCTGCCAAACGGTTGGCGGCACGAGTAGCGGCGTCCTCATAAGTATTCAACAAGTTACCTTTGCCGGCATAAGGAGTAAAGAGTGCCAACGTGGTAGCCAACTTGAAATCATTGTACGTATAGGCGATACCACCCTTGAAACTCAAACCAAACTCAGCCCGCGCATTGCGATCGTACATCTTGGCGCCCGTTGCATCATAGTAAGCCACACCATAACGATCTTTTAGATCGGTACGCAGATCATAACCCGTCGTTCCCATCTCTTTGTCGTACTCAGCGCTGTACTTCGCATTCCATTGATCGCCGATATATGCCGTCGTAATACGACCAGCAACCGGAGACAAATAGATCGAGAAATCCGCTCCATTCACGCTCTTTTTCCAGTCAATACCGACAGAAACATCAGTATAAGAAGGAGCTAACCACTTGGAAATAATAGGGTTATAACCATCTACATAACTGCGACCGAGTGCATACTGGCTTTGGAACGATCCCAGAACCGTTAAATACCACGTCTCTTTGAACTCCCATCCGAACTTGGTAGCCAATTTGATATTATCACTCGATTTTTGGAAAGGATCTTCCTTCTGCTGAATCCAAGTCAAACCGAAGTCGGTGTCAAAATTTGTCTCCCAAGCGATCGCATCTTTATGATAAAGAAGGTGCAATTTGGCATAAACAATACCATTCACATTATTCTTACCACCGGCAGCCCAGTTTACCAAACCCGTAGCGGCAGCATTCAAACCCACCGTTCCGTCAAATTTCCATGCTTGATCACTGCTCTCCAAGCCCTTAAGACCTTCGCCTGCTTTCGCAGCGGCCTCTGCATTCGTCGTAACTGTGGATTTATTCACGGTCTGAGCAGTCATTGAAAGCGCAGCCAAAAGGCATAACGCTACTGAAAAAAACTTTTTGTTCATACGTATTCAAATTGTTTGTTATGACTTAATATTTTACGTCTTGGAACATACACTTCCAAAAACGGGTACAAAGTTACAAAAAAAATCTCATATACGCAAATAAAAATGTACGCGCACGCGATTTTTTTCCAAAAGTGTCAATTTTTACACATTTTTTTTTAATATGTGCACATAAATGTGCAAAAAAAGTAGTAATTTTGCAGCGTGAATTAATATCCCTAATCCGGGCACAAAAAAGTGAAATGTGAAAGGATAAAAAACGAAAACAAACATATGAAAAACATCATTAAGAGTTTATTTATTGGTTTGAGTTGCATAGTTGCAACAAGCTTATCGGCACAAACTGTTGTAACTTGGACCCCTACGCAAGCAGACGTTACTGCATTGACCAACACATCTATCCACTATGTAGATGTGGGATCCGGTGCTAAAAGTTTCAAGATCTACTCTATCCGACCTTTCTTAAACAACAATCAGGTCAAACTGGAATGGGATGCTTCGGTCAACGCAGTTAAGATGACTGATAATGGCATGGAGAAAGCCGGTATAGCTATTTATGTACCCTCCACATCCGACAACATTTCAAAGATTGTTGTGTATATGCATACAACCGGTACAAGAAAGACCTATTATACATCCGGAAACCCTTGTCCGACCTCTAACCCCTCCACCTATACGACTTCTCCTTTGAATACAACATCAACTGGGTATGAGTTTTGGACCGGCACGCTGTCAAAAGATATGTACTACGCATGCGGAGGTAGGAAGGACGGAAGTGGAGATTCCTATTTTGATAAAATAGAGGTTACTTTTGCCGGTCCGGCGGGACCGTCGAATGATGCAACGTTGAGTTCGCTTGTTTACGGCAGTGACCAGACTTCGGTGGATAATTTTTCGTCATCTCAGACCTCGTATGAGGTGGAGTTGCCGGCTACCTACGTAGGAGCTCCACCTACTATTCAGGGTACGACCACGGATGCGAATGCGAACATTACCGATGTGACGCAGGCTACTTCTATTCCGGGCACAGCGTCCATCACGGTAACGGCTGAGGACGGAACGACGACCATGACTTACAGCGTTACTTTCACCAGAGCAAGTGCCGAGCCGAAAGTAGAGAGCGCGACATGGGCTAATATCAAAGGAACGGCATCGATTGATCAAGTGAACAAGACGATCACGGGTCAAGTGACCAACGGAAGCAGTCTGACGCTTACACCGCAGTTCACAGGAAAAAACATCAGCAGTATTTCTCCGGAGGGGGCTCAAAACTTCGCCAACGGAGCGGTTGTTTATACGTTCACGAGTTCAACCAGCGAGCAAACGACCTATAGCGTCACAATCACCGAGGCACCCGCTGTTTCTTCTGATGCGACATTGAAGAGTTTGACCTACGGAGGCACATCGGTACCGGGTTTCTCGCCGAGCACGCTTACATACAATATTGAACTATCAGCAGGTATCAAAACACCACCTACTATTGCTGCAACGCCAAATAACCGCAGCGCAACCATGCAAATCACGCAGGCGCAATCCGTTCCTGGATCCGGCAAAGTGGAAGTAACTGCAGAAGATGGTGAAACCAAGTTGACCTACACTATCAACTACACAGTAGAAGTTCCTTCCAGCGATCTTACTATCCACGTTCCCGAAATCTACGAAGCCAAAGAAATCGCCGGAGGATACGGCGGCACGTTGAGCGTCTTCGGCGGCCGCGAATATGAGGTGTATTATGGTTCATACACGGAAAAAAATGACACTTTAACTATCACTGTTTTTCCTACGCAGAAATCATCTGGCATTACGACTTCCTTAAATAAAACCAGTTTCAAAGCTACAGACGGTTGGTTTGAAGGAACAGCAGTCGGCGGCAAATCCAACTACACGTTTACTGACTTGGATGAGTTTAAAGCAGGAGCCGGAGCTTTGCACAAACTGAAAAACGGGAACGAATACGTATTCCATATCCAGGGATACGACCAATTCTCATTTATGGGAAAAGATAATAATGCTGATGCTAGCAAGGGAAGATATCTTCAAGTTTATATTGACAATGTCCTCCAAACATCGAATCTCTCTACCTCATACTCTATCAGACGATTCAATATTACAACTGGAGAACATGTCATCAAAATAAAAGCCATCCATGATGGGGATAGTCAAAGCGAAATTTGCGGTTTCTCGCTTCGTCTGGCACAAGAACCGCGTGTCAAGTACCAAAAAGGAAATGACTCGACGCAGTCTGTTAAGCAGACGGAGGCTATCAAACCTGTTGTTTATACCGCTAAATACAATAATATCCCCGGCGCAGAGACCCGTCTGGAATGGATCGGAGATGAAGCTGCCGGCGTCACCCTGCGTGTAGCTACCGGTTCGCTGTCCGACACATTGACCTTAGGCGGAATCGCCAATTGCTCTGTCGGCACTTATACATACGCCGTCGTCGCTTATTTCAACAACGTGGAGACGAACCGTGCAACCGGTACTTTCTCGGTTACATCCGATATTCAATCGACCTCCGATTTGGAAGTAGAAGCATACCAGAACGAAGCAATGGATCCGATTCTCTTCCGCTATTATGCTCTCTCGGCGGACGATGTGCTGCTGACATGGCCGAATGGTCAGCCGCAGGGCATCACCGGAACCGGAACGAACGATAAGTACACCATCGGCGGTACACCCACCACCACCGGTGTTTATCCGTTCACCATCACTGTAACCGGGGCAGACACGATCCTTGCCGGACAAATCACGGTTAAGTATCTGGACTACGGAGACAATGCGGTGCTCTACCTGCATAAGAACAATCAGTCTTACCAGAATGACCCCGTTTACAAACACCTCATCAGTAGTGCCGGCGGGAAGAAGAACCTGATCACCCGTAAGGCTTTGACAACCGGTTTACGTCCCGCTGAGCAGTATGCTAACTATAAATGGATTCTCATCTCCGAGGATGCAGACGCTGACAATGAAGAGGTTTTGGCGGTAGTAAGAGGCGGAGCTAACCTGCCGGTACTCAACATGAAAGGCTTTACTTATGCAGAGAACCGACTCGGATGGGGTTATCCGGACAATGGTTCCGTGGACTCGATCACCCATAACGGTCGAAACATCTTCGTTTACCGAGAAGACCACCCGATCTTCAAGAAATTCAACCTGCATACGGGTGATAAGTTGCCTATCTTCGACACCATTGCAAAGAATGGTATCATGCCTATTACGATCAACGGCGAAGTGATGGCACAGACCTTGTGTCTGGCGACCGGTTTCACGCGAAACATAGAGGATTACCATCAAGACGGAGAGTTACAAACGGCTATTCATGAGATTCCGGCAGCGATGCGAGGCGGCAAGAAATACATCTGTATGCCGATGGCGATCGGAGCGGCAAGCCAACTCACTCCGCAAGGCAAATCCCTGATTGACGCCATCGTCAGCTACCTGACAGACGAGAATACGCCTGTTTTGAATGCGCCTATTTTGCAGATGAACAGTTTCTCCATTATGGGCATAGCCGGAACGATTGACCAAACGAACAATACGATAGACATGGCATTCGACATCACAAAGTTCCCGGATTTGGATCTGACTGCCGTAGTGCCCAGCATCACCTTGGCGGATCCGGCGTTCACGTTCGTGACCCCCGCTTCCGGAGAAACGGTTAATTTCCTGTATAGTTCATTCATGCCGGTGAAGTTCGTCATTTCAGACTACATCAGTACACGCACCTATAACGTGACCGTTCGTACTTACGATCCGCAAGGTATCGAGCAGGTATATGAAACAGGCCAGTGGGTAAATATATTCGATATTTTCGGACGGATGATCACTACCACGAACGAGGATATCTACTCTATGGATCTGCCGCATGGTATGTATTTGGTAGTCACCGAAAATGGTCAAACAATTAAATTGCTGCGCTAATGAGAACAGAGAATGAATTAGAGGGGGTAACGCTGTTAGGCAACCAACACGTACAGTATAGTGATAATTACAACCCGGGAGTATTAGAGACATTTGAGAACAAACATCCGGAGAATGAGTATCTGGTGACATTCAAATGTCCGGAGTTCACCACCTTGTGCCCCAAAACGGGACAACCCGATTTCGGACATATTTACATCTCCTATATTCCGCGGGAGAGGATGGTAGAGAGCAAGAGTTTGAAGTTGTATCTCTTCTCCTTCCGCAACCACGGCGATTTTCACGAGGATTGCGTGAATATTATTATGAAAGATCTGGTCCAACTGATGGATCCCAAATACTTGGAAGTAACCGGATATTTCATGCCCCGCGGAGGAATCAGTATCTATCCCTTTGCCAACTACGCCGACGCCGAGCATCAGGAACTCAAAGCGCAGCGTTTAAGAGAACAGTTTACACAAAATATATATGAAAGATAGCATCATTGTCCTTTCCGGTGGATTAGACTCCACCACCCTTTTATACGAATACAAAGACCGGATCGGAATGGCGATCTCTTTCCACTATGGAAGCAATCATAACGATCGTGAGATCGAATTCGCCAAACTCCATTGCGAGCGTTTGGATATTCCACACATGATCATCCGGCTGCCTTTCATCAAACAGTTCTTTCATTCCTCTCTTTTGGAGGGATCGGAAGCTATTCCGGAAGGTAACTACGATGAAGAGAACATGAAATCAACCGTGGTTCCTTTCCGAAACGGTATTATGCTCTCTATCGCGGCGGGTATTGCGGAAAACAATCATTTCCAATACGTCATGTTAGGCAATCATGCGGGCGATCATGCCATCTATCCGGACTGCCGGCAGGAGTTTGTGAACGCGATGGATCAAGCTATCCATGCCGGTACATGGAACGGTGTACACCTTTTCACGCCATATACCCAACTAACCAAAGCGGATATCGTTCGTCACGGGATGCAGTTAGGCATCAACTATGACGAGACTTGGAGTTGTTATAAGGGTGGCGAGACGCCTTGCGGCGAATGTGGTACCTGCCGCGAACGTGAGGAAGCTTTACGCGAAGCAGGGTACTATGAGAGATTATAGATTTGAGATTGGAAATTTTAAATTTTTATTATGTATTACGTACAAAAAACTATAGAGATTTCGGCAGCGCATAACTTAACGTTAAGTTATGAGAGTAAATGCGAGAACTTACACGGACACAACTGGATCATCGTCGTTTATTGCAAGGCGAAAGAGTTAAACCAAGACGGAATTGTGACCGATTTCACGCATATAAAGAAGATCGTGAAAGATACCTTCGACCATAAGTACATCAACGAGATTTTGGATGTCAATCCTTCAGCAGAGAATATTGCTCGCTGGATCTGCGACCATGTAGAAAATTGTTACAAAGTCTCCGTGCAAGAATCCGAAGGCAACATAGCAATATATGAAAGAGACTAACGACTGTCCACGTTGGGACTAACGACTAACGACCAACCCATTGTATAAAGTTAACGAAATATTCTATACCTTGCAAGGCGAGGGGGCACACAGCGGAATACCGGCTGTGTTTGTTCGCTTTAGTGGTTGTAATCTGCGCTGCCCATGGTGCGATACCGATTTTGCCGAATACACGAAGATGTCGGCAGAGGAGATTGTACAGGAGATGTTATCCTTATACGACACCCCGAATGAACGAAGGAAAATGTGTGTATTAACGGGTGGGGAACCTTCTTTACAAGTGGATAAAGAGCTCATTGACACCCTGCATCAGGCAGGATTCTATATCTGCATCGAGACGAACGGTACCCATTCCTTACCGGATGGGATCGATTGGATTACCTGCTCGCCGAAAGAGTTCAGCCTTCAGCATTCAGTTTTCAGCGATCAGCCGTCAGCTATCAGCCGTCAGAAACCCTTGGCACTCCGGAAAGTGAACGAGGTGAAAGTGGTATTCACGGGGACGTATGATCCGGAGATTTGGCGGACACAATTAGAGGCTGAACATTGGATGTTACAGCCTCTCAGATACAACGGCGAACTGCTTATGGAAAGCGGCGTCGATGAATGGGAAAACGACAGTAATGATAATTTGGATGAGACCGTTCGCTATATATTAGCTCATCCGTTCTGGCGATTGAGCGTTCAGTTACACAAAATAGCCGGACTTCGATAAACTATTGTTAACGACATACTGCCGGACTTCGATAAACTATTGTTTTTCAATTGGTTTGACTTCCTCTATTTCTACATCCTCGATACGGATATTTTTGTTTGGTTTCGGTTCGGGACGCGGATCGATGACCTCTTGTTTCGAGGGCGTATTGCCGATCACTTTGCCCACGGAACGAAGTATCTTTATTTCCGCTTCTATACCCCGCTCATCAAATCCACCCAAGAGTCGTCTGAGATGATCGATCGTATTGCGATGTACTTCGTCCGTACAGCTGGTAGCTAAACCGGTTAGTACCGCCATCAAAGCGACCATATCGTCTGCGTACCCTACAAAACCCGGGATGAAATCCACCAAAAGGTCAATCGGACAAATGAGATAAAGAAACGCGCCTGCGATCATCAGTTTCTGCTTGATGCTGACCGATCCGGATTTATATAAATGATAGAGCATAAAATTCGGGAAGACAGCAGTCGCACCAAAAGATTTACAAATATAGATGATCTTTTGCGGCAGGGTTTTCTCCGAAAAACTCGATTTGCCGTTTTCAATACCTTTCGTTTCCATAGGATCCTCCATTTATTGACGACCTTAAAGACGTCGTTTAGACGAAATGATTAATACTGCGCAGCGTCATAGACCGAATCCGCCACTTCGGAAGAAGCCAAGTGTTCGATGATACAGAACGCAAAATCCGCGCTTAAGCCGGGACCTTTGGCAGTAATGATATTCTTGGACTCAACTACTAATCCTCCCACATAACTTTCTCCCAATGCCTCTTGGAATCCGGGATAGCAAGTAGCCTGTTTCCCCTTGAGAATGCCCAACTTGCCTAAAACAGAGGGCGCGGCGCAGATAGCCGCGATGGGTTTATCGGCTTTATTGTGCTCCAGAAGCAACTCGCAAAGGGCGGAACACTCACCGAGTTTCGTTTGTCCACCGGGGAGAATCAACATTTCTGCGTCAGAGAAATCTATTCGTTCCAACAATCCATCCGCCTCTACCGCAATATTATGCGCCCCTAAAACCATCGGGTTGCGGGTGATAGAAACGGTGGTTACCGGGATGTTCGCACGACGCAACAAATCAATCGTGGTGATTGCTTCGATTTCTTCGAAACCATTGTCAAGAAAAAGATAATTCATTTTAATTAAAAATTAAAAATTACGAATTACAATTAATTAAACTTAAAATTATAGGTGATTGTTCCGATCTGGTCATGATCGCTCTCGGTAAACTTGGCTTTTTTAGCTGCCTCGAGAGCGAGTTGGATAGTTTGTCTATCCGAGATAGTGCCGCCTTTATGAACAGCAGAAACGACGCTTCCAGCGGCATTGACGCGTATTTCCACGACGACTTTTCCCTCTTGGTTGAAATTATTAGAAGGTTGCGGTAAGGCGCCCCTCAGACTACGTCCGGAGAGAGACCAATCGTTTCCTCCGCTGGAACCATGTCCGACAGGATTGCCACGACGCCCATTCCCTTGCGTATCTCCGGCTCCGTTATCATTACCAGTTTGTCCGAACAAGGCTCCCATCGCGTTTGCATTGTTGATAGCCTCTTGCTGTTTAGCCCGCTCAGCGGCCTCTGCAGCTTCGCGTTCACGACGCTCACGTTCGCGTTGCTCGCGTTCCAATTTCTCGCGTTCGCGTTGCTCACGTTGACGTTGTTGTAAAGCCAATGCTTCCTCATCTTCCTGGGTCAATAATTCGTTATTTGAAGCAGTGGCCGGAGGTGTTGTCGGTTCCGAGGGAAGTGGAACGACCTCCGACTGTTCCGCCATGAATCCGCCGGCATTCTCCACGTCACCGAATGCCACCTCAATGCCTTCTTCCTGTTCCGGCACAATGGTCACCATACGTGCCAACCAAAGGATCAGAAGCAAGAGCAGCATAAACAATGCCGTACCCACAGACGCAATAATATGTCGTTTTGTTTTCTTCGTCACTTTATTGTCGTTTTGTTGCCTGAAATAAATTTCTCGCTACAAACCTACCGTTTTGTAGCCACGACTAACTTCATGTGATGCTCATTAGCAATGTCCAGGACACGTACTACTTCCTTATACGCGACATCTTCGTCAGCATGCAATGCGATATACATCGTCGAATCCGAAGACTGGATGCCACTCAGGTATCCCTCCAAACTCTCGGGATCAACGAGTTGTGGTTTGGAGCGTCCGATAGCCACGTAGTAGTTGCCCAGATTATCAATGGACACCTTCGCAACCTGTGGTTGTGTTGCTTTTTTGGCGCGCGCCGTCGGCAAGTTGATCTTGATATCGTTAGGGGAAGCCATCGTCGAAGCCATTACGAAGAATAGGAGCAGCAGGAAGACTAAGTCCGTCATCGAACTCATTGCAAAGGTAGCTTCTACTCTATTTCGTCTTTTTAAACTCATAAATTCGTTTGTAATTTACGTTGTTTTCGATATTTTCGTAATTTTCGTAAATTACGTAAACTACGCAGAATACGCAGACTACGAAAACTACGTTTACCATTATGCCGGTTCGTTGAGGAGATCCATGAACTCCATCGTACGGCTCTCGAGCAGACGAACGACGCGGTCGATACGCGAAACGAGGAAGTTATAAGCGAACATCGCCAAGATACCCACGATGAGACCACCGATGGTCGTTACCATTGCTTGGTACATACCGGTAGAGAGGGTGGACATCTCAATGACGCCTCCGGAAGTCTGGGACATATCATAGAACGTTTGAACCATACCGATGACGGTTCCCAAGAAGCCGAGCATCGGAGCTCCTCCGGCGATAGTAGCCATGATCACCAGTCCTTTCTCCAGGCGGCCGACCTCCAAGTTGCCGACGTTCTCTACGGCTACTTGTACATCCTGCATCGGGCGTCCGATACGGGAAATACCTTTCTCGATCATGTGAGCGGAAGGAGTGTCGGTTTGTTTGCACAGGTTCAAGGCGGAATCAATCTTGCCTTCATGGATATAATCGCGGATCCGATCCATAAAGGATTTATCCTCGCGTGTAGCCTGTTTGAGAACGACCAAACGCTCAATAAAAATATAACATGCGCCCGCCAGCAAAATAGCGAGGATGACCATGATCCATCCGCCATATACCGCCATTTGCAAGAGGTTCATCGATTCCTGTACGGGCGTTGCTGATTCTGCAACCAGCTCTTCTGTCAGAGCCACTGTTTGAGCTTGTAATAACATGATAGTATTTGTGATTTGTAATTTATATTGAGGCATTCAGCATTCAGCTTTCAGCTTTCAGATTCCTTGTGTCTGACGCAGGTCTAATCTGGCTGATGGCTGACGGCTGATAGCTTATTTCTTGAGGCAATTGAGATATTCCTGAATGGTTTCCTGGATGCCCAGATAGAGGGCGTCGCAGATGATGGCATGTCCGATGGAGACCTCCGCCGTCCAGGGGAAAGCTTGGACAAAAGGCTTGAGATTCTTCAGATTCAGATCATGACCGGCATTCATTCCCAATCCCAACTCATGCGCTTTCATCGCCGCGGGACGGTATTTCTCAATGGCTTTTTTCGGATCGGATTCGTACATCTCCGCGTACGGACCGGTGTATAACTCCACGCGATCCGCCCCCGCCCGAAGAGCATATTCGACCATCTCGGGATCGGGATCTACAAAGATACTGACCCGAATCCTATAGGAATGCAGTTGGTTCACCACTCCTTTGAGGAAATCCAGGTTCCGCCGTGTATCCCAACCGTGATTAGAGGTTAGTTGGTTCGGATCATCCGGCACTAAGGTCACTTGGGTCGGACGTATATCCGTCACGAGTGCCATAAAATCCTCCGTGGGGTTTCCCTCGACATTCAGTTCGGTGGTCACCATCGATTTGAGTTGGTACACATCTTCCTTACGAATATGGCGTTCATCAGGACGAGGATGAACGGTAATGCCTTGTGCGCCAAAGAGCTCACAATCAACGGCAAAACGCTGTACGTCAGGAAAATTACCGCCCCGTGCATTACGCAAGGTCGCCACTTTATTAATATTCACACTCAGTTTAGTCATCACACATTTCTTAAAAACGCTGCAAAGGTACAACAAAATTTTGATATATGCAAGAAAAAAACGCATTTTCTGCGCTTTTTTCATTGTTTGATGCTTCGCGTTTGATGTTGTTTGGTTGCGCGAGGGTTTATCCCGAGCTAAGTAATAATCGACAGAGCAAAGCGGCGGAGAACTCCCGATCGGGGGTGCAGAAGGCCCTCATCTCCGAATAAAAGAATTTAGGAGCGTCCCAGTGGGATGCCCCTAATCTTTTTAAGCGGAGAGTGAGGGATTCGAACCCCCGATACGACGTAATGCGTATACCGCATTTCGAGTGCGGCTCTTTCGACCACTCAGACAACTCTCCTTAATGTACAATTGGACAAAGTACAATGTACAATTTGCGAAAAGCGGGTGCAAAGGTACTGCTTTTTTTTGATATATACAAATTTTTCGGCAAAAAAATGTCATTTTGCCTTAATTTTATCAAAGCCAGAGCCAAAAACGCCTCCTACATCGGCTATCGAAACGAGTGCTTCCGGGTCGATTTGATGAATCAAAGCGAAGACCAACGAGCTCTCGGGTTTACGCACAAGCACCGAAATGACCTTGACGGGTTTCTTCGAATACCAGCCCGTTCCATCCAACACCGTCACACCACGATTAACCGTCGTATTGATCGCGGTAGCAATCTCATCGTACTTGGACGAATAGATGAGGAAATGGACAGAACGATGGATGCGGGACATGATCCAATCGACCGCAAGCGTATAGGAAATGGTCATTGCCACACCATAGAGTACTCGCTTGATTTTCAGATAAACAGGGTTGAGTTCTTCTGCCTGCATCGATTCGGGCAAAGGCAAGAAGAATGCCGATGCGATAATGATAATATCGCATGCTAACATGATGTTTCCCAAGGATATATTATGGTAATGATTCACGATCATCGCAACAATATCCGTTCCTCCGGATGAACCATTCGCCGCCAAGACACAACCAAGACTTAAGCCGAACACAAAACCCCCGATGATCGCTCCAAGCCAGGGATCCGCGATGATGGGTTGCGGCAAGATGGGGATGAGCCGATACCACAATGTGATAGCCGCCACGCCGACCATTGTTCGGATGCAAAAACGCCATCCCACCGTAAAACCGGCAATGAGCAGGAGGATCACATTAAAGACAAAGGTAGTCAACCAAACCGGTATAGCGCCGCCATACTCCGGAAAGAGCGTTGGAAACCATCCGCCGGAGATATAATAGATCACCGAGCAGATACCGGTCAGCCCACCACCCACAAAAGCGTGCGGCAACAAAACCCAGTTCACCATCAACGCCATCGGGAAAATGCCGAAGATAATGACCAGGTACTCGAAGACCGTTCTCATGCGCGACTCATGGGGCGCATTATGGGGATTGACAAAACTGCTGTAACGTAACATCATATTAAAGTACAAAGGGACAATGTACAATGTACAAAGGACAAAGTAATGATTAACCAATTATTTACCGTTTGTCATGGGGTCAAAGCCTTGTCCGAAGACGCCTCGTACCTGACTTTGACTGACGAAAGCATTGGGATCGATTGCCCTGACGAGGCGGAAGATCGTTGCCGATTCGTACGAGCGGGCAATACAAGTGACCACTTTCATGGGCTTCTTGTTGTAACCACCTTCTGCTTCCAGGAAAGTACATCCGCGATGTGCCTGTGTGATGATCGCTTTGGCTATCTCTTCGGGTTTTTGGGTGAAGATCATGAACTGGACGGATTGTCTCATACGATTCATGATCCAATCGACCGCAGTGGAGCACATAAAGGTATATGTGAGACCAAAGAGAATCTTCTCAATCGCTCCTTGCATTCCCGCCGCCTGGATAGTGGGCAGGAAGAAAGCCGAGGAAATAACCGCCATATCTGCAAAGAGCAGCACGCGTCCCATCGGCAGATGGTGGTACTTGTTGACAATCATCGCAATGATGTCCGTTCCGCCGGTAGAACCGTTATTCAGGAAACAGATTCCCAAGAAACTGCCTGTAAACAAGCCCCCGATCACTACCGCCATGAAAGAATCCGTCAGCAAGGGTACTTGAGCGATCGGGATCACCTTGAGCCAGATTGTCAGCCATAGAACGCCCCAAATCGTACGTACCGCATACCGCCAGCCGACCGTGATGGCGGCAATAATGAGCAGTAAGATATTGATTAAAGCACTGCTTAACCAAATGGGTACATACGTATTGGTAGCGAAATAGAGGATCTCGCACAAACCCGTCACTCCACCCCCGACGATCGCATGCGGAACCAATAATTGGTTGACCGTAAGCGCATAGGGGATAGTGGAGACAATGATCATCAGGAACTCCTTTAACGTGATCCACGGCAAGGAGCGACGATAATTACGGAGGTAAAGCCCCCCTCGATCCCCCCGTGAAGGGGGGAAGAATGAAGATGAAACCCCACCCGTCCCCCCCTTAGGGGAGGAGAATTGGTGATTGGTGATTGGTGATTTGTGATTGGACATTGGGAATTAGAATTTAGCTATCAGATTACGGTCTCCGAAGCCGTTATCGACACGTCCCACAGGGCACCAGAACTTCGTCTGAGCGACCCATTCGGTCGGATAAGCAGCTTGTCGACGGGTGTAAGGATGCGTCCATTCGTCCGCCACCACTTCATACTCGGGATGCGGTGCATTGAGCAGGACGTTATCCGTTTTATCCGCCTTTCCGGATTCGATATCGTCTATCTCCTGACGTATCTGCAGGAGAACATCGCAGAAACGGTCGATCTCTTCCAGCGATTCGCTCTCGGTGGGTTCAACCATCAGGGTGCCATGAACAGGGAAAGAGAGCGTCGGCGCATGATAGCCAAAATCCATGAGTCGTTTGGCGATATCCGATTCGGTAATGCCAATCGCGTGGAACTGCCGGCAATCCAGAATGAGTTCATGTCCGACGCGTCCCGTTACGCCGGTATAAACGATGCCGTAAGCATCCTTGAGACGATGCGCCATATAGTTCGCAGAAAGGATTGCCGCAGAGGTGGCATGACGTAATCCCTCAGCGCCCATCATAGCGATATAGCCCCATGAGATCAAAGCCATGTTCGCATTGCCGTACAAAGCGGCAGAAACGCGGTTTAGATCTTCTGTCGGCAAACAATGTGCCAGTTCGTCGGTACAACAAACCGCGCCTGCTCCGGGTCCTCCACCGCCATGAGGCGAAGCAAAGGATTTATGCAAGTTCAGATGGCACACATCCGCTCCGATATACGCCGGATTGGTCCATCCGATCTGTGCGTTCATGTTCGCACCGTCCATATAGACAAGACCACCGTTCTCATGAACAGCAGCGATCATTTCGCGGATGGCTTGTTCGAAGATTCCATGCGTAGAAGGATAGGTGATCATACATCCCGCCAGGACATCTTTGTTCTCCTCCGCCTTTGCTTTCCAATCCGCAATATCGGTATTGCCCAACTCATCGCATTTGACCACGCAAGGCGTGAAACCTGCCTGGACGCAAGAAGCGGGGTTCGTACCATGCGCCGAGGCGGGGATGAGCAGCACTTTGCGTTGCTCTTGTCCTTGCTGACGCAAGTACTCACGGATCACCACCAAGCCCGTATATTCGCCGGCGGCGCCGGAAGTGGGTTGCAAGGTACAAGCATCAAAACCGGTAATGGCACAGAGTTGCTCCTTGAGTTCCTCCATAATCGTCTGATAGCCGGCCGTTTGGTATTGAGGTGCAAGCGGATGTACAGACATAGCGCCACTGAAAGTGACAGGAATCATCGCCGCTGCCGGGTTCAGTTTCATCGTACAAGAACCGAGCGGAATCATCGAGGTCGCGAGTGAAATATCCTTGCGGTCCAAGCGTTTGAGATAGCGCATCAATTCGGTCTCGGTATGATATTTGCGGAAGACTTCAGCCTGCAAATAATCCACCTCGCGGACTCGGCTTTCGTCGATTGCCCAAAGTCCCTCAAAAGCTTCGTCGCTCTCTTCGTATTGCGGCATGTTTCCGGATGCCTCGGCGAAGAGTTCGATGAGATCGTTCATGTCATCTATATCCACTGTCTCGTCGATGGAAAGACCGATCCATCCGGCAGGATCGTAATAGAGGTTGATCCCCATCTCCTCGGCGTTCTCGCGCAGCGTCTGAAGACTGACAGCTGAATTCTGAAAGCTTATCTTAAGTGTATCGAAGAACTCAGCGTTCTCCTGGTCGTATCCATAGGCTTGTAGCATCTCGCTGAGGTACACCGCTTTGGAATGGATGCCTTCTGCGATCTGCCGGATGCCTTCAGCGCCATGATAAACGCCGTACATACCTGCCATCATGGCAGAGAGAGCCTCAGCTGTACAGATATTGGAAGTAGCTCGTTCCCGTTTGATATGTTGTTCGCGCGTCTGGAGCGCCAGACGGTACGCCGGATGCTCGTATTTATCTTTGGAAAGACCGATGATACGTCCCGGCATATCGCGTTTGTACTCATCGCGAGTAGCCATATAACCGGCCGTCGGTCCGCCGAATCCCATGGGCAGGCCAAAGCGCTGAGCCGTTCCGCACATGATATCCGCGTTCAGGGGTTTGAGCAGTGCCAAAGCCATCAAGTCTGCAACAACCGTCACCTTCAGTCCCGAAGCATGGCAATCGTCCAAGAAACCCTCATAGTCCTCTATGGATCCATCGCTATTAGGCCATTGGACCAAAGCGCCGAAAAACTCCGCATTCGGTTCAAAGTCCGCATAGGAACCGGTGACAATCTCAATGCCTTGTCCTTTAGCGCGCGTACGCAAAACTGATAAGGTGTTCGGCCAGATTTTCTCATCCACAAAGACTTTGCAGACATTATTTTTCACCTGTTCGCGCGTGCGTAAGTTCCTCATCATGGTGACAGCTTCCGCCGCCGAAGTAGCTTCGTCCAACAGGGAACAGTTAGCCAGAGGCAGTCCCGTCAGGTCGCTGATCATCGTTTGGAAAACAAAGAGGGCTTCCAGACGTCCTTGGCTCACTTCCGCCTGATAGGGTGTATAGGAGGTGTACCAAACAGGGTTTTCCAACATGTTTCTGCGAATGACGGCAGGCGTGATCGTACCATACCAACCGCGACCGATGTATGAACGCGCAGGTAGATTTTCGCTCAAGAGACAGTCTGCATTCTCCAATTGTTTCTGCTCGGTCAAAGCTTGATCGAGTTCAATAGGTTCCGGCAGAATGATGTCTGCCGGCATCGTCTCGCGCACTAAGGCATCCATCGACTCCACGCCAATGGTCTCTAACATGTGTGTTTCGTCTTCAGGGGTGAGTCCGATATGACGCGACTCAAGGTAATTTACTTCCATATATAGTTAGTTTTTCGTTTTTGCATAAAACGCGATGCAAAATTACTGCTTTTTTTTGATATATGCAAGAAAATTGAAAAAAAGTAGAAATAAATTTGCGTATATCAAAAAAATGTTGTATTTTTGCAGCATGAAACAAAAAGAAACGTTTGCGCCGATATGGGATCTGCATCCCCTATGGCAGTTACTGACCGAAGAAGAACGTCAATTGATCGCAACTCACGCGGAAGTGGTCTGTTACGAGAAGAACGAGATCATCCATAACGAGGGGGACGAATCTGAATATATGTGGATGTTACTTCGCGGGAAAGTTCGTATCTACAAGGAGGGAATCGGTCAGCGTCAACAGATCATCCGTTTGTTAAAGCCATACGATATATTCGGATATCGTGCCTGTTTGGCGGACGAACCGTATAATTCTTTTGCGAATGCGTTTGAGGACGCGATCGCTTACCGCTTGGATTGCCAATGTTTTCAGCAATTAGTTCGCAGTAACGCCGCCTTGTGTTACGAGGTGATGTTGATGATGGCAAAGGATCTGGCGTTCTCGGAGATCCAGACGGTGAACCTGACTCAGAAACATATCCGCGGCCGTTTGGCTGAGAGTCTGCTGTCATTGCGCAAGAACTACGGTTTTGAAGACGACGGCAAGACCTTAGCGATGTTGTTGCCCCGCGAGGATCTCGCCAACATGAGCAACATGACGACGAGCAATGCCATCCGCACGCTTAGTCAGTTCGCGCAAGAGAAGTTAGTCGCCATTAACGGACGCAAGATACAAATCCTGAACGAAAAAGAGCTGGAACACATTTCTCGTTTAGGCTAATTTTCTCAGGGATTTTTTTAGGTATTTTGCCTTATTTATGTACCGACCTTGTACTGACGTAGTAGGTCGATGCCGTCTTGTTGCCGTCTCGTTGCCGTGTTGAGGCCTTGTTAGGTGTTGTTTAGGCACTATTTATTAACCTCAATTATCATTGATAATCAAGCGCAGTTCCCACTCGTTTTGCCTGCTCGCTAAGGTTTTCAGTTTCCCCTTATTCTAATAAATATGAATAATACACGATCTCGTTCCCTTCTATACTGACCCATTGAAAATCATCCTCGCGATCTCGGTACCGATATTCTACAGGAAAATAATCTAATTTCTTATTATCAATAAAGGCTATTTTTCTATCATATTATTGAACTTAGGTAATTTTACATTTCGTTACAAAGATACTCACCTCATACAACAAATATAGAGGGATGGTAACTAACACTAAGGTCATCAGATCCGGCGGAGTGATGATTGCTGCAACGACCATGATTATTAGAAATGCATATTGGCGATACTTGGCCAACATTTCAGCATCAATGATGCCCAGTTTCGCCAGGAAATAGGCAATTACAGGCAGCTGAAAGACCACTCCCATGACCAAAGTGAGAGTCACAAACGTAGATATGTAACTATCCAGAGTAATAGTACTATGCACTTGTTCGGCAACGGAATATGTCCCCAAAAAACGGAAAGAGATCGGAAAAAGAATGAAATAACTCATCAAAACACCTACAATAAAAAGCGCATAAATAATAAGCAATACAGGGATTGAATACTTTCTTTCGTTGTCATAAAGTGCCGGTGAGATAAAGCGGAATAGTTCAAACAAAATATACGGCGAGGCGCAGAGTAATCCAAGATATATGGATGTGGATACATGCGTCATAAACTGACTGCTCAAATCCGTAGCTATAAGATCCACTTCAAATGGCACAAAATGAAAATCATACCCCACCCATGCAAAAAAACGTTCAATCCAATGATACAGGCAGAAATCGCTTTTGCTTGGAGCAAGTAACAAGTCAAAAGTGGTGTTCTTGAAGCAGAAGATGGCACATGCAAAAACGGCTGTCACGATCAACACCCTCAACAACATCCGGCGGAGCACCTCAAGATGTCCGCCAAACGTCATCATTTGATTGCTATCACTCATTCTTTGACTCTTGCGGAGTTTCCTCCTTCTTTTGTTCTTCGGGTTGAGGTTGTTCTTGAGGTTGGCTGTCGCTGTTCATTTCCTCTTTAACATCATTCATTCCGTCCTTGAACTCTTTTACGCCCTTCCCTAACCCACGCATGAGTTCAGGCAGTTTCTTTCCGCCGAAGATAAGGAGAGCAATACCCCCGATAACAATAAGTTCGGTTGTACCGATGAATAATAAAACCATATTTAACATAAGCGTCTGTTATTTGTTATTCGGGCATAACGAGGAATATCTCGCATGACTCAAAGTTGATTTCCCAATGTCCGTTTTCTGTTCCTTCCCATTGGTATTTCTGTGCCATAGTATCCCACCAGTTTTGGAACTTAGAACCAGTATCTCCTAAATCCTTAACTAACTTTTCGTATAAATCGGAATTATCGGCTGTTAAGATTTTTGCCAACTCATTCAAACCATTCCGACGCTCAAAGAGCGTTTGAATCTCATTCTTTTCTTCAGGAGTAACCTGACCTACTAATTTCTTCATAATACTTAAAATTGTTCCCGTACGTCAAACGGGTCGAGATAATCTATTTGTTTAATAGTCGAAAGACCACTACGTTCAAAGTCGAAGGTCGAAAGACTTTTCATTTTTTCCAGCAAATCTCTTGCAGCGTTGCGCTCTAAATGAGCAATCACACATTGCTGATGGGAAGGCGTGTTATTGTCCCATGTCAATTTCTGATTGAGCCAGATACAGCGGTTACAATGGTATGCATCGCAAATACGGCACAAGGGCGCATGGTCAAGTTTAAGCAACTGCGGATTAGGGATTTGCAAACCTGCTTCCAAATCGCCGACACTCCGTTCCGAGGATTGTTTGTGGTGATTCATACGGTTGCTGATACCCATTTTCTCGTCGTAATAGAATGCCGGGCAGAGATAGAACTTGCCATTCGGAGCAATAGTAATATTGCTGTCACCTGCGCCGCAGTTGTGCATTTCCTTTAGTTGCAGACGGTCAGTAAGGATATTCAGTTGCGGTTGTTTGCCCGATTTGTATAGATTTACTAATACGGCATTAAGTGTAGCAAGTGCTTTCTTGTAATCCTCTGCTTGATCATCTTTGAAACTCTCTATATCCGTCAAACAGATATTAAGTCGCGTCACTTGCGGCAACAAGGCAGCAATATCATACTGCTTTGCGATAAATTCATCGATAGAAAGACGCAATACTGCGTTTTCTGCAATGATCGCTTTTGGTACTTCGTTATATACCGCCACATCGCGACCGATTTTCACATGGTCGATGGACTCAATGACTTCGTTGTATTCCTTCGGCAATTCGTAATCGGGATAGACATACTGAATCATCAGATTCTCTTTCATACCAAAGAGAATAGCCTTTTTGAGCGTATCCAACGGAATAAGATTACGTTCTTTGAGCGGATTCTCTGCATGGCAATATGCCACGCTTGTATCGTCCAATAAAATAACTAAGTATTGTAGCATGGCATTAACAGATTTAGGGTTTTACATCTTTTTTATTAGCTTCGAACTCTTCACGTTTTCCCTCTAACTCCAATTTGCGGTAGAGTTTGTTCCAATAATAATTGTTCGCCCGCACACGCGCCTTGTGCATTTTGCAGATAGCAGTTGCGCGTTCAAAGACAGTGTGTGTCTGTGCCGCGTCGAAGTTTTCTCCTTGACACCATGCACAGCCTTCTGCTACTTCGCAATTCACACACTCTGGGGTGGACTGCGTGCAACGGTTCAAAGTTAAGAAAGGACGCAATTTGTTTTTGTCTATACCGTCATGGATATTGCCAATTATCCATGCTTCTTTCTCACGTAAAGAATACTGCGCAAAACGAGTACACGGATAGAAATTCCCTGCTGCATCCACGGCAAGCATCTTTCCCGCTCCACACCAGTTTTGATTTTGAAGCTGGCAATCCATCGGTTTGCCCATATTTTCAGAAAAGAACGAGCAAGCATAATCTTTGTATAAATCACCATCAATTATAGCATCTGCCAACTGCATTAATTGATTTTCAAAGAGTTTGTCATCCTTTTCGTTCCAAACATCCTCGAACACACAGTTGATATTGACTTGATGGATGCCTAAATCATACAAATGCAACACTGACTCGCAGATATACGGAATATCCGCAGACGAGATAGTAACTTTTGTTCCTTCGAATGGGAATTGTTTTTGCCACAATGGAATATTACATACCACATCTTTGTAGGAACCTCGCTCAGTATGCTTATATATCCGATTCATATTGTGTTTTTGCTCCGTGCCATCAATTGATATTCCTATAGATAAATGATTTTCGTTTTTAGCTATAAATCTTTGTACTTTTTCACTATTATAATTGATTCCATTAGTTGTAATGTTGAATCTATAGGAGTTAAACCATTGATGATTTAGCCGATACATTTCGGTTTTTATATAATCACAAATAGCATCTAATAATTCTATTTCGAGAAATGGTTCTCCACCAATGAAATCCCAGATAACAGAATTGGAATTAGAAATGTTATTATTCAAAATGTAATCTACTGCCCTCTTTGCTATATCAAAAGACATCCTTTCATTGGTATTTTTACCAACGAGATAACAATACTTACACGCTAATTGGCAATCTTTAGTAACAATGAATGTTATAATTTTAGCAGTTCCTATTCCCCATTCATCATGAATATCTTTAATTTTTCCCATTGCAATAATATTTAGAGAGAGACGAGTGATAGTAGCTCGTCTCTCTACGAATTAATTAGTAGTAACCTTTGCATCCCCCCATGCATGAGCCATAACAACTCCCCGTACAACTTGTACATTTACCTGAGCACGAGCCTTTACATGCAGAAGTACATCCCCAACCATATTGAGGATCTGCATTTGCAATACTTGGTAAATTTGCAAGCACGACAGCTCCAATAACCGGCAATGCTGCTTTTGCTGCGGACTTGAAGAATTCGCGTCGCGACTGCAATTCTTCTTTCTTTTTGCTGTTTTCCATAACTTTATAAAGTTTAAATTTTCACCTACTCACTTACGGCTTTTCGGCTACCTCCGGTAATATAATCAAGTATATATACAACAAAAGCGGGACTGCACTATTGCTGTTCCGCGATTCGAGGCTCTGGTATTGCCTTTTGTTCCAAACAACAACACTGAAGCCCACGCTGTATGCATATATACGTACGCATATGCGTACCTTATTATACATACCATAGGGCACCTTGTGCTGCATTGTTTTGGAACAGTGAATTTACCAGATTCCGAATCGCCAAAACAAAGCGCTTAAGACGCCTTTTTCAATATGTCCTGTATCTCACCCGCCCGAAAGACATATACCCTCAGCGTGGGCTCAATACGGCAAAACTTTTGTTTTGCGCTGCAAAAGTACTACATTTTTTTGATATATGCAAGAGGGAGGTGGATTTTTTGGGCATAATCAGGCATAAATAAGCCACTTTAGGCCGAATATAGGCAGATTTAGGCGAGAGAGGACAAAGAAAACGCCGACTGGCAGTCGGCACCATACAAAGAATCTTTTCCGCGGAATACCGCGGAGAACAGAACGAAGAAAAAGCGGCGTTTGGCAAACGCCTGTAACTGCCGAGAATATACGGCGGGATACTATCCCGCGTAAAAGAAGAAAGGGGCAAATTATCCGCCGCTCTGACGTGCGGTGCATCCGACAAAGAGAGGCCGGCAGCAAGAATGCCGCCGAAGGGGACAAGCGGCAGAGGCGGCATTTCCAATCCGCCATGCATGGCGGATGCCAAAGAGGAAATGCCGAAA